>Ga0265338_10000680_pt1 | contig 58427 bp, 55 predicted proteins | sample 42126metaG_FD_193579 | JGI IMG/M metagenome (GOLD analysis project Ga0265338, IMG submission 193579) | Rhizosphere microbial communities from Carex aquatilis grown in University of Washington, Seatle, WA, United States - 4-21-26 metaG | ecosystem: Host-associated > Plants > Roots > Rhizosphere... | reverse complement strand
CCGCCCACGCTGGGTGGGGGGCGAGCACGGTGAGGGTGGCGGCTGTTGTGAGGGCGGCTAGGGCAGGTAGGGGGGACTTCATGGGTGCACCTCGTAGATGACGATGACCGGTTCGACAACGCTGGCCCGGCGCGACGCCCGGACTGTGACGGAGGAGGTGAAGACGGCCACGCCGTGGTACTTGCTGGCCAGCCGGCGCGCCTCGCTCGCGAAGAAGGGGGTGCGCGCCGCGGTGTAGGAGTCCCACACGATGTACTGGAAGACGCCGTCCCGCAGCGCCCGATCGGGGTTGGGCACCGGGGAGTAGGCGGGATTACGGTTGTGCCGGCTGGGGCTCACCGACAGCGCGGACACCGTGCGATGGCCGTAGAACTCCAGGACGTTCGCCGCCGACGGGCCGATGGCGAGCAGCCGGGCACCGCTGGGCACGTTGCGGGCCACCCAGTCACCGGCCTGGCGGCCGCCGTTCAGCCCGCCGCTGCCGGCCAGGAACGTGGTGCTCGACGAGGGCTCGATGCGGCCCCAGGCGGACACGGCCAGGCTTCCCACCGTGATCGCGGCCAGCGCCGCCATCGCCGCGCCGGGCCGCCACCAGGGCCGCAGCCACCCGCCGCGAGGCAGGGTGAGCGGGCGGGCCAGGGTGCGGCCGGCCAGGATCACCAGCGGGGGCGTCACCGGGAGCAGGTACTCGAAGCCCTTGACCGGCCAGAGCGTGAAGAAGATCACCGGCACGACCAGCCAGGCGAGCAGCAGCCGCTCCCGCCAGCTCGCCTCGCGCCGCAGCCAGATCAGCCCGCCGAAAGCGGCGATGAGCACGGCGACGCCGAGCCAGGACGGCAGCACGGTGAAGTAGAACCAGGTCCCGTGGTTGGGCCGCCGGAAGATCTGCCAGAGCAGGTAGTTCTGTCCCGTCTGGTTCTGGCCGGCCAGCCGCAGCGAGACCGGCCACATGGCGACCTCGAGAACCATGACTCCCGCGGCGGGCAGGAGGTGCTTGGCCCGGGTCCGCGCCGCGGGGGTCAGCGCGAAGAACGCGTACAGGCCGCCGAGCAGGATGACCGCCGTCTCCTTGGACAGGATCGCCGCGCCCATCATGGCGCCGCCGGCCAGCAGCCAGCCGGGAGCTCCGTCCTGCAGGTAGCGGACAACGCAGTAGAGCGCGGCCGTCGCGCAGAGCGTCATCAGCCCGTCGAGCAGCACCTGCCTGCTGACCACCACGTGGTAAGGCATGACGGCGAGCAGCAGCGCGGCGATCAGGCCGGCCCGGCGCCCGTAGAGCCGCCGCCCGAGCAGGAACGTCATGCCCACCGCGGCGACCCCGATCGTGGCCGCGAACGCCCGGGCCGCCCAGTCGCTCTCGTGGACGCGCAGCACGATCGACAGCAGGGTCTGGAACAGCAGCGGGTGGGCCCGGAATACCGGGAACAAAGTGCTCAGCGTGGGATCACCGCTGAGTGACGCGGCCGTTCCCGTGTACACCGCCTCGTCGCCGTTGAAGCCGACGGCGGCCAGCTGCCAGAACCGGAAGAACAGCGCCACGGCCAGGATCGCGGCCAGCGGCAGGCCGACCGACAGCGGCCAGCGCCGGCCGCTGTCGATGGCATCGCGCACGGGCGGGGCGAACTCGGCGCGCCCGCCGTCGGGGCGGGAGGCTGGGCTGCCGCCCAGTTCATCCAGGTCAGATGCGGCCGGGCGGGCCAGTGCGGGCCGTGTACTCACGAGTACCTCCTGGGGATGGCCGGCTCGCCCCAGCTGGGCCACGTCCCGGCCCCGGCGGCGCTGGCCGCCAGGTCGGGGAGGCCGGATGAAGGCGGCACGCCGGGCGCGATGAGGCCGGGAATCTCATCGGCCCAGCTGAAGGTGTTCGATGCCAGGGTCCGGACCCGCACGTTGGACAGGAACCGGGCCAGGATCTCCCGTTCGGCCATCCGGAGCTGCTTGTAGTTCCGGCCCCCGATGCTGATCGCCGGGGCGAGATAGCGGAACGGCGGGAAACCGTAGGCGTCATCGGTGTTGACGATCAGTTGCTTGAGCGCGCTCGGCCGGTCGAGGTCGGCGAGACGGGGCGCGCCGCGCTCGATGATGAACAGTTCCCTGACCCGGGTCGCGCTGGTCATCTGGCACGGGACGAGACGGTCCACGGAGTACTTCGGCGGCGGGATAAGCATCTGGGTGATGGCGTTGATCCCCATGATGGGCAGGTTGAACCGGGCCAGCGCGATGCCGATGGAGCGGCCGCCCTTGGAGTGCAGGCGGCTCTGGATCTGCAGCCTGCGCCATTCGCCACGGGTCAGGTCGTCGGCCCGCACCGCGCGCAGGGTGTGCGCGCTGATCGTGAGCGGCTTGGGGAAACACCACGCGTTGCCGTCGCCGTCGATGACCGTCATGTCATCGGACAGGAAGCGGCCGCCGTGCTCGCGCAGCAGCCGCAGCACGGTCCCGGTCTTGCCGGTGTCGGTCAGCGCGGAGAGCATCACCCCGACGCCGCCGATCTCGACGCAGGCCGAATGCAGCAGCATCCGGCCCCTGGCGACCATCACGAATCGCAGCAGCGGCTCGATGATGTTGGTGTAGACCACGTGCTCCGAGCGCGCGAGCAACGGGCCCACCTCGACCGAGATGCGGTCGCCGAGACAGGCGCGGAAGTTGGCGCCCAGGCGGCCCAGGTGCTCCTCGTAGTGGATGACGGCAGGATCGGGGTACTCGGTCATGGCCGCCCGCCGGCGCGGCGACGCACCGCCCACGTCACCCACCCGCACGGCGATGTCCACGGCGCTGTCCGACACCCACTGCGCGCGGAAAAACTCTAGTTCGGGGAGCATGATCTGGGACCCGATCGTCACCACGCCCGCCACGTCGTAGCGGTAGTCGAGGTATTGCGACCGCTTGCGATTGGCCGGGGCGGCCGCGGCGTGCCTGGCGCTGCCGCCGCCGGCCGTGATCTCAGCCCGGCCGGTGTCGACCAGGATCCGCACCGGGTCGCGGACCTGGCCATGGTCGGCCGACCCGAAGATCGCCCGGTCGCTCAGCACGAACCGGACCAGGAACAGCGCGACCAGGGTGAGGATGTTGCTGACGGGCACGGTCATCCCGGTCCTGACCAGCGCCTCCAGCACCGGCAGCCGGGCCACCATCAGCGAGTTGTTCATCACGAAGAAGCTGATCGCCCGGCGGCTCCGGGATCCGCCGGTCCTCTTGCGGTAGATCAGGGTGTCGACCAGCACGAAGTTCCAGGCCGTGGATGCCTGGGTGGCCAGGGCCGCGGACACGAGGTCGTTCCAGCCGAGGATGCCGTAGCAGAGCCACAGCGCGGCGGTGTTGACGGCCAGGCCGCTCACCCCGATCAGCCCGAAGCAGAGCATCCGCACCAGTTGCCGGAGCCGGCTCCGCGGTGTCGTCGGCCGGTCGCGTAGCTGCCGGGCCAGCCGGGTGAGACGCAACTGGATCAGGTGGCCGAGGAACCGGGTGCACTTGCGCAGCGCTCCGCCGGATTGCCCGGTGTCGTGCGCGGCGGGACGGTAGGCGACCTCGGTGACCCGGGTGCCCGGATGCCGGACCAGGATCTCCAGCAGGATCCGGAACGCCGCCGGGCTGAGCCGATCCGCGTCCACGGCCGCCCGGCGGAAGATGAAGAGCCCGCTCAGCGGGTCGCTGACCACGGCGAGGCGGCGCGGGAACATGCTCTTGACCAGCCGGGTCGCCAGCGCCGCCAGCGCGTGCCCGTCCTGGCGGTCGTGCGCTGACATGCACCCGGCGAAACGCGTGCCCACCACGATGTCGGAGTTGTGCCGCAACGCGGTGCTGGCCAGCACCGCGGCGGCGGCGGGCGGGTGTTGCGGGCCGGCGTTCATCACCAGCACCCACGCGCCGCGGGCATGCCGGGTGCCGGCCAGGATCGCGTGACTGCGGTCCGTCCCGCGGCCGGCCGGGGGAAGGGACAGCAGGCGCACCGGGACGGTGCACATCTGGGCGCTGAAGGCCAGCGCGTCCAGGTTCAGGCTGTCCCGGTCGGCCACCACGATGATCTCGGCGCGCAGCGGCGCCAGCGCAGGCCCGAGACTTTCGACTAGTTCCGCGATGCCGTGTTCGCCGCGGCGCGTGGGGATAATGACGGTAAATTGCGGTCGGACCCCATTTGGCTCATTGCTGAGGTCAACAGGAACACCGTTTCTGGTGTCCTGGCCGTGGCCATCCATTGCCTCCGTTGGATGTCCAGGCCTGAAGCTAACATCGCCCACAGGCGACGCCGGGTTGGTGCGCATTGAGATTCTGCCCCCAGGCGGTAAGACACTGACCCCATGCCGCAATAGCGGCAGCGGTGCGCGGATCATCGTTATTTGGGCGATAGCGGGGGTGCTGACCGGTGCCCGGGCGCACCAGAGACCGCCATATGGCGGTGCGCAGGGTCAGCAGGCAGGCAGCTAGCCGCGCAGCGGGCAGTAACATGCATTCCAGTTCGAATGCATGTTGTGCTGAGAGTTGCGTGACCAGGCTTGCGACGCCTCCCATCTGCCTGGCTAAGGTCCCCGTGGCCCGGCAGATGGATAAAACTTGGCCCAATTTCATGCCAAGCGGAGAACCTCCCTCGTTCTCCATATACCGCAACATATCCTCGATGTAACGTTTCCCGTGATTCGCACTATGCCGTGCTCTTGTTTAGGTGGGGACGTTAGCAGGTTTTTCCGGGTCCCGCCAAGAATCGAATCACTTGATGTTCGGTCGCTATTCACCCGGCGGCCGGCCTGCCTCGGTAAATAACTCACTTTATGTCTGGACGCCCGCTGCGTGGAATAAGGCTGCCTTAAGGTGATTAATCTGGTTGTGGCGAAATAAGAACGCCATCATGGCCGCAAGTCGCGCCCATTACCCGAGGCACGTGGTTTTGGACCGTGACCTGGCGCGCGCTGCCCGTCAGCCGCGTCGGATCAGCCGGGTGGCATCGAACGGGGGCGCCGGGATCGGCTCGCCGGCCGAGCCGTCGACTTTCCCGAAACGGATTCCCCGGTCCCAGTCGGCCGCCGCCGCCGCGATCTCGTCGGCGCTGCGCCCGACGAAATTCCACCACATCAGCACGGGCTGGCCGAGTGGCTCGCCGCCGAGCAGGAAGAGCCTGCTGCCTTCCGCCGCGGCCAGGGTGACCGACTCGTGCCCGGTGCCGAGGTAGAGCAGGGTGCCCGGGGTAAGCGGGGCCCCCTCGGCGGTGACTGACCCCAGCGCTGCGAAGATGACGTGCTCGTACCCGGGCTGCAGCGGAATCTGGGCCTCGGCGTGACGGCGCGCGCCGATCTCGGCCCCGACGAGCGCGGAATACACCGTGGCCGGGGACGTGCCACCGGCCAGCGAGCCCGCGAAGACCGTGACGTCGAACCCGTCCTGGCCGAACATGGGCAACTCGGCGTGGTGCTCGAAGGCCGGCGCCATCTCCCGGACCGGATCGGGCAGCGCCAGCCAGAGCTGGACGCCGTGCAGGCCGGGGTCATGGCCGCCCGGCGATTCCTCGGAGTGCGCGATGCCGTGACCAGCCGTCATCAGGTTGAGCTGGCCGGGGCGGATCATCTGCTCGGTGCCGAGGCTGTCCCGGTGCAGCACGTCGCCGTCGATCAGCCAGGTGACGGTCTGCAGCCCGATATGCGGGTGCGGTGGCACCTGCATCCCGGCCACGCCATCGACCGACATCGGGCCGTAGTGGTCCACAAAGCACCAGGCGCCGACGGTGCGGCGGTGCCGCAGCGGGAGCAGCCGCCGCACGGTGAGGCCGCCGACGCCGGCCTCACGTGCCCTGGTGAGTTCTGGGCTGGCCACCATGGACCGAACGATACCCGTGCGGACCGGGCGGCCACGGGCGGCCCGCGGGCCGTTACCCGGCCGCGGTCCGGCGGGCGGCCGGCGCTGTGGACCCCCGCACCACGAGTTCAGGCTCGAACAGGAGCTCCTCGGGAGCCACGGTGAGCCCTTCCACCTGGTGCACGAGCGTGCTGACCACGGCGCGGCCCATCGCGTCGATCGGCTGGCGGGTGGTGGTCAGCGGCGGGTCGGTACAGCTCATGAAGGCCGAATCGTCATAGCCGATGACCGACACATCGCCGGGCACGGTGAGCCCGAGGCGGCGCACGGCCCTGATCGCGCCGAGCGCGATGACGTCGCTGCCGCAGATGATGCCGGAGACTCCCGCGCGCACCAGCTGAGTGGCGGCCGCGTGCCCGGCTTCCAGCGAGAACATGGTGCGCTCCACCGCCCCGGCCGGATCGACTCCGGTTCGCTGGGCGATGGCCAGGAACGCGGCCAGCTTGCGGCGCGACGGCATGTGGTCCTCGGGGCCGATCACCAGGCCGACGCGCTGGTGGCCCAGGGACGCCAGGTGGCCGAAGGCCTGCTCGACGGCGGCGGCGTCGTCAACAGAGACCCGGGGGAAGCCGATGTGATCGACCGCCGCGTTGACCAGCACCGCGGGCACTCCCCGCTCCAGCAGCAACTGGTAATGGTCGTGCGGGGAGTCAGCCTCGGCGTAGTTGCCGCCGGCGAAGACCATCCCGGACACCTGCTGCCCGAGCAGCATGCGCACATAGTCCGCCTCGGACAGGCCGCCGGCCGCGCGGACGCACAGCACGGGGGTGAAGCCCTGCTGCGTCAGTCCCACGCCGACGACCTCGGCCAGCGCGGGGAAGATCGGGTTCTGCAGCTCAGGCAGGACCAAGCCGACCAGCCTGCCGCGCTCGCCGCGGAGCTTGGTCGGGCGCTCGTATCCCAGCACATCCAGCGCGGTCAGCACGGCGTCCCGGGTCGTCTGGGAGACTCCCTGCTTGCCGTTCAGCACCCGGCTGACCGTTGCCTCGCTGACCCCTACCTTCTTCGCCACATCCGCAAGCCGCCGTGTCATGCCGCAATTATACGGCGATTGACGCAAGTATTTGCAAGAGTTTGCGGCCTAGAGCAAGTCACTTTCTGCTCGATAATCCGGGTCACGGTACCCCTCTTCCGGTGCCACCCACTGACCTGGGTGGCTCAGTCCAGCACTTCTCGCAGGTCAAGGCAGACAACGGCGGTGTCATCCGCTAACCAGCGAGCTGTCTACGTTGTGCGTTGTGAAGTCGTTATCATTCTAAAAATCGTTCAAGTCTTGCTAGCAAATGAAAGCACATATAACGTCTGCGGTACCTGGTGACGGAGCTCACATCACCCCTCGGCACACTCACCGCTCCACCCGACATCGAGGTCATCATGAAGAGATTCGGCACGATGAACAGACAGCTTCACCGAAGGGCCGGCTGCCGCAGGATGGCCAGCCTCAGTGCCGTCGCCGCCCTGGGGCTGGCCGCCGTGGCCTGCTCCAGCAGCGGCTCATCGAACGCAGCGAATTCGAGCAGCGGCCCGGTGACGATCACCGTCGACTGCGCGCCGCCCAAGGCCTCTCCGGTGCAGTACAAGGAGTGGAACGAGGACGTCGCCCGGTTCGAGAAGCAGAACCCCACCATCACCATCAAGAGCATCTACACCAGCCCGTGCGAGGTGCCGGCCACCTTCACCGCGATGCTCCGGGCGGGCACCGAGCCCAACGTCTTCTACACCTACTTCACGGACCGGAACCAGGTTCTCGACGCAGGCCAGGCCGCCGACATCACGCCCTACGTCACGTCCAAGACGGTGCCGACGCTGGCCGACATCGACCCGTCAGCGCTGGCCGCCGTCACCGCGGGCAAGACGCTCTACGGGCTGCCCACCGTCAACTACACCCAGGGCCTGATCATCAACCGGAAGCTGTTCAGCGAGGCCGGGCTCAACCCGGACCAGCCGCCGGCCACCTGGGCCCAGGTGGAGGCGGACGCCAAGGCGATCACCAAGCTCGGCCACGGCATCTACGGATACGGGGACTACAGCGCGGGCAACAACGGCGGCTGGCACTTCTCCTCGGAGATTGACGCCATGGGCGGCCAGATGATCAACACCGACGGCGCCGCGGCCGCCTTCGACTCCCCGCAGGGCAAGGCGGTCCTGCAGGCGCTGCACAAGATGCGGTTCGTGGACCACAGCATGAGCCCGACCCAGCAGCTCGCCTGGGGCACCCTGCAGAAGCAGATGGCCGCGGGCAAGCTCGGCATGTACATCGCCGCGCCTGACGACATCTACAACGTCATCGTCCCGCAGGATGGCGGGAGCATCAACGACTACGGGATGGGGCCGCTGCCCAGCACCAGTGGCACCCCGGCCGGCTCGCTGTCCGGCGGCAACGACTACATGTTCGCCAAGAGCGACACCCCGGCGCAGATCCGGGCGGGCATCAAGTGGCTCGTGTTCGAGGACCTGACGCCAGGCACCGGCCAGTTCAACTACGCCAGGAACAAGGCCGACGGGTTCCCGGTCGGCTTCCCGGAGCCGCAGCTGTTCACCGGCGCCACCCAGCAGCAGAACCAGAAGCTGCTGAACACGAGCGCGACGATCAACACGTCCTACTACTCGACCTTCACCACGGCCCACGAGAAGGGCATGGGTGAGCCGGCCGACGCCCAGGCGGTGTACAAGACGCTGGACACCGTGATGCTCGGCGTGCTCACTGATCCGAACGCCAATATCAGCAAGCTGCTGTCCACCGCGACCAGCCAGGTGAACCAGATCCTGGCCAACGGCTAGCCGGAGCCAGCCGCGGGGGCCGGCCGGCGGGCCGGCCCCCGCACCACACGCGGGAGATTCGATGGCGGACGTCGTCACGCTCAGCAAGGTCGCGGGCCGCGGTGAAGTGGCGCAGTCGCTGGTGCGCGGGAGATTCGGCCGGAGAGTCAGGCGCAACCTGTCGGCGCACGGGTTCCTGATCGGGGCCGTGCTCTGCTTCCTGTTCTTCTCCTGGTACCCGATCGTCCGTGAAGTCATCATGAGCTTCCAGAAGACGCAAGCCGGCGTCACCACCTGGGCGGGCTGGAAGAACTACACGCGGATATTCAACGACCCGACGTTCTGGCAGGCCTGGCGCAACACCCTGGAATTCACCGTGCTCGCGCTGATCATCGGGTACCTGGTGCCGTTCTTCGTGGCGATCCTGCTCAACGAGCTGCGGCACGCCCGGGGTTATCTGCGTGTCCTGGTCTACCTGCCGGTGATGCTGCCGCCGGCCTCGGCGCTGCTGCTCTTCGCCTACTTCTACGATCCGACGTACGGGTTGTTCAACTCGATCCTGCACACGCTGCACCTGCCGACTTCGCAGTGGGTACAGTCGCCCGGCACCGGGATCCCCAGCACCGCGATGATCTCGGTCGTGATCGCGGCGACCTGGATGAACATGGGCGGCGCGACGCTGATCTACCTGGCCGCGCTGCAGAACATTCCCGGCGAGCTGTATGAGGCGGCCGAGCTTGACGGCGCGGGGTTGGTCAGCCGGATCCGGCACGTCACGGTCCCGCAGACCAGGCTGATCCTGTCGATGCTGCTGATGCTGCAGGTCGTTGCCACCATGCAGATGTTCGTCGAGGCGTTCATCCTGACCAACGGGGGGGCCGGGGTGAACGACAACACCCTCTCGGTGGTCAACCTGATCTATCAGTACGCGTTCGCCTTGAGCGGCGCGAGCAACTACAACAGCGCATCGGCGCTGGGCGTGGTTCTCATGCTGGTGCTCGCCCTCTTTTCCGGCGGGTACCTCTGGGTGAGCCGCGAGCGAAGCTAGGAGAGGAGCTCACGTGGCAGGGCTTACCGCCCAGGCACGCGTGTCACGGCGCCGCCCGCAGGGGCGCGGCCAGCACACCAGGACCCTGATATCCAGCGCCCAGCTGAACAGGCCGCGGAGCAAGATCGTGTACCGGATCGTGCTGACCCTGGTGATCGTCATCTTCACGCTGATCTTCATCGGCCCGCTGTACTTCCTGTTCAGTGACGGGCTCAAGTCCACCCAGGAAGCAATCCAGGTGCCGCCGACGCTGGTGCCGGCCCAGCTGCACCCGGACACGTACGTGCGGGCGTTCGACCGGGTGGGTGTCGCCCGGCTGCTGTTCAACACCCTGTATTACGCGTTCGGCGCGCTGGCCTTCCAGCTGGTCTTCGACGTGGCCGCGGCCTACGCGCTGTCCAAGCTCCGGCCGGTACTGGGCAATGTCATCTTCGCCATGATGCTGGCCACGCTGATGATCCCGTCCACGGTCCTCGTCGTCCCGCAGTACGTGACCGTCGCCAGCCTGCCGGTGCTGCATCTGAACCTGATCGGCACGCCGGCCGCGATCTGGCTGCCGTCGGTGGCCAATGCCTTCAACATCTTCCTGCTCAAGAGGTTCTTCGATTCGATCCCGCGGGAGCTGATGGATGCGGCCGCGATCGACGGCGCGCCGCCGCTGCGGATCCTGCGGAAAATAGTCCTGCCGATGTCCCGGCCGATCCTCGGCGTCGTCTCGATCTTCGCGGTGGTGGCCGTCTGGAAGGACTTCCTCTGGCCGCTGCTGGTCGAGGATGGGTACAACCCGACCCGGGAGACGCTCAACGTCGGGATCTGGCAGGCGGCCGTGACCACGCCGCAGAACATCATCATCGCGGCGTCGGCCATCGCCGCGGTGCCCACGCTCATCTTCTTCCTGATCTTCCAGCGCAACATCCTGTCCGGCCTGACCGCCGGCAGCCTCAAGGGATGAGGTTCAACGTGCCCAACACTGGCCAGCGCCCCGCGGCGGATGACTGGTGGCGGACGGCTGCCATCTACGAGGTGTACGTGCGCAGCTTCGCTGATGGCAACGGCGATGGCGTCGGTGATCTGGCCGGCGTCCGCGCGCGCCTGCCCTACCTGTCCGAGCTGGGGATCGACGCGATCTGGTTCGCCCCCTGGTACCCGTCGCCGATGGCGGACGCCGGCTACGACGTAGCCGATTACCGCGGGGTCGAGCCTTTGTTCGGCAATCTCGCCGACGCTGAGAAGCTGATCGCTGAGGCGCACGCGCTCGGTATGAGGATCATCATCGACATCGTCCCGAACCACGGCTCCGACCAGCAGCAGTGGTTCATTGACGCGCTGGCCGCCGCACCGGGCTCGACGGAGCGCACGCGGTACCACTTCCGGCCCGGCCAGGGCGACGCGGGGAGCGCTCCGCCGAACAACTGGCCGTCCGAGTTTGGCGGGACCGCCTGGTCGCGCACGGCGAACGCGGACGGGTCCCCGGGCGAGTGGTATCTGCACATATTCAGCCCCGGGCAGCCGGACTTCAACTGGGCCCACCCCGACGTGCACGCCGAGTTCGCCGACGTGCTCAGGTTCTGGTTCGATCGCGGCGTCGACGGGTTCCGTGTCGATTCCGCGGCCCTGCTGGCCAAGGACCCGGCGCTCGGTGACCTGGTGCCCGGGCAGGCCGGTGGCGAGCATCCCTTCGTGGACCGCGATGGTGTGCACGACATCTACCGGGAATGGCGCCGGATCGCGGACTCCTACCCGGGCGAACGAGTGCTCATCGGCGAGGTCTGGCTGCCGGATGCTGAGCGGCTCGCCCGCTACCTGCGCCCCGATGAGCTGCACTCAGCGTTCAACTTCGACTTCCTGTGCTGTGCGTGGGACGCGGCCAGGCTGCGCGAGGTGATTGACGTCACGCTGGACTCGCACGCCCGCGTCGGCGCCGCGGCCACCTGGGTGCTGAGCAACCACGACGTGGTCCGGCACGTCACCCGGTACGGCCGGGCTGACACGGCCTTCAGCATGAGCGACCGGCGGATCGGTGAGCCCGCTGACCGGGAACTCGGTAACCGCCGGGCCCGGGCCGCCGCGTTGCTGACCTTCTCGCTGCCCGGCGGCGTCTACCTCTACCAGGGCGACGAGCTGGGCCTGTGGGAGGTCGAGGACATCCCCGACGAGCTGCTGCAGGATCCGTTCTGGGAGCGCTCCGGGCACACCGACCGGGGCCGGGACGGTTGCCGCGTGCCGCTGCCGTGGTCCGGGAGCCAGCCGCCGTTCGGGTTCGGGCCGGAGGGGTCGGTCCCCTGGCTGCCCCAGCCGGCCCAGTGGAAGGACCTCACCGAGGAGGCACAGTCAGGAGACGAGGGTTCCATGCTCGAGCTGTACCGCGCCGCGCTGCGGCTGCGCCACGCCGAGCCGGGGTTCGCCTCCGCTGGGATGCGCTGGCTCGACTCGCCCGCCGATGTGCTCAGCTACCGCCGGGGAGATGACATCACCGTCGTGATCAACCTGTCGGCCCGCGCGATCGACCTGCCGCCGCACGACGGGGTGCTGATCAGCAGCGCCCCGGTCACTGGCGGCCTGCTGGCGCCAGACACCGCTGCCTGGCTGCGGACCCGTTAGCGCGCCGCAGGCGTTTCCGCGGGAACGCCGCTCGGCCTCTCCGCGCGTTTCCGCGGGAACGTCTCCGCGCGTTTCCGCGGGAACGTCTCCGCGCGTTTCCGCGGGAACGCGGCGGCCGCCGGTCAGCCGGCGGCGGCCCCGGCCGCGTGCAGCGCGGCCAGCATGGCGTCGAGTTCCGGCCGCCACTTCCGGCTGACAGTGACCCGCACTGGCCGGGGCCACGTCGGCGCCTCGCCACGACCTATCGCCAGAACGCTCAGCACCAAGGGCCCGAACACTGCTAACGCCGCCTCCGGGCCCGGCGTGAAGGTGTAGCCGATCATCGCGAGACTCAGCGGCAGATACGCGAGCGCGAGGCCGAGGATGGCGAATGACCAGTGCAGTGCCCCACCGTCCGCCCGGTCCCCCCGACAATCGCCTCGCCTGGCGCCATGGCACCGGAGACCGTCATGGTCACCTGCTGCTTGACGGCATCCTGGCCAGCCATCGCGTCTGCCTGCCGTGATCTGCCTGTCGTGATCTGCCTGCCCCGGCCGGTACGGCTCAGCCGACCAGGGTCTTGACGGCGGAGGCCAGGTCGGTCAGGGCGGTCTTGGCGTCCGCGAAGTACATGCTGGTCTTGGGGTTCACGTACAGCTCGTTGTCGATGCCCGCGTAGCCGTGGCCCATTGACCGCTTGATCACGATGATGCTCTTTGCGTTGTCCACGTCCAGGATGGGCATGCCGGAGATGGCGGTACCAGGGCGGCGGGCGGCCGGGTTGGTGACGTCGTTGGCCCCGATCACCAGCGCCACGTCGGTCCGCGGGAACTCGGGGTTGATCTCTTCCATTTCCTTGAGCTGCGGGTACGGCACGTTGGCCTCGGCCAGCAGCACGTTCATGTGGCCGGGCATCCGGCCCGCGACCGGGTGGATGGCGTAGCTGACCTCTACGCCGCGCTCTTCCAGGAGCTTGGCCAGCTCGGCGACCTGGTGCTGAGCCTGGGCGGCGGCCAGCCCGTAGCCGGGCACGATGATGACCTTGGACGCGTAGGCGAGCTGGATGGCCGCGTCGTCAGCGGCGATCGACCGCACGTCCCCGCCCGGGCCTTCGATCGCCCCGGCCTGGCTGTCCCCGGTGCCGAATCCGCCCACGATGATGTTGCGGATCGATCGGTTCATCGCGTCGGCCATCAGCTTGGTGAGGATGCCACCCGACGCACCGACCAGCGCGCCGGCGATGATCAGCGCCCAGTTCCCGATGACGAAGCCGGCCATGGCCACGGCGGTGCCGGTGAACGCGTTCAGCAGCGAGATAACCACTGGCATGTCCGCGCCGCCGATCGGCAGCACCATGGTCACGCCGAACGCCAGCGCCGCGAGCAGGATGATGACCAGGACGGTCACGCTCGGGGTGGCGATCATGTAGATGCCGCCGCCCACGCCGACCACCGCGGCCGCGATGTTGGCGGCGCGCGAGCCGCGGAAGGTCACCGGCGCCCCGTTGATCACGCCCTGCAGTTTCCCGGCCGCGATGATCGACCCGGAGAACGTCACGGCGCCGATGAGCACGTCGAGGATCGTCGCGACCGTGGTCGACTCGGCCACGCCCAGCGAGCCGCCCGCGACCTTGACGTAGTCGTTGATCGCGACCAGGGCCGCGGCGCCGCCGCCGACCGCGTTGAAGATACTGACCAGCTGCGGCATGGCGGTCATCTCGACGGTGCGGGCCGCGTACAGCCCGGCCCCGCCGCCGAGCAGAGCGCCCGCGATCATGACGATCCATCCGGTGGCGCTGATCGTGCCCGCGTGGCTGACCAGCGCCAGGGTGGTCGCCACGGCGAGGACCATGCCGGCCGTGGACACCTGGTTGCCGCGCCGCGCGCTGGCCGGGGAGTTCATCAGGTGCAGGCCGAGCACGAAGCAGGTTGCGGCGGCAATATAGAGCAGCTGGGTGATCCAGTCGAAGGCACTCATGCCTGGCCCCCCGGGCGGTGTCCCCCGGCTGCTCCCGGACCGCCCGTCACCCCGGCCGGCGGGTCGCCGCCCGTCACCGGGGTGCGGGCACGCCGGAACATCTTGAGCATCCGGCCGGTGACCAGGTACCCGCCGACCACGTTCATCGCGGCGAACGCCGCGGCCACGAAGGCCAGGATGTAGCCGAGGGCATTGTCGGCGGTGACCGCGATGAGCATGGCGCCCACCAGCACGATCCCGTGGATCGAGTTGGCTGCCGACATCAGCGGCGTGTGCAGGGTGGCGGGCACCTTGCTGATCACCTCGAAGCCGACCAGCAGGCTGAGCACGAAAATCGTAATGTCGGTGAGCAGTTCCGGCGTCACTGGGCACTACCTCCAGCGGAGTTGCCAGCAGGGTTGTCAGTGCGTTGGCCCGCGGCGAGCAGGGCCGCGGTAGCGGGATGGATCACTTCTCCGCCGTGGGTGATGACAACTCCGGCCTGGATGTCGTCGGAGGGATCGATGGCGAGCGCGCCGTCGGCCACCATGTGCAGCAGCAGCGAGCTGACATTACGGGCGAAGGCAGCTGATGCCGCGCCGGGCACGGTGGCCGGCAGGTTACCCGCGCCGATCAGGGTCACCCCGTTCTCGGTCACCACGGTCTGGTCGGCCACCGAGCCCGCCGCGTTGCCGCCGAGCGGGCCCGCCGCCATATCCACCACGACCGATCCGGCCGACATGGCCTTGATGGCACCGTCCGTGATCAGCAGGGGCGGCTTGCGCCCCGGCACCTGGGCGGTGGTGATGATCACATCATGCCGGGCGATGTGGCCGGTCAGCTCGGCCTGCTGGGCCAGGCGTTCCTCGTCGCTCAGCGCGCGGGCGTAACCACCATCGCCGGCTGCCGGCCCCACCGACGTGAGCTCGATGAAGGTGGCCCCCAGCGACTCCACCTCACCCTTGGTCTGCGGCCGCACATCGTAGGCGGAGACCACCGCGCCGAGCCTGCGCGCGGTGCCGATGGCCTGCAGGCCGGCCACGCCAGTGCCCAGGATGAGCACCTTCGCGGGCCGTGCGGTGCCCGCCGCGGTGATGAGCAGCGGGAAGAACCGGCCGAACGCCGCTGCGCCGACCAGCACCGCCTTGTAGCCGGCCACGTTGGCCTGGGAGGTCAGGGCATCCATCGCCTGGGCCCTGGGCAGCGTGCGGGGCAGGCCGTCCAGGCTGATCGCGGTTACCCCGGCGGCGGCGAGCGCGGCGGCCAGCCCGGGATCGGCCAGCGGGTTGAGCATTCCCAGGATCGCCTGACCCGGCCGGAGCCTGCCGGTGAGCTGGTCATCCGGCCTGCCGACCATGACGATGAGGTCCGCGGTGGACAGCAGCTCCTCGCGGCTCACCACGGCCGCGCCAGCGTCCGCGTAGGCTCCGTCGGCGAACCACGCACCGTCGCCGGCCCCTGATTCGATGAGTACTTCCAGCCCGGCGTCACGCAGCCGCGCGATCATCTCGGGGACGAGGGCCACCCGGCGTTCGCCGGGGGTCCGCTCCTTAACGACGGCTACTTTCATGGACGCGACCTCACGTTTCCGGGGGCGTGGCCTGTGAACGAGCGTCGCACGGACACGACGGGACGGTCAGAGGCCACCGTCCCGCCTGCGGGGGACCTTCGGGCATGATCGCACAAGATCAGTATCGCCTCTATCAGTATGTGCCCAGCACGTCAGCCGGTGCGCCGCAGGGTGGCGCTGATCTGCTCGCCGGCCGCGAGCACCGCGACGGCGTGCAGCCGGCCGGGGGAGCGGGTGAGCCGCTCGATGGGCCCGGAGACCGAAACCGCCGCGATGATCTTGCCGCCCTGGCCGCGCACCGGGGCGGACACCGACGCCACACCCAGCTCGCGCTCGGCCACGCTGGCCGCCCAGCCTCGCCGGCGCACCTGGGCGAGGGAGGTCGCGGTGAACCTCGCGCCGCGCAGCCCGCGGTGCATCCGGTCCGGCTCCTCCCAGGCGAGCAGGACCTGGGCGGCCGACCCGGCCGTCATCGGCAGCGCGGCGCCGACCGGCACCGTGTCACGCAGCCCGGTGGCCCGTTCCGCGGCGGCCACGCAGATCCTGGCGTCAGCCTGCCTGCGGTACAGTTGCGCGCTCTCCCCGGTCTGGTCCCGGAGCTGGATGAGGACCGGCTGAGCGATGGCCAGTAGCCGATCCTCCCCGGCCGCGGCGGCGAGCTCGGCGATCCGGGGGCCCAGGATGAACCGCCCCTGGGTGTCGCGCGCGAGCAGCCGGTGCCGCTCAAGCGCCACGGCGATCCGGTGCGCGGTCGGCCTGGCCAGGCCGGTGGCCTGGACCAGTTGGGCGAGCGAGGCCGGCCCCGATTCGAGTGCGTTCAGCACGGAAGCCGTCTTGTCCAGTACCCCGACTCCGCTAGAGTTGTCCATGGTTCGATACTGCCGTCTCGGACTGTGAGATGCAACAGGACGAGACGCAAGCGGTGACGAGGGCCCGCCGCGATGCCGCCCGGTGTCGCAACGGAGCACGGGCCCGCCGAAAGGGGTAACTCGATGGGACGTACGCTCGCGCAGAAGATCTGGGACTCGCGTGTCGTGCGCAGTGCCGACGGCGAGCCCGATCTGCTCTACATCGACCTGCACCTGGTGCACGAGGTGACCAGCCCGCAGGCGTTCGACGGGCTGAGGCTGGCGGGCCGTGGCGTGCGCAGGCCCGACCTGACCATCGCGACCGAGGACCACAACGTGCCGACGTCTGGCGTCACCGGCCCGGGCCTGCCGCTGGTCGGCCCCGGCAGCCCGGTGACCGACCCGGTGTCCCGCGTTCAGGTTGAGGCGCTGCGCAAGAATTGCGCCGAATTCGGCATCCGGCTCTTCCCGATGGGGGACGCCGGGCAGGGCATCGTGCACGTCATCAGCCCGCAACTGGGCCTGACCCAGCCGGGCATGACGATCGTCTGCGGCGACTCACACACCAGCACGCACGGCGCCTTCGGCGCGCTGGCCTTCGGGATCGGCACCAGCGAGGTGGAGCACGTCCTGGCGACCCAGACCCTGCCGCAGGCCAAGCCCGCGCAGATGGCGGTGAACGTGACCGGCGCGCTGCCCTTCGGGGTGACCGCGAAGGACCTGATCCTGGCGGTCATCGCGCAGATCGGCACCGGCGGCGGAGTCGGGCACGTGATCGAGTACCGCGGCGAGGCGATCCGGGGTCTGTCCATGGATGGCCGGATGACCGTGTGCAACATGTCGATCGAGGCGGGTGCGCGAGCCGGCCTGATCGCGCCGGACGACACCACGTTCAGCTACCTGGAGGGCCGCCCGCACGCCCCCCGCGGCGGTGAGTGGCAGGCGGCGCTCGACTACTGGCGATCGCTGCCCACCGATCCCGGCGCCGTGTTCGACCGCGAGGTCACCGTGGACGCGGCTGCTCTCACCCCGTTCGTGACCTGGGGCACCAACCCGGCCCAGGCCGCGCCGCTGGCCTCGGTCGTGCCGGACCCGGAGTCCATGGCTGACCCCGGCGCCCGCGCGTCGGCGGAGCGCGCCCTGCGCTACATGGACCTGCGGCCCGGAACGCCGCTGACCGATATCCGGGTGGATACCGTGTTCGTCGGATCGTGCACGAACGGCCGTCTGGAAGACCTGCGCGCCGCCGCCGACGTGCTCCGCGGCCGGAAGGTCGCCGATGGTGTCCGGATGCTGGTCGTGCCGGGCTCGATGGAGGTCAAGGCGGCGGCCGAGCGCGACGGCCTCGACGGCGTGTTCACCACGGCCGGGGCGCAGTGGCGGTCGGCGGGCTGTTCCATGTGCCTGGGCATGAACCCGGACACCATGGGCCCTGGTGAGCGCAGCGCGTCCACGTCCAACCGCAACTTCGAGGGCCGCCAGGGCAAGGGCGCGCGCACGCATCTGGTGTCGCCCCAGGTCGCGGCGGCCACGGCGATCACCGGCCGCCTCACCGCCCCGGCCGACCTGTGACCTTGAGAGGAATGCAGCCCCATGGAGCCCTTCGTCACCCATAGCGGCCGTGCCGTGTCGCTGCGGCGTAGCAATGTGGACACTGACCAGATCATTCCCGCGGAGTACCTGAAGCGGGTCAGCCGCGCCGGTTTTGCCGATGGGCTGTTCGCCGCCTGGCGGGCCGATCCGCAGTTCGTGCTGAATCAGCCCGCGGCGGACGGCGCGACGGTGCTGATCGCCGGGCCGGATTTCGGCATCGGGTCATCACGCGAGCACGCGGTGTGGGCGCTCACCGACTACGGCTTCCGGGCCGTCATATCAGCGCGTTTCGGCGACATCTTCCGTAATAACGCAACAAAGGGAGGGCTGCTTCCGGTGCGCCTGCCCGCGGATGCGGTCAGCGCGTTGCAGGACGCCGCCGACGCGGACCCGGACTGTGTCGTCACCGTGGACCTGGCCGCCCGCGAGGTGCGGGCCGGGCGGCCCGACGGGGCGTCCCCGGCGCTCGTCTTTGGGTTCGAGATCGACGATTACACCAGGTGGCGGCTGATGGAGGGACTCGACGACATCTCGCTGACCTTGCAGCACGCTGACGAGATCACCAGCTTCGAGCGCGGCCGGGCGCAGTGGCTGCCGACCGCGGTCCAGGTCGGCTGAAATCCTTCCGCGGGGCGGATTTCGGGGCCTTCGCGGCCCGACACGCCGGGATTTTAAGCGGTGGTGGTTGTTTCCGGGCGCTGCATCGCCTAATTTCGGGCAGGTCAGAGGTCGCGGTTCCGGGTGCCCTGTCCGCGCGACCTCCCGTGGGGGAACCGCAGGAGTGATGTGATGAACAAGCGTGACCTGATCGATGCGATCTCTGGACGGTTGGGGGACAAGAAGACCGCGACCGAGGCCGTGAACGCAGTGCTGGACACCATCCAGCTGACGGTGGCCAAGGGAGACAAGGTCGCGATCACCGGGTTCGGTGTCTTCGAGAAGGCCGTCCGCCCGGCTCGCACAGCACGCAACCCGTCGACCGGTGCCACCATCAAGGTGCCGCGGACATCCGTGCCCAAGTTCCGGGCCGGCGCGGACTTCAAGGCGGTCGTCAACGGCGACAAGAAGCTCGCCGCGAAGAAGAAGTAGCGCGAGCACACCGCAGGACTGATGACTGAGGGGGCCCGCCCAGGCGGGCCCCCTCAGTCATCCTGGAAGGGAAACGTAGCCAGCGTGATCGCGCTGATGGCGCCCTGTTCGCCGCGCGCGATCCGGACCCGCTGGCCGGGGCGCAGCAGCCGCAGGCCAGACCGGCGCAGAGCGTGGGCGCCGAACTCCAGCACGGTCCCGTCGTCGAGGAACACGCTCCCGGTGTGCGCCGCCTCGTCGTACCCGCGTACCGTCGCCTGCATCGTGACCAGAGCCTTTCCGGGCCGCCTCTTTCCGGGCCGCCTCTCCGGGCAGCCCAGCGCCCGGCCAGCTCAGCGCAGCCCCGGCCGCTTGCGCAGCGCGGTGCTGATCAGCCGGTCGATGAGCTGGCCCACCGGCAGCCCGCTGGCCGCCCACATCTTCGGGAAATACGAGGCGGCGGTCATGCCCGGGATCGTGTTGATCTCGTTGAGCAGGATCTCGCCAGCCGGCGTGTAGAAGAAGTCGACCCGGGCCAGGCCCTCGCAGGACACCGCGTCGAAAGCCGCGGCCGCGAGGCGGCGGATCTCCTCGATGTGCTCGGCGGGAATGGGGGCCGGGATCGCCATCCCGCTCGCCGCGTCCAGGTACTTCGCCTCGAAGTCCCAGAACTCCTCGCCCCCGTCGACCAGCAGCTGCCCCGGCAGGCTGGTGTCAGGCGGACCGCCGTCCAGCCCTTCCAGCACGGAGCACTCGATCTCCCGGCCGTCGATGGCTTTCTCGACCAGCACCTTCGGGTCGTAGCGCCGCGCGGTCTCGATAGCCTCGTGCAGGCCGGCCAGGTCGGTCGCCTTGGACGTGCCGATGCTGGAGCCGCCCCGGGCCGGCTTGACGAACACCGGCCAGCCCAGCTCGGCGATCGCATCGAGGACCGGTTTGCGTGCCTCGGCCGCGGACGGTGACGCGCCGCCGCCCGGGGCAGGCTGCCAGTCCCGGTCGCGGACCACCACGAAGGGGCCCACCGGCAGCCCGCGTGCCTTGAAGATCAGCTTCATGTACTCCTTGTCCATGCTGACCGCGCTGGCCAGCACACCCGCCCCGACGTAGCGGATGCCGGCCAGTTCGAGCAGGCCCTGGATAGTGCCGTCCTCGCCGAACGGGCCATGCAGGATGGGCAGCACGACATCCACCTCGCTGAGCTCGCGGGGGATGGCCCCAGGCTCGCTGGCGGAGAGGGCGCGGCCGTCCGGCGCAGCACCGGCCGCGGCCGTCGCCCACGGTGCCACCTGGGTTCCCGGCTCGGCCACCGATGACACGGACGGCATCTCGCCGCCGGCGATGGCCAGCCGGTCCGGCTCATCCGCGGTCAGCACCCAGCGGCCGTCCGGCAGGATGCCTACCGGGATGACGTCATAGCGGTCACGGTCGATCGCGGCGAGCATCGCCCCGCCGCCCGCGCAGGAGATCGCGTGCTCCGGGCTCTGCCCGCCGAAAACCACCGCCACCCTGATCTTGCGTTGCTGTTCCATGCTTCCTCTTCCTGTCCGGGCACCGTTTCCTAGCCAGGCACCGCCCCTGGCCAGGCGCCGCCCCCTAGCCAGGCACCCTGCCCAGGGAGTCCAGGGCCAGGTGAGCGTCGGCGATGAGATCCTCGCCGTCTTCCAGGCCGATGGAGAACCTGACCGCCCCCGGATCGATGCCGGCCGCGGCGAGTGCCGCCGCGTCGAACTCCCGGTAGGCGGTAGATGCCAGGTGGCTGGCTTTGGTGTGCGTACCGCCGGCCGGGTCAGCTACCCGGGCGATGCGCAGCCGGTCCGCGAACGCGTGCCCCGCCGCACGGCCGCCGCGCGGTGTCACCGTGACCATGGCGCCGCACCGGGTGCCCTCGGGACCTGCGTCGAACAGCCGCCTGGCCAGCTCGTAGCCGCGATCGTAGGCCAGGCCCGGGTAGGCCACCGCGCGCACCGCGGGGTGCCTGGCCAGGGCGGCCGCGAACAGCATGGCGGTCGCGCACTGGCGGCGGACCCGGACCGGGAGCGTCTCCAGGCCGCGGCGGAGCAGGAATGCCTGGTCGGCCGCGAGCGAGCCGCTGGTGTCGATGCGCACGCCGCGGATCATGTCGATCAGGTCGGGCCGGCCCGCCACCACGCCGCCGTCGGTGTCGCAGTGGCCGCCGATGTAGCTGATGGCCGAGTGCAGCACCAGGTCCGCGCCGTGTTCGAGCGGGCGGCAGAGCACCGGCGGCGCGAGCGTCGAGTCCACGACGAGCAGTGCGCCCGCGGCATGCGCCAGCCCAGCGAGCGCGGGCAGGTCGGCCACCGCCGCGGTCGCGTTGCCCAGCGTTTCCGCGTACACGACCCGGGTCTCGGGGCGCAGCGCCGCCTGCACCTGCCGCAGATCGGCCGTGTCCACGAAATCGGCCCGCACCCCGAACCGGGCCGCCACGTGGCGCAGGAACCCGTAGCAGCCTGGATGCACCGTGGCGGGCGCCACGACGTGCGTGCCTGCCTGTGTGAACGTCCAGAACACCGCGCTGATCGCGGCCATCCCCGAGGGGAACGCCTGGGCCATGGTCGGCTGCGGCAGGTGGCTGCCCTCCATGGCCGCCACCGCGGCGGCGAACGCGTCGGCCGCCGCGTCGTCGCCGTCGGCCGTGCCGCGCGGCGGGGGGCGGAGCAGGGTCGGCAAGTGCGCGGCGCGGGTGTTCTCACCGAGGCCCGCGCTGGTGGCCTCGCCCGCAGCCGCGGCATCCGGCCAGCCGTCAGACCCCATAGCGCTCCGGCTTGGCTGACCGCGAGGTGAGCAGCACCGCCGCCTGCCCGACCGCGATCTCGCCGTGCATCACCCCGGCTACCACCTGGGTGATTGGCATCTCCACGCCATGGGCCCGGGCCAGCGTCAGCACCGGCTCCGCTGACTTCGAGCCCTCCGCGACCTGCGTGGTGCTCGCGGCGACGTCGGCCGGGGCCTGGCCGCGGCCGAGGTTCTCGCCGAACGTCCGGTTGCGTGACTGCGGCGAACTGCACGTCGCGACCAGGTCGCCCATCCCGGCCAGCCCGGCAAAGGTGTACTGATCCGCGCCGAGCGCCACACCCAGCCGGGTGATCTCGGCCAGGCCGCGGGTGATCAGCGTGGCCCGCGTGTTGTCGCCGAGCCCCATGCCGACCGCGATGCCCACGGCGAGTGCGATGACGTTCTTGACCGCCCCGCCAAGCTCACAGCCGATCACGTCCGGGTTCGTGTACGGCCGGAAGTACGGCGTGTGGCAGGCCTGCTGCAGCCGCTTCGCCACCGTGTCGTCGGCGCACGCCACGACGGTGGCCGCGTGCTGGCGCTGTGCGATCTCCATGGCCAGGTTCGGCCCCGAGATCACCGCGATCCGTTCCGGCCCGGCGCCGGTCACCGCGGCGATCACCTCGCTCATCCGCTTGCAGCTGCCGAGTTCGATCCCTTTCATCAGGCTGACCAGCGGCACGTCGGGCGGGATCAGGTGCCGCCACGCACTGAGGTTCTGCCGCAGCGACTGGGCCGGGACAGCCAGCACGACCAGGCCCGCGCCCGCCAGCACCTGGGCCGCCTCCGCGCTGGCGGTCAGCTCAGGAGTGAGTGCGATCCCGGGCAGGTAGCTGGGATTCTCGTGTCGCGTGGTGATCGTCTCCGCCAGCTCCGGCATGCGGGCCCAGAGCACAGCGGGTGTGCCGGCGTCGCAGAGCACCTGGGCGAACGTGGTGCCCCACATGCCGGCCCCCATGACCGCCGCTCTCACGTTGGCGTGGCCTTGCGTGGTTCATCAGCGGGTAGTTCCGTGTCGCTGCTGGGGTCCGGAGAGGCGGATTCCTGCCTCGCGGCGCGGCGGGCAGCGGCTGGATCGTAGGGGGCGGCCGGCGGCTGCTCACCGCGGATCTCGGCGAGCAGCCCGGTGATGTCGGCCATGATCGCGTCGGTGGCGCCGCGCAGTGTCTCCTTGCTGAGCGGCTTCCCGGCGTACTCGGAGAGGTCCACCGGCGGCCCCGCCAGCATGTGCACGGTCCGGCGCGGTATCAGGCGCGGCCGCTTGCTGCCGTACTTGAGGATGTCCTGCGCGCCCCAGTGGGCGACCGGGACCACCGGGACGCCGCTGGTCAGCGCGAGCCTCGCCACTCCGGTCTTGGCGACCATCGGCCACAGGTCCGGGTCGCGGGTCGCCGTCCCCTCCGGGTAGAAGATCAGGCACTCGCCCTCAGCCAGGCCCCGCTCGGCGTCCTTGAGCACCAGCGCCGCGTCGGTCTGGCCCCGCTGCACCGGCAACTGGCCGAGGATGCGCAGGTAGGAGCCGATGCCCTTGATGTCGAACACGCTGGACTTGATCAGGAACGCCGGGTAGCGGCCGGCCTCATGGGTGAACTGGGCGACCGCCGCCCAGTCCGCGTAGGACATGTGGTTGGCGGCCACGATCATGCCGCCCTGCCGTGGGAAGTGCTGATGGCCCTGGAAGTCCCGCCTCATGATCGACTTGAACAGCGGTGGCAGGTAGATGGTGGTCCCGGTCCGCCAGCCGGGCGAATAACCCCGTCCCCCTCGTTTGCTCATGGGCTCCGCCCCTCCCGCCGCATCCGGCCACTTCTCATCTTGGTCAGTCTCCCGTTCAGCCAGGTGCCGTGTCGAGGCAGGATCACAGTATGGTCGCCGATGTGCCGCAACCTCCGCTCGGCTGGTCACTGGTGATCCCCGTCAAGGTACTTGCCCGCGCCAAGTCCCGGCTCGCGGCGCTGGCCGGGCCCAGCCGGTCGGCGCTCGCGCTGGCGATGGCGGCGGACACGGTGAGCGCGGTGGCCGCCTGCCCGGTGGTGTGCGCGGTGATCGTGGTGACCGACGACGGCGAGGCGGCGGACGCGCTGGGCGCGCTCGGCGCCGTGGTGGTGACCGACGAGCCGGACGGCGGGCTCAACGCCGCGCTGACGCACGGCGCGGCGGTCGCGGCCGGCCGCTGGCCGGCCTCCGGCACCGCCGCGCTCGCCGCCGACCTGCCTGCGCTGCGTCCTGGCGAACTCGGCAGTGGCCTGCGGGCCGCGGCCGCGTGGCCCGAGGCGTTCGTCCCCGACGCCGCCGGGACCGGGACCACGCTGTACACGGCACGCCCCGGGGTCATGTTCTGGCCCAGGTTCGGCTCCGGCTCCGCCGCCCGGTACCGGGCGGCGGGCGCCGCCGAACTGCGGCTGCCGGACGCGCCCGGCCTGCGCCGCGACGTGGACACCCCGGACGACCTGCGCGGCGCTGTCGCGCTCGGCCTCGGGCCGCGGACCGCGGCGCTGGAGGCTCAGCTGCGGTAGTTAGCGGATGCGGAACTGACCGGCGGTTCGGATCATCTCGCCGGGATGGCATGCCGAAAGCGCGGCCCGGCCGGGAATCTGCTCGCCGCTATATGTGCACGATGGGACAGGTCAGGGTCCGGGTGATGCCGGATACCGCCTGGATCTGGGCCACTACGAGCCGGCCGAGGTCATCGACGTTGGCCGCTTCGGCCCGGACGATCACGTCGTAGGGGCCGGTCACATCCTCGGCCTGGGTCACGCCGGTGATAGCCGCTATCCGGACGGCGACCTCGGCGGCTTTCCCGACTTCCGTCTGAACGAGGATGTATGCCTGCACCATGCCGTCCTCCAGGGGCCTCATTGCCTGCAGCCGGAATGGCCACGCTACCCTAAGGCCCAGTAAGCGCCATCGGGCATGCCGCCGCCGAGCCTGCAGTGTTTCGCCGGGATCGTGCCGCCGCGGTGCCTCCGGCACCTGCGGGGCAGTACAGGAGGGTCGCATTACCGTCGCGGACCTGGGCGAGTTCGGGCTCATCGCGGCGCTGACGGCCCGGATGCCGCCGGGGCCAGGCACGATCGTCGGCATCGGGGACGACGCCGCGGTGCTCGCCGCCCCGGATTCCCGCGTGGTGGCGTCGGTGGACCTGCTGGTCGAAGGGCGGCATTTCCGCCGCGACTGGTCCGGGCCGGTCGACATCGGCGGCAAGGCGGCCGCGCAGAGCCTGGCGGATATCGCGGCCATGGGTGCCGTGCCGACCGGGCTGCTTGTCGGCCTGGCCGCGCCCGGCGATCTCCCGGTCAGCTGGGCCGAAGGCCTGGCCACCGGGCTGGCCCAGGAAAGCGCGCGGGCCGGGGCCAGCGTGGCCGGAGGCGACATCTCCGAGGCGCCCACGATCATGCTGTCGGTGACCGCGCTCGGCGACCTGGCCGGGGCAGCCCCAGTCACCAGGGCCGGGGCCCGTCCCGGGGACCTGGTGGCCGTCGCGGGCCGCCTGGGCCGCTCGGCCGGGGGCCTGGCCCTCCTGCAGGCCGGGCGGCCGGGACCGGCGGCGCTGCTGGCCGCCTACCGCTGGCCGCAGCCCCCCTACGACGCGGGGCCGGAAGCAGCCCGGCTCGGCGCCACGTCGATGATCGACATCAGTGACGGGCTGGGCCAGGACCTGGGGCACGTGGCCGCGGCGAGCGGGGTGCTCATTGACATCGAATCGGCCCGGCTGGATCCCGGTCAGGCCCTGCGCGCCGCCGCGGATGCGCTGGGCGGGCTGGACCCGCTGGACTGGATGCTGGCCGGCGGCGAGGACCACTGCCTGGCCGCCACCTTCCCGCCGGGCACCGATCTCCCCGCGCGCTGGGTGGTGATCGGGCAGGCCACCGAAGGCAGCGGCGTCCGGCTGGACGGACAGCCGTCCCGGCGGCTGTCCGGGTGGAATCATTTTCGCTGAGCAGGTATGCCCCGGCGAAGATGTGAAAATGACTAGACTCGCCTCACTAGCCCCTACGGCCATGCTTGGACTACCCCGCCATGCGACCGCCCCGCAGGAAGCCAGCGCCACGTCACCGTGCGCCGTCCGGTGCTGCCCGCCCTCAGGATGCGCGGGCAAACCGGGCCGAAACCGGGCAATCTGACCTGGGGCCGTCTCCGGCCGAGTCATCCCGGGCCGAGCCGGCTGGGCCCCGGCCGGCCGGCGGCCATGTCGGCCCGGCGCTGCGCAGGCTGATGGTCACACCGACGTTCGCGGCCGGGCTGGGTGTGGTGGTCGCCGCCGGGCTCGCGGTCAGCATGACCGCCAGGACGGTCCTCCAGTTCAGCGGCCCGAGCCAGGGCAAGCCCTGCGCCGTCCGGGGCTGCACCAACGGGCCCGATCTGCCGGGCGGCGCTGGGACGCTGGCCTCGGCCAAGCCCGGCATCAAGTTCCTGCCCGCCACGGTCGGCCCGGATGGCTCGGCCCAGCCCAGTCCGTCATTCACCGGCGGCCAAAGCAGCCCGGGCAGCCATCAGCCCGCTGCTGGTCAGGTGGTCATCGACTACCAGACAACGCAACGATTCTCGTGGGGATTCAACGGTCAGATCAGGATCTCCGGGCTGCCAGCTTCATCGCTGGCCACCTGGCGCCTGGAGTTCGATTACCCGCGGACGAGCATCGTCGGCGTGCAAGGCGCACGGTGGCAGCCCACCGGTCAGGATTCCGGCGTGGCGGAAGCCGCTCCCGCGGGCAGCCAGAGCAACAGCAGTCCCAGCGACGCGGCCCCCTCCGGCAGCAGCAGCCCCGATACGCCCAGCCCCAGCAGCGGGAATCCCGGCGGGTCCAGCCAGGACCAGGCCGGTCAGGACGACCCGCAGCGCGCAGTGGTGATCACCATCACGGCGTCAGGGCCGCCGAGCAGCCCGGCCCACTGCCGCCTCAACAACACCCCCTGCTCCTTCCGCTGAGCCGGGACACGGCGGAGGGCCGGCGGGCGCTTACCCTGAGGCTCATGCCAGCGACCCCGCCTCGTGTGCTCACCGTGGCCGGCTCGGACTCCTCAGGAGGAGCCGGGATCCAAGCCGACCTGAAGACCATGATGGCGCTAGGCGTCTACGGGATGAGCGTGATCTGCGCGGTCACCGCGCAGAATTCACTCGGCGTGCACGGGTACTGGGAACTGCCCGCGGAAGCGGTCCGCGCCCAGCTCGACGCGATCCTGACTGATATAGGCGTGGACGCGGTGAAGACCGGGATGCTGGCCTCGGCGGCGGCGGTCGAGGCGGTCGCCGATGCGGTCGCCGCCGGCCGGGCCACGGCGCGCGCCGGGGTGGGCGCGCCGCTGGTGGTCGACCCGGTGGCGGTGTCCTCGCACGGGGACTCGCTGCTCTCGCCGGGTGCGCTGGACGCCATCCGGGAACGACTGCTCCCGCTGGCCACCGTGATCACCCCGAACCTGGACGAGGCAGCGCTGCTCACCGGGGTGCGGGTAGCCGACGAGGCGGGGATGATCAAGGCGGCCGAGGCGCTGCGCGACCTCGGCCCGCAATGGGTCCTGGTGAAGGGCGGCCACCTGCCCGGGCACCCGGTGGACGTGCTGTTCGACGGGGAGCAGATGCACCGCTTCACCGGCCCGCGGCTGCCCGATCAGCACACCCACGGAACGGGCTGCACGCTGGCGTCGGCCATCGCGTCGTTCCTCGCGCTCGGCGAAGATGTGCCGACGGCGGTGGTGCACGGGAAAGAGTATGTGACCGGCGCGATCCAGGCCGCTTTCCCGCTGGGCGCGGGGATCGGGCCGGTGGATCACGCCTGGCGGATGCGCCACACCAGCAGCGGCGCAGGTGGCGAGGCCACCGGCGGCACCGGCGTCAGCGGGTGAGCGTCAGCGGGTGACTTTGCCTGCCTTGATGCAAGACGTGCAGACCCGCAGGCGCGTGCGGGTACCGCCGACCTTGGCCCGCACGACCTGGATGTTGGGATTCCAGCGGCGCGGGGTGCGGCGGTGTGAGTGGGAGACCCTGTTGCCGAAACCCGGCCCCTTGCCGCAGACGTCGCAGACAGAAGCCACGGGATCGCTCCAAGTGTGATCGAGGATGGTTGATCAAAGAAACATCGAACAACCCGGACTCGGCCGGGCAGTCGTCGAAGGATAACCGACTAACAGCCAATCGCGCGAACCCGTGCCCGCCGGAGGCGGGCGCGGCCGCTGGCTGCGCCCCGCTGCTGGCCAACGACCCTTATTCTGGGGGGCCATGGCCAGGCTTGACGAGCGGCTCGACCGGGTGTTCGACCCGAAGACGGCGAAAGTCCTCACCGGCGGCCTTGACTTGCACACCGTCGGGGACTTGCTGCGCCATTACCCGCGCCGGTACGAGCGGCACGGCGAGCTGACCGATCTCGCCTCGCTCCGCGATGGCGAGCAGGTGACCGTGCTGGCCAAGATCGCCGCGGTCACCACCCGGCGGATGAAGAGCAACGGCGGCAAGCTGACCGAGGTGACGGTGACCGACGGCCATGGCACCCTCACCCTGGCGTTCTTCCGGCAGGCCTGGCAGGAACGCACTCTGCGCCCCGGGCTGCACGGCCTGTTCGCGGGCCAGGTGTCCAGCTACGGCCGGCGCCGTCAGCTCATCCACCCGGATTACGAGCTGATCGGTGAAACCGATGCGGGCGCCGAGCTCGCCGCCGAGTACGTCGCCGACCTCATCCCGGTCTACCCGGCCACCGCGAAGCTCGCCTCGTGGAAGATCGCCAAGGCGATCCGGACGGTGCTCGACACCCTTGACGTCGAGGATCCGCTGCCCGCTGACGTCCGGCAGCGCCGTGGCCTGCGCGGCCTGGACGCGGCGCTGCGGGCGATCCACCGGCCGCTCGATGAGCAGGACTGGAAGTGGGCGCGGCACCGGCTGAAGTGGGACGAGGCATTCGTGCTGCAGGCCGCGCTGGCCCAGCGCCGGTTCTACGCGGCCGCGCTCCCGGCGACCGAGCGCCAGCTGCGCGATGATGGCCTGCTGGCGGCGTTCGACGCCCGGCTGCCGTTCGCGCTCACCGCGGGCCAGCGCGACGCGGGCGCGACGATCGCCGCGGAACTGGCCCGCGATCATCCCATGCACCGGCTGCTGCAAGGTGAGGTCGGGTCCGGCAAGACGGTCATCGCCATCCGGGCCATGCTGCAAGTCATCGACGCCGGCGGCCAGGCCGCGCTGCTCGCGCCGACCGAGGTGCTCGCCCAGCAGCACTACCGGTCGATCAGCGATCTGCTCGGCCCGTTCAGCCGCGCCGGGCAGCTCGACGGCGCCGAGATCGCGACCCAGGTGACCCTGCTCACCGGGTCACAGGGGGCCAAGCCGCGCCGGGCGGCCCTGCTGGCCGCCGCGTCTGGTGCCGCCGGGATCGTCATCGGCACCCATGCCCTGCTCCAGGAGCATGTGCAGTTCGCCGACCTCGGGCTGGTGGTGATCGACGAGCAGCACCGGTTCGGCGTGGAGCAGCGCGATGCGCTGCGGGAGAAGGCCCGCGATGCCCGGCCGCACGTGCTGGTGATGACGGCCACCCCGATTCCGCGCACGGTCGCCATGACGGTCTACGGCGACCTGGACACCTCTACGCTCACCGAGCTTCCGGCGGGCCGTGAGGCCATCGCCACGCATGTGGTGCCCGCCCTCGATAAGCCCCGCTACCTGGAGCGCACCTGGGAACGGCTCAGGGAGGAGGTCGGCCGGGGCCGCCAGGCGTACGTGGTGTGCCCCCGGATCGGCGAGGAGCCCGCCGCGCCGGGCGACGAACCCGCAGACCCTTCCAGCCACACGCGCCGTTCCCCCGGTGCCGGCGATCGTGACGGCGCCGGCACCGGTGCGGGCGACGGCGAGGATGCCAGCGACGCTGACGAGGACGGGAGCCCGCGGCGCTCGCCGCTCGCCGTGCTGGACATCGCGCCCATGCTGGAGCAGGGGCCGCTGGCCGGGCTCCGGCTGCGGGTCCTGCACGGCCGGATGCACCCCGACGAGAAGGACGCGGCGATGCGCGCGTTCGCCGACGGCTCGGCCGACGTGCTGATCGCGACCACCGTCGTCGAGGTGGGCGTGGACGTGCCCAACGCCACGGTTATGGTCATCCTGGACGCGGAGCGGTTCGGCGTCTCCCAGCTGCACCAGCTGCGCGGGCGGGTCGGCCGGGGCCGCGAGCCGGGGCTGTGCCTGCTGGTCACCGAGGCGCCGGAGGGCAGCGCGGCGCGCGACCGGCTCGACGCGGTCGCCGCGACCCTGGACGGGTTCGAGTTGTCCCGGCTGGACCTGGCGCAGCGCCGGGAAGGTGACGTGCTCGGCGCGTCCCAGGCGGGCCGGAAAAAGAGCCTGAAGCTGCTCACCCTGCTGGCCGATGAGGAACTGATCGGCGAGGCCAGGCAGGAGGCCACGGCCGTGGTGGACGGTGACCCGATACTGGCCAGCCACCCGGCCCTGGCCGCCGCGATTGCCGCCATGCTCGACGACGAGCAGGCCGAGTTCCTGGAGAAGGCGTGAGGCGGTGACGCGGGTCATCGCCGGATCGGCGCGGGGCCGGCGGCTGGCGGTGCCACCGGGGCGGCTCACCCGGCCGACCAGTGACCGGGCCAGGGAAGGCCTGTTCAGCACGCTGACCGCCATCCGCGGCCCGGTCGACGGGGCGCGGGTCCTGGACCTGTACGCCGGGTCAGGGGCGGTGGGCCTCGAAGCGCTCTCCCGCGGCGCGGCCCGGGTCTTGTTCGTCGAGGCGGAGGCCCGGGCGGCGCAGGTGATCCGGGGCAACCTGGCGGCCGTCGGCCTGCCCGGCGGTGAGCTCGTCATCGGCCGGGTGGAACGGGTGCTCGGCCGCGGCCCCGGCGGCGGCCCGGGCTATGACCTGGTGGTCGCTGACCCCCCGTACGCGCTCAGTGACGACGACGTGACGGCGGTGCTGACCGCGCTGCGGGACGGGTCCTGGCTCGCCGCCGGGGCGGTCGTCGCGGTGGAGCGGGCGACCCGGTCTGCGCCGGTGCGCTGGCCGCCTGGATACGAACCGGACCGGTCCCGTCGATACGGCGAGGCAACCTTCTGGTACGGTCTCGCCGCAGGTAACCACGCGGCAGAGGCGCTGTGAGGTGGCGAGTGTTGTGACGGAAGGGCGTGTCCCGGTGCGTCGTGTCGTCTACCCAGGCTCGTTCGACCCGGTGACCAATGGGCACCTCGACATCATTGTCCGGGCCGCCCGGCTCCATGACGAGGTCTACGTGGTCGTTGGCGCAAATATGGCCAAAGAGGGACTGTTCACCGTCGACGAACGCCTCGCGATGCTGCGCGAGGTGACCCGCGGCCAGCCCAACGTCCGGGTGGACAAATTCCGCGGCCTGCTGGTGGAGTTCTGCAAGACGCACGAAATCTCGGCCATCGTGAAGGGCCTGCGCGCGGTCAGCGACTTCGAGTACGAGATGGAGATGGCGCAGATGAACTACCGTCTCGCGGAGATCGAGACGCTGTTCATGACGGCCAACCCGCTCTACTCGTTCCTGCGGTCCAGCCTGGTCAAGGAGATCGCCAGGTACGGGGGAGACGTCTCGTCCCTGGTGCCGTCGCCGGTCGTCGAGCAACTCCAGGAGCGCCTGGCGGCCTGCTGAACGCCGCGCGAGTTGGGATTCCCGCTGACCCGCGGGTAAGCTGTGCCCCCTACTTCGCCTGACAACGTATTGACCCATGCCACAGCTACGCAGGAATTCCTCGCCGCGCCTCGATCCCCGCAGGCCGCTGGTCTTCAGCGCGCGTGCCCTCGGCCGCGGCGCCGGATCCGAGCACACCCAGACCCGCACCGTGGCCGCCCCCGCGGACCTGCGCGTGGGCCTCGCGGGCGTGCCCGAGGGAGCCGAGTTCGAGCTGACCGTCCGGCTGGAGGCGGTTACCGAGGGAGTGCTCGTCACCGCCGCCGCGGACGTGCCGGTGACCGGGGAGTGCGCGCGATGCCTGGAACCGCTGGCGCAGCAGATGGACGTCTCCTTCCAGGAACTTTTCGAATATTCGCCGGGCGTCGGCCCGGACGCCGCTGACGGGTACTCTCTGGACGGGGACCTGCTCGATCTTGAGCCGGCCCTCCGTGACGCTCTGGTCCTCGCGCTCCCGCTGGCGCCGCTGTGCCGGCCCGATTGCCCCGGCCTCTGCGTTGAGTGCGGGGCGCAACTCGCGAAGGAAGGCCCTGAGCACTCGCACGGCCCGGCCATCGACCCGCGGTGGGCTGGGTTGCAGGAGGCAGTGCTGCCTCAGCCTGAGGCGCGGTACGAGACCGGAACCGACCTGTCGGCCGGTTCCGGCCCGAGCATGAACTGACCAGATGAACTGACTATCAGGACATGAATTGACTAAGGAGAAGTGACGTGGCTGTCCCCAAGCGGCGGATGTCGCGGAGCAACACGAGGTCGCGGCGGTCCCAGTGGAAGGCCACGGCGCCCGCGCTCGTGGCGTGCCCGCAATGCCGCGATCCCAAGCTGCCCCATACTGCCTGCCCGACGTGCGGAACGTACAACCGTCGTCAGGTGATCACACCGTCCTGATCCGCTAAGGGACCAGCGTGAAAGGCGGAGCGGGCGGCATGGACGCGACCGAGCCGGAGCGTCCGGAGCTGTTGCGTGCCCTCAACGCCGGGCTCAGCCCGGCGTTGCTGGAACGTGCCCTGACGCACCGGTCCTTCGCCTACGAGAACGGCGGGCTGCCCACCAACGAGCGGCTGGAGTTCCTGGGTGATTCGGTGCTCGGCCTCGTCGTCACGGACACGCTGTTCCGTAAGTACCCCGACCTGCCGGAAGGCCAGCTGGCCAAGCTGCGGGCGGCGGTGGTCAACATGCGCGCGCTGGCCGGTGTCGCCCGCGAGCTCAAGCTGGGTTCCTATGTGCGCCTGGGCCGGGGCGAGGAGGGCACCGGGGGGCGGGACAAGTCCTCGATCCTGGCTGACACGCTGGAGGCCGTGATCGGCGCGGTCTACTACGAGCGGGGCCTCGATGAGGCAGGCAGCCTCGTGCACCGGCTGTTCGACCCGGTGATTGCCCGCTCCGCGAGGCTCGGCGCCGGCCTGGACTGGAAAACGTCGCTGCAGGAACTCACCGCCTCCGGGTTCCTCGGCGTGCCTGAGTACCACGTCGAGGAGAGCGGGCCTGACCACCAGAAGTTCTTCCGCGCCTCAGTCTGGGTCGGCGGGCGCAGCTACGGCGCGGGGCAAGGGCACTCGAAGAAAGAGGCCGAGCAGCAGGCGGCGGAGGCGGCCTGGACCGCGATCAGCAACGGGCACGCGGCCGGGGATCGGGCGCCGGCCGGGGATCAGGCGTCAGCGAAGGCGCCCTCCGGGGACGCTGCTGGCGCAGCGGCCCCGGACGCCGGGGACTGACCGGGACCAGCACCCGTGCCGGAACTGCCCGAGGTCGAGACCGTCCGTAAGGGCCTGGAACGCCATGTGGTCGGCCGCACCATCAGCGATGTGCAGGTGCTGCACCCGCGCGCGGTCCGGCGGCACCTGGCGGGCCCGGATGACTTCGCCGCGGCGATCCGCGGGCGAACCGTCGCGGCCGCCCGCAGGCGAGGAAAGTACCTGTGGCTCCCAGTCGGGCCGGACGCCCTGCTGGCGCACCTCGGGATGAGCGGGCAGTTCCTGATCTGTGATCCGGCGGCGCCGCTGTCGCCGCATGTCCGGGCCAGGTTCACCTTTACTGATTCCGGGCCGGACCTGCGTTTCAGCGACCAGCGGACGTTCGGCCATCTGGTCCTGGCCGCCGGCGGGGCGGTGCTGCCCCCGCTGATCGCGCACATCGCGCCCGATCCGCTGGAGGAAGCCTTCGACGCCGAGACGTTCATCGGCCGGCTCCGGGTCCGCCGTACCGGCATCAAGCGCGCTCTGCTCGATCAATCCCTGGTGAGCGGGATCGGGAACATTTACGCCGACGAGGCGCTGTGGCGCGCCCGGCTGCACTGGGCCCGCAGCACGGACACGCTGACCCGGCCGGAAACGGTCAGGGTCCTGGCGGCCGTGCACGAGGTTCTGGGCGAGGCGCTGGATGCCGGGGGCACCTCGTTCGACAGCATGTATGTGAACGTCAATGGCGAGAGCGGCTACTTCGGCCGGTCACTCGCTGTATACGGGCGTGCCGGGCAGCCGTGCGACAGGTGTGGTACTCCTGTTCGGCGGGATCCGTTCATGAATCGGTCCGCCTACAGTTGCCCGCGCTGCCAGCCCCGTCCACGGTCCCGCAGCGGGCGGTCGTGACCTGCGCGATCGCTCAACTTGACCGGATACCCGCGGGGTGGGACCCTTAGAGACGTAACCTGCGCGCACTCATGCGAGTCTCCGCGTGTGCGCCCAATCTGGTCACTCATTGTGGAGGACCCACTACAATGGCGAAGGCTCTGCTCGGCCACGTCGGCGGGTTTGATCCCCGCGTGGTCTCTGAGATGCGCCGCCTGCAGCAGCGAGTGCGTGACCTGGAAGCCGCGCTGGTGCGGCTCCAGGACGAGAACGACGCGCTGGCCGCTGAGGTAGGCCACGAATTGCTCGTCGCGGAACGGGAGCGCGAACCGGCGCTTACCTGACGCGCCTGAGTCTGTGCACCACGGATACTGGACGTCCTTCGGGGCGGCCACAACGAACAGGGACGTCCTTAGGGCGTCCCTCTTTCGTTCCTGCGGTGGCGAGGCCGCCCGCGAGGCCGCCGCGTATCCCTCGTAGACCCGCGAATCCCCGGGTTCGGCCGCCGGGCGCGGTAGGGTGCGGTCAGGCTTGCTGGGCGGCCGGACGGGGAGGAGAGCCCGCGGGTGTATCTGAAAACCCTCACTTTGCGCGGGTTCAAGTCGTTCGCCTCGGCCACTTCGATGCGGTTCGAACCCGGCATCACCTGCGTCGTGGGCCCCAACGGGTCCGGCAAATCCAACGTCGTTGACGCGTTCTCCTGGGTGATGGGCGAGCAGGGCGTGAAGAACCTGCGTGGCGGCAAGATGGAGGACGTGGTCTTCGCCGGGACCGCGTCCCGGGCCCCGCTGGGCCGGGCCGAGGTCACGGTCACCATCGACAACAGCGACGGTGCCCTGCCCATCGAGTACGCCGAGGTGACGATCAGCCGGCTGCTGTTCCGGTCGGGCCAGAGCGAGTACTCGATCAACGGTGACCACTGCCGCCTGCTGGACGTCCAGGAACTGCTCTCCGACTCGGGCCTGGGCCGCGAGATGCACGTGATCGTCGGCCAGGGCCAGCTCGACCAGGTGCTGCACGCCGGCCCGGAGGCCAGGCGCGCGCTGATCGAGGAGGCCGCGGGGGTCCTCAAGCACCGCAGGCGCAAGGAGAAGGCGCTGCGCAAGCTGGAGGCGATGCAGGCCAACCTGACCAGGCTGGTGGACCTCACCGCGGAGCTGCGCCGCCGCCTCAAGCCGCTCGGCCGCCAGGCCGAGATCGCCCGCCGGGCCGCGTTCATCCAGGCCGACCTGCGGGACGCCCGGCTGCGCCTGCTCGCGGACGATTACGTCCGGGCCGCCGCCGAACTGGAACGGAACGAGCACGACGAAGCCGCCACGTTGGCCCGGCGCGCCGCGCTGGAAGCCACCCTGGCGCGCGCCCGGCAGCGCGAGTCCACGCTCGACGCGGACGAGCAGCAGCACGCGCCCCGGCTGGCCCGGGCGCAGGAGACGTGGTTCGAGCTGTCCGCCGTGGCCGAGCGGCTGCGCGGAGTGGCCAACCTGGCCACCGAGCGGCACACGCACCTGGCGGCCCGGCCGGAGCCACCGCGGCCCGGCCGCGACCCGGACGAGCTGGACCGCGAGGCCGCGAGCCTGCGCGAGCAGGAAGCAGACCTGGGTGAGCGGCTGGAGACCGCGCGCGAGCAGCTGGCCGCCGCCACCGGGCAGCGGGCCGCCGCCGAGACAGCCTTTCAGGAAGCGGAGCGGCGGCTGGCCGCCAGCGCCCGGGCCGCCGCGGCCCGGGCCGAGCGGCTGGCCCGGCTGCGCGGGCAGGTCGGGCAGGCACGCAGCAAGGCGACCGCAGCGCAGGAGGAGGCCGGCCGCCTGGCTGAGGCGCTGGAACAGGCACGGTCCCGTGCGCTCCAGGCCGAGCGGGAGTACCAGGACCTTCAGGATGAATGCGGCGACCGGGACGACGACAGAACCGAGCTGACCGCCGAGCAGGAACGGACCGCTGCGGAGCTTGCTGACGCCGCCACCACGGTCACCGCACTGCGTGCCGCCGAGCGGGAGGCCAGCGGCCAGCGCGCCGCCCTGCGCGCCCGTGGGGAGGCGTTGGAGGAGGGCCTGAGAGCGCTGCGCAGCGGCCAGGACGCTTCGGCGGCGCTGCTGGCCGACCCGGGACGGTTCAGCGGCGTCCTGGGCGCTGTGGCGGCTCTGATCACTGTGCAGGACGGCGCGCAGGACGCCATAGCCGCCGCGCTCGGCGGCGCGGCCGACGCGGTGGCAGTGGCCGACCTGGAAGCGGCCGTGGCCATCCTGGAGGCACTCAAGAGCGAGGACGGCGGGAGTGCCGGGCTGGTGATCGCCGGCCGTCCCGCCGGTGCATTCAGCACCGGGGCCCCCGGCAGCGGGCCCGGCGAAGGGCTGCCGGAGGGCATGGCACTGCCGGAGGGCATGGCACTGCTGGGGGATGTAGCACTGCCGGAGGGTGCCAGGGTCGCGGCTGACTGCGTGCAGGCCCCAGCCGAACTGGCCGGGGCCGTCTCGGCCCTGCTGGCCGGAGTGGTCGTCGTCGCGGACCTCGGCCAGGCCCGCGGCGTGCTGCGCGCGCATCCGGCGCTGCGGGTGGTCACCCGCGATGGTGACCTGCTCGGTGCGCACTGGGCCGTCGGGGGCTCGGCCAGGCCGCCCAGCATGCTCGCGCTGCGCGGTGCGGCGGACGACGCGGCCGCGGGGCTGGTCCGGGCGGAGCGGCATTGCCAGCAGATCGCAGGCGAGCTGTCAGCGGCCGTCGCGGCCGAGGAGCGGGCGCGGCAGGCGGTGGCCCAGGCACTGGCCAGGACCCAGCAGGCTGATGCGGCGGCCGCGGAGATATCCGGCCGGCTCGGCAGGCTGGCCGGAGCGGCGCGGGCCGCTCGCGACGAGGCGGAGCGGCGTGAGGCGGCCATCGCCGCCGCCCAGCAGGCGCGTGACACCGGCTTGACCGCGCTGGCCGAACTCCAGAACCGGCTCGCTGCGGCTGAAGCCGAGAATCAGGACGGGCCGGACGCGGCCGCCGGGAACGGCGTGACCGGGAACAGTGTGTCCGGAGGCGGTGCGTCCGGAGGCGGTGCGTCCGGGGGGACCGGGCCGCGGGGAGCCGAAGCGCCCGCTGCCGTCCTTGATCCGGATGCCCTGTCGCGGGCCGCGACGGCCGCCCGGAACACCGAGATGGAAGCCCGGCTGGAAGTCCGGACGGCCGAGGAGCGGCTGGCCGGCATCGCGGGCCGCGCGGACGCCCTCACGGCCGCCGCGTCGGCTGAGCGTCAGGCCGCCGCGGCGGCTGTCTCCCGGCGTGCGCTGCGGGCCCAGCAGGCCGTGGTGGCCAGGGCCGTGGCCGAGGGGGCCAGGCTGGCGCTGGCCAGGCTGACCGAGTCGCTGGCCGCGGCGGCTGAGTACCGCCAGGCGGCGGAGCAGGCGAGCAAGGGACGGGCCGAGGCGCTCAAAGAGATCCGCGGGCAGGTCCGGCAGATGGCCGCCGAACTTGACACGGTGGTGGACAGCGCGCACGGCACCGAGATCGCCCGGGCCGAGCACCGGATGCGGCTGGAGCAGCTCGTCACGCGGGCCGCCGAGGAGTTCGGCGTGGACACCGAGGCGCTCGTCGCCGAGTACGGGCCCGACATCCTCATTCCGGCCGCCGTGGAACCGGCCGCCGCAGCCAGCCCGGGCAGCACCGTTACCACAGCAGGTGAGAACGGCCACACTGCGGAGCCGGCGCTGGCGGGCAATGGCGCGGGCCCGGTCCCCGGGGCTGAGGTGTCAGCCGCGGCCGTGCCGGAGCGCCCGCCGACCCCGTATATCCGGGCCGAGCAGGAGCGCCGCGCCGCGGCCGCGCAGCGCCAGCTCGACGTGCTGGGCAAGGTGAACCCGCTGGCCCTGGAAGAGTTCGCGGCCCTGGAGGAGCGGCACACATTCCTCGCCACCCAGCTGGAGGACCTCAAGAAGACCCGTCGTGACCTGCTGATCGTCGTGAAGGAAGTCGACGACCGGGTACTGCAAGTGTTCGAGGCCGCCTTCGAGGACACCGCCAGGGAGTTCGAGGACATCTTCGGGCGGCTGTTCCCCGGCGGCCAAGGCCGGCTGGTGCTGACCGAGCCCGATGACATGCTGGCGACGGGGATCGACTTCGAGGCCAGGCCGCCAGGCAAGAAGGTCAAGCGGCTGTCGCTGCTGTCCGGCGGTGAGCGGTCGCTCACCGCGATCGCCTTCCTGGTGGCGATCTTCAAGGCCCGGCCGTCCCCGTTCTACGTGCTCGACGAGGTCGAGGCCGCGCTGGATGACACGAACCTGCAGCGCCTGCTGCATATCTTCGAGGAGCTGCGGGCCAGCTCCCAGCTGATCATCGTCACCCACCAGAAACGGACCATGGAGATCGCGGACGCGCTGTATGGGATCAGCATGCAGGGTGATGGCGTGTCGTCCGTGGTGAGCCAGCGCCTGCGGGAGCGCGAGAGCGCCTGACCGCGGTGGGGTCTGCCAGACTGGGACGGTTATGGAATACCTGATCATCATCGTTGCCCTTGTTGCCGTGCTCGTGGTCGTGACCGGCGGGGCGTTGCTGCTCCGGCCGCGCCGCCGCCGTCCGGGACCGCCGCCCGCGGCGCGCCCGCCGTCCGGGCCGCAGCCTGCTGGCCGTGGCGGCGGCCAGGACGATTCCGCCGCGGCGGCCGCCGTCACCGGCACCGTGCCGCCGCCGGCCGCCCCAGCCGACCAGCCACCGCCGCTGGCCGGCCGGCTGATCCGGCTGCGCGGCCGTCTCGCCCGGTCCCAGACCGCGTTCGGTTCGGTACTGCTCGGCCTGCTCTCCCGCAGCGTCCTGGATGAGCAGGCCTGGGAGGAGATCGAGGACACCCTGCTGACCGCCGACATGGGGGTGGGTCCGTCCCGGCAGATCGTTGAGGAGCTCAAAACCCAGGTCCGGGTGACTGGCACCCGCAGCCCGGACGAGGTGCGGGCCATGCTGCGCGGAGAGCTGATCCGGGCCATCGGCCCGGACATGGACCGGACGTTGCACGCCCGGCCGCACGGCGACCGGCCTGCCGTGCTGCTGGTGGTGGGAGTGAACGGCACCGGCAAGACCACCGCCTGCGGCAAGCTCGCCCGTGCCCTCATCGGTGATGGCCGCAGCGTGCTGCTCGGTGCCGCCGACACATTCCGGGCCGCCGCCGCCGACCAGCTTGAGACGTGGGGCGGCCGGGTCGGCGCCCGGGTGGTGCGATCGGACCGGGAAGGCGCGGACCCGGCGAGCGTCGCGTTCGAGGCGGTGAGCGAGGGCATCGCGGAGCGAGTGGACACGGTCATCGTGGACACCGCCGGGCGGCTGCACACCAAGACCGGCCTGATGGACGAGCTCGGCAAGATCAAGCGGGTCATCGAGAAGCGGGCCACCGTGGACGAGGTCCTGCTCGTGCTGGACGCCACCACCGGCCAGAACGGGCTGCGCCAGGCGCGGGTGTTCGCTGAGGTGGTCGACATCACCGGGATCATCCTGACCAAGCTCGACGGCACGGCCAAAGGCGGCATCGTCATCGCGGTCCAGCGCGAACTGGGGGTGCCGGTCAAGCTGGTCGGCCTGGGCGAGGGCCCGGACGACCTGGCGCCGTTCGAGCCAGCCACCTTCGTCGACGCGATCCTGGGCGGGTAGCGCTCATGGCCGGCCAGGCCACTAGTGTCGCCGTGGGCGAAGGTTTCTTACTCGGATGTCTCGAACTGAGTCAGGGACAGATTGTTGCCGTCGGGGTCGGGGAACCACGCGATCTTCGCGCCTCCTGGCGCTGTCCACATGCCACGCTCGTCCTGGCCCATTCCCTCGTAACGCGTGAAGTGCACCCCGCGCGCGGTGAGCTGGTCAATCATCGACACGATGTCCGCAACGCTCCACCCCAGGATCGTGTAGGGAGCAGCCACCGGCTGCTCTACGGGAGTCAGACGCAGCATGGTCCCGTTGGCGTTCGCGACGAGCGCGAACGGACTCTCCTCAGTGATGGGCAGCCCGAGCGTGTCTCCGTAAAACTGCCTGGCCCGGTCAAGGTCGGATACTCCGACGAAGCCAATCAAGGCACTGCGCTCCAGCACTTGGCTCTCCCGGCTGATTCAAGATCCCGGCGGGCGGTCAGCAATCATCATGGCAGGTCTTGCAGTGGTTAGATGATCTTGATCGCGGGTGTGAGTGAATTACCTTGACCCATGATTGCCGTTAGGGATCATGAATGATGCCGTTGACTGTGAGCGTGGAGGTTCCGCCGCGCGACTGTGAGGCGCTTTCCTCGTGGTGCCGGTCGTCGTCGATCAGGGCCGGGCTGGCCCAGCGGGCCCGGGATCGTGCTGCGGACGCTGGAGGTCCGCGACCTGATCACCGCAATCGGAACCCTCATTGACGGATGGAACGAACGCTGCCAGCCTTCACCTGGACCAACAGCCGACGAACTACTCCCGCACTGCCACCCAGGTAAGAGAACTTCGTTCATGCGGTGCTAGCGCCGCCTTTGACCTGGTTGGGCGCTGCTTCCTCGTCCCAGCCCCCGACCAGCATTTATTATCATGCTGGTCCAATTAACTAAGGATCTTCAGAGTCAATAACTAAGGATCTTAGCATTTATCGGCGAAAGCGGTATCAGTCCGTACATGCCCGAGATCTGGTTGTGATTAGCTGGCCGGTGTGGCACACTTCGGGAGATGGCTACCCTGCTAGGCGATAGCGATGCCGGTGCACTGAATGGCGGTGTCACCGCCACCGACAGTGCGCTCGATGAGGTGTCCGCGCCGCCGGTGCTGTCGAGTTTAACCGCGATAGAAGAGACATTCGAGGCCGTATCGCGCTCAGGCGACAAGGCTGTCGCTTATTTCTACGGGCGGCTGTTCGCGGAGAACCCGCGGCTTCGTGTGCTGTTCCCCGCCGCCATGGACTTCCAGCGAGACCGCCTCTTCCGGGCATTGACCAAGATTGTGTACGCGCTGAGCAGGCCGGAAGAGATGGAACCGTTTGTCTGCCAGCTCGGGCAGGACCACCGCAAGTACGGGGTGCAAGCCGAGCACTACCCGGCGGTCGGCCGGGCGCTCATCGCGACGCTCCGCAAGTTCACCGGCGAAGCGTGGACTGTCACCGCGGAAGAAGCCTGGATCGCCGCTTATCACCGGGCAGCGGGGCTGATGGCCTCGGCCGCGGCCGAGGCCGCCAAGCATTCTCCGCCCTGGTGGACGGGCGAGATCATCGGGCATGAATTGCGCACGCCGACCCTGGCCGCGCTGACGGTGCGGACGGACAAGCCGTTTCCCTATCTCGCGGGCCAGTACGTCAGCATCCAGTCGACTCGCTGGCACCGGATCTGGCGGCCGTTCTCCGTGGCCAACGCGCCCCGCCCGGATGGCACGCTCTCGTTCCACATACGGGCCATCCCCGGAGGCTGGGTGAGCAGCGCGCTCGTGCACCATACCCAGGTCGGTGACCTGGTCAATCTCGGGCCAGCGCAGGGCACCATGACGCTCGCCGCAGGATCGGGCAGCGGCCTGTTCTGCGTCGCGGGGGGGACCGGCCTGGCCCCGATCAAGGCGCTTATCGAGCAGGCCATCAAGGACAGCACCCCGACCCGGCGCCGGAAGATCCGGTTGTTCCTCGGCGCACGCAGGCAGTCTGAATTCTATGATCTGCCCGATTTGTGGAAGCTGGAGACGGCCTACCCATGGCTGCGGATTACCCCGGCTGTCTCAGCCGAGAGCGGATACAGCGGCATCAGGGGACTGCTTCCCGATGTCATCGCCCGGCACCGGCCCCGGCCAGGCGACGACGTCTACATCAGCGGGCCATCCAGGATGGTGCAGAAGAGCATCCAGGCACTGAGCGTGAACGGAATACGCAAATGGCGCATCCACGCTGACCTGGCGGATGATCTCGGCGCACAAGGAGTGACCGAGGGCAGCAACGACATTGCGGATTACGAACGGGCGCGCTGATCGCGCCATACCGCACCCGGACGCTTGCTGGTCCTTTCTTTGAATCTCGCCCGGAGTCGGCAGGGTATTCACAGCAAATGGTGATTATAGCTCTTAAATATATGGCTTTGGTATTGCCTCATTCTGCGTACCGAATTACGCTGCCATGGTGGGATAACCGCAGCGAGGCAGACTGATACCGCAGAGCTACAAGACATGGCGGGGCTATGAGGACACTGTTCAGCCGGGGACGCTTAGCGCGATCTGGTTCGGCGCCGGGCCCGCCCGGGCCGGCGCAGGCCGGGGCGCAGCCGGTTGATATGGCCACCGCGGCAATAGGAACTATGGCACGGCCAATGGACCGGCGCGGCGCGGCGGCAGGTCTGGGTGTCGGCGTCATGTGCCCGGCGGTCGGCTTCGCGCCGGCGCCTGCGGCGTCCCGGGGCATCGCGCAGGGCCCCGGGACAGCCGCATTCACCGGCACAGAGCCAGGCACCGGCACAGACCGGGAAGCGGGCGCAACGCTGGCCCGGCCGGCTGACATGGACGCCGCCGCGGAGTTCATCCGGCTGCACCGGCATGAGTGCCCTGAGGCCGGCGAGGCCGCCCCCCGGCTGCGCGAGATCCGCCGCCAGATCGAGCTGACCGGCAGCTATCAGCACACGCCCGCAGAGCTGGCCTTCGGTGCCCGGGTGGCCTGGCGGAACAGCAGTCGCTGCATCGGGCGGCTGTACTGGCGGAGCCTGCAGGTGCGGGACCGCCGGAACGTGGAATCGGCGGCCGACGTCGCCGCTGAGTGCGCCGCCCACCTGCGCGTGGCCACGAACAGCGGCCGGATCCGGCCCACGATCACGGTGTTCGCCCCGGACAGCCCGGCCCGCCGCGGCCCGCGCATCTGGAACGAGCAGATCGTCCGGTACGCGGGCTATCAGCGTCCCGACGGCACGGTCACCGGAGATCCGCGCAACATCCGCCTGACCAGCCTGGCCACGAGCCTGGGCTGGCGCGGTAGCGGCGGCAGGTTCGACATCCTGCCGCTGGTCATCTCCGTGGCCGGCGGCCCGCCCCGCATGTTCGGACTGCCCGCTGAGGAGGTGCTGGAGGTCCCCTTCGCGCACCCCTGCTACGACTGGTTCGCGGAGCTCGGCCTGCGCTGGCATGCCGTGCCGGTCATCTCGGACATGTGCCTGGAGATTGGCGGCATCTGCTACCCGGCGGCGCCCTTCAACGGCTGGTACATGGGCACCGAGATCGGCGCGCGCAACCTGGCCGACTGCGACCGCTACAACCAGCTGCCGGAGATCGCCGCGCGGATGGGCCTGGACCGGAGCCGGGACCGGTCCCTGTGGCGGGACCGGGCCCTGGTCGAGCTGAACGTGGCCGTCCTGCACTCGTTCGACGCGGCGGGGGTGGCGATCACCGATCACCACACCGAGTCGCACCGCTTCCTGACCCACCTCGCCCGGGAGGAGCGCGCGCACCGGGTGTGCCCGGCTGACTGGTCCTGGATCGTCCCGCCGATCTCCGGTTCGGCCACCGAGGTGTTCCACCGTTACTACCAGCAGGGTGATCTCCGGCCCAGCTACGTCCGGCACGATCGCGACCTGCCCGGCCCGCATCCAGGCCCTGATCACTGGCCATGCCATGATGAAACACGTACGTAACACGATGCGCACGTCTTTCACGCCGCCGAAACACTCCATGACAGCGGGCGAAACGCCGTTGGCAGAGGGTCGGCACAGGACAGGGTGCCCGAGAGGTGGGTTGCATGAAGCTCATCACCGCCGTGATCAAACCCTTCAAACTGGATGAAGTGAAGGCTGCGCTGCAGGCCTTCGGCGTGAACGGGATGACCGTGAGCGAGGCAAGCGGCTATGGCCGGCAGCGCGGCCACACAGAGGTATACCGGGGTGCGGAGTACCAGGTTGACCTGGTACCCAAGGTCCGGCTGGAAGTGCTCACCGACGATGAGGACGCCGATGACCTGATCGGCGTGATCGTCAAGGCGGCGCAGACGGGTCGCATCGGCGACGGCAAGGTTTGGGCCGTCCCGGTGGAATCGGTCGTCCGTGTCCGCACCGGGGAGCGCGGGTCGGGCGCTATCTAAGGCCTGGCTGTCAATGCTGTGGACGGGCCAGGGGAGCGGATACGTGTGACATCGGCTCCCCCGCCCCGTTCGCAGCCTGACGGGCCCCCCTTGACGTCCTTCGCGGCGGATCGTGCTCGCCGCAGCGCGGACACCGATCGCTGGCTGGCGTCCCTGCTGGGCGCGGAGCCCGGGGTGGCTCTCGTCGCGCTGGGTGGCTACGGGCGCCGTGAACTGCTCCCCGGCAGTGACCTGGATGTGCTCCTGCTGCACGACGGGCGGGCCGGCATCGCGGCCATGGCCGACCGGATCTGGTACCCGATCTGGGATTCGGGCACCCGCCTCGATCACGCGGTCCGCACGATCGTGGAGGCGCGCCGGGTGGCCCGCGGCGATCTCAAGGTTGCCCTCGGCCTGCTGCACGCCCGGCACGTGGCGGGCGACCCCGAACTGACCAGCACGCTCCGGCTCGGCGCGCTGGAAGACTGGCGCGCTGCGGCCGGCACCCGGCTGGCCGACCTGCAGGCCATGCATGTGGCACGGGCGCAGAGCAGTGGTGAGCTTGCCTTCCTCCTCGAACCTGACCTCAAGGAGGCCAGGGGCGGGCTCCGCGATGTGCACGCCATCCAGGCGGTCGCCGCCGCCTGGGTCGCCCCAGGTCCCGGACCCCGGGTCCGCGCCGCGTACGAGTCCGTGATGGACGCGCGGCACGCGCTGCACGAGGTCACCGGCCGGCCTACCGACCGGCTCGTGCTGCAGGAGCAGGACGAGGTGGCCAGGGTGCTCGGACTGCTGGACGCGGACGCGCTGATGCGCCACCTGGCCGGCGCCGGTCGCACCATCGCGTACTCGGTGGATCAGGCATTCCGCCAGGCCGAGCGGAGCCGGGGCGGCGGCAGGCGCCGGGGCAAGGCGCAGCGCCGCCCGCTCGCCGACGGGCTTGTCGAGCAGGACGGCGAGGTGGTGCTGGCCCGGGCGGCCAATCCGGCCACCGACCCGGTGCTCCTGCTGCGGGCGGCCGCGGCCGCGGCCCAGGCCGGGCTGACCCTGCCGCCGCGGACACTCACCAGGCTGGCCGGCTGCCTGCCGCTGCCGGTGCCGTGGCCCCCGGAGGCGCGGGACGCCCTGGTCGCGCTGCTGGGCGCCGGGCCGTCAGCCATCCCGGTCTGGGAAGCCCTCGACCAGGAAGGCCTGGTGGCCATCCTGCTGCCGGACTGGGAGCGGGTGCGTAACCGCCCGCAGCGTAATCCGCTGCACACCTACACGGTGGACCGTCATCTCGTCGAGGCCGCGGCCCGGGCCGCGGCGCTCACCCGTGACGTGGCCCGCCCCGACCTGCTGCTGCTGTCCGCGCTGCTGCACGACATCGGCAAGGGCTGGCCCGGTGATCACCGGGTGACCGGCGAGGTGGTGGCCCGTGACGTGGCCCGCCGGGTCGGGCTCGGGCCGTCGGACGCCGAGCTTGTCGCCGGAGCCGTCCGGCACCACCTGCTCCTCCCGCAGACCGCGACCCGGCGCGACCTGGACGACCCGGTCACCGTGGCGCAGGTCGCGGAGGCCGTGGGTGGGCGGCCGCTGCTGGAGTTGCTGCATGCGATCGCGATCGCGGACGGCCTGGCGACCGGCCCGGCCGCGTGGAATGACTGGAAGGAGAACCTGGTCGGCGACCTCGTCCGGCGGGTCGGCTCGGTGCTGGCCGGCGAGCCTCCGCCGGAACCGCTGCCGCTGAGCCCCGATCAGCAGGCGCTCGCTGACCTGGGTGTCCCCGCGGCCCGGGTGAAAGGCTCGGAAGTGACTGTCGTCGCTCCAGACCGGCCGGGGCTGCTCTGGCAGGCCGCGGGGGTGCTCGCCTCGCACCGGCTGGCGGTGCGTTCAGCGAACGCCATGTCCCGCGGTCCGATGGCGGTGGCCGCGTTCACCGTGGCCCCCGAGTACGGCGACCCGCCCGACGCGGATCTGGTCACCAGCGATCTGCGCCGGGCCCTGGAGGGGCGGCTGGACGTGGCGGAACGGCTGGAGCGCCGGATGCGGGCGCACCGCGAGTCCCCGGTCCCGGTCGCGCCGCCCAAGGTCACCCTGGTGGATGACGCGTCGAGCACCGCGACCGTGATCGAAGTGCGGGCCCACGACCGTCCCGGGCTGCTCTGGCGGATCGGCCGGGCCCTCGGTGACTGCGGCCTGGACGTGCGGGCGGCCCGGGTGGAGACCCTCGGCGCGGAGGCCGTGGACGTCTTCTACGTGGTGGATGCCTCGGGCGGGCCGGTCGGCGGCTCCCGGATCCGCGGGAAGATCGCCGCCCAGGTCCTGGCCGCGCTGACTGGCTAGCAGACCGGGTACCGCCGAGCAGATAGCCTGGGACACGTGTTCGAGACACTCTCCGACCGGTTGACCCAGGTCTTTTCGTCGCTCCGCGGGCATGGCCGGCTGTCCGCTGCTGACATCGACGCGACCGCCCGCGAGATCCGCATCGCGCTGCTGGAGGCGGACGTCGCGCTCCCGGTGGTCCGGGAGTTCATCGCCCGGGTGAAGGAGCGCGCCTCCGGTGAGGAGGTCTCCGCGGCGCTCAACCCGGCGCAGCAGGTCATCAAGATCGTCCACGAGGAACTCGTGGGCATCCTCGGCGGCGAGACGCGCAGGCTGCGGTTCGCCAAGGTGCCGCCGACCGTGATCATGCTGGCTGGCCTGCAGGGTTCCGGTAAGACCACGCTGGCCGCGAAGCTGGGGCTCTGGCTCCGTGAGCAGGGCAACACGCCGCTGCTCGTCGCGGCGGACCTGCAGCGGCCCAACGCCGTCCAGCAGCTTCAGGTCGTCGGAGAGCGCGCGGGCGTGCCGGTTTTCGCCCCGCAGCCGGGCAATGGCGTGGGCGACCCGGTGGAGGTGGCCCGCCAGTCCCTGGAGGAAGCCACCCGCAAGCTGCACAACATCGTGATCGTGGACACCGCCGGGCGGCTGGGCATCGATGAGGAGATGATGCGCCAGGCCGCCGACATCAGGGACGCCGTCGATCCGGACGAGATCCTGTTCGTGGTGGACGCGATGATCGGCCAGGATGCCGTGCTCACCGCCCAGGCGTTCCTCGACGGCGTCGGTTACGACGGTGTGGTGCTCACCAAGCTGGACGGTGACGCCCGAGGCGGCGCGGCCCTGTCGATCGCCCAGCTCACCGGCCGGCCGGTGATGTTCGCGTCCTCCGGGGAGAAGCTCGAAGACTTCGACATCTTCCATCCCGACCGGATGGCCTCGCGGATCCTCGACATGGGGGACATGCTCACCCTGATCGAGCAGGCGGAGCGGGCCTTCGACGAGGATCAGGCCGCCTCGATGGCGGGCAAGCTCGCCTCCGGCGAGGGTTTCACCCTGGAGGACTTCGTCGAGCAGCTGGCCATGGTGCGCAAGCTGGGGCCGATCGGGAACCTGCTCGGCATGCTCCCCGGCGCCGCGCAGAACCGGGAACTGCTCAGCCAGGTCAACGACAGCGACCTGGACCGGGCCGCGGCCATCGTCAACTCGATGACCCCGCAGGAAAGAAAAAACCCAAAGATTCTCAACGGATCCCGGCGGGCTCGCATCGCCGCAGGCTCCGGGGTCACCGTGGGCGAGGTCAACAACCTCGTCGTGCGGTTCCTCGAAGGCCAGAAGATGATGCGCCAGATGCTCGGTGGCGGCGGCATGCCGGGCATGCCGGCCATTCCGGGGATGCGGCGCGCGGCCCAGAAGAGTGTCCGGGGCAAGAAGCCGAAGAAGAAGCCCAAGGGTGGCCGCCCGGGCGGCAACCCCGCCGCGGCGGGCAAGGTGTCGGCCGGCAGCGGGCCGGGTGGTGGCGGGCCCGGTGGTAGCGGGCCGGGTGGCAAGAGCGGCGGAGGTGTCCCCGGCGGACGGATCGATGGGGGGCTGCCCAGCGGTCACGCTGGCGGCGGCATCCCCGGTGGCCGGGTCGGCGGCGGTGTTCCCGGCGTCGGGGGTCTCCCCGGAGCGGTCCCCGGTCAGGCGGGCGCGGTTCCCGCGGGCCTGGGCGCGCTCACCGGCAGCCCGGAGGACTACGCGGCGAGCCTGGAGGCGCTGGCTGCCTCGAACCCGGCCTTCCGGGTGCCGGGACCGGACAAGCCGCCCGGGGCGCCCGCGTCTCCCTCGAATCTCCCGGCTGGCTTCGGTGTCCTGCGCCGCCGCAACCGCCCCAAGAAAGACGACGACTAGCTCCCGGTCTCCAGCCTCCGGGTCAGCGCGGTCCATTGTGTGCGCGTACGGGTCACGATGCACCGCGCCGACCGGAACCCCGACGCCAGCACCAGCCGATGGCGGGTCCGGGAGCGTCATAGTGGGTCCGGGAGCGTCTGGGGGCAGTCGATGCGTTCCACGGGGTGGGACGGCCGGCGATTACACAGCACGGCTAGGTGTCTGGCAGACTGTGTCAGTCACACCCTGGTCCGGCGACGCCCTCTCACGCTCGCTGGCCCGGGGCCATCAGGGCCGCACAGCATCGGTCCCCACTCCGGTATGTGCGTGACCCGAACCCGAACTTTCTGGGGAGAAGACCACACCCGTGGCTGTCAAGATCAAGCTAAAGCGCATGGGCAAGATCCATGCGCCGTACTACCGGATCATCGTCGCCGACGCCCGCACCAAGCGGGATGGCCGGGCGATCGAGGAGATCGGCAAGTACCACCCCAAGTCCGAGCCCTCGTTCATCGAGGTTGATTCGGTGCGGGCGCAGCACTGGCTTTCTGTCGGGGCACAGCCAACCGACCCGGTCCGCAAGATTCTCGAGATCACCGGCGACTGGCAGAAGTTCAAGGGCCTGCCGGGGGCCGAGGGCACCCTGCGCACCGCCGAGCCCAAGGCGAACAAGAAGGAACTGTTCGCAGCCGTGGTCGCGGAGACCCTGGGATCGGGCACCGCCAGCCCGAAGGGCAAGGCCAAGAGGCCGGGCGCCAAGGCTGCCGACGGCGACCAGCCTGAAGCGGGCCCGGCGAAGGCTGCGGCCGGCCGGCAGGGCAAGCCCGCGGGCGCGGCCAAGGCGGAGACCGCGAAGGCGGAGACCGCGAAGGCCGACGTCAAGGCGGACTCCGCGAAGGCCGACGTCAAGGCGGACACCGCGAAGGCTGACGTCAAGGCGGACACCGCCAAGGCGGATGCTAAGGCGGACACCGCGAAGGCTGACGTCAAGGCGGACACCGCGAAGGCTGACGCGAAGGCGGACTCCGCGAAGGCCGACGTCAAGGCGGACACCGCGAAGGCTGACGCTAAGGCGGACACCGCCAAGGCGGATGCTAAGGCGGACACCGCGAAGGCCGACGTCAAGGCGGACACCGCCAAGGCCGACGCGAAGGCGGACACCGCGAAGGCCGACGTCAAGGCGGACACCGCGAAGGCGGACGCTAAGGCGGACACCGCCAAGGCGGATGCTAAGGCGGACACCGCCAAGGCGGATGCTAAGGCGGACACCGCCAAGGCGGATGCTAAGGCCGGGGCCGACAAGGCCGACGCTAAGGCGGACACCGCCAAGGCCGGTGCTGCGGAGACCGGCAGCGGAGCCTGAGGTGCTGGAGGAAGCCCTTGAGCACCTGGTGAAGGGCATCGTGGAGCATCCGGACGATGTCCGTGTGGACAGTCATGGGCTGCGCCGGGGCAAGGTCCTTGAGGTCCGGGTACATCCGGACGATCTGGGCAAGGTCATCGGCCGGGGCGGCCGGACCGCCCGGGCGCTGCGCACGGTCATTGGCTCCCTCGCGGGCGGTCATTACATCCGGGTCGACCTGCTCGATGTAGACGAGGTTCGGTAGGCCGTGTCGCGTCGAGACACGGCCTAGCCAGGCATGCAACTGGTCGTGGGCCGGGTCGGGCGACCCCACGGGGTCCGTGGTGCGGTGACGATCGACATTCACACCGATGACCCGGACATCCGTTTCGCGGTCGGCGGCGTGCTGACGACCGACCCAGCGTCGGCGGGACCGCTGACCGTGCAGTCCGTCCGATGGCACTCCGGAAGGCTGCTGGTCGGGTTCGCGGGGATCGAAGACCGCACCCAGGCCGAGGGCCTGCGCGGGACCTGGCTCACCATGGATTCGTCTGAAGTGACGTCGCCAGCGGACCCCGACGAGTTCTACGATCATGAACTGGTCGGGCTCGCGGTGGTCACCACGTCCGGTGAGCCGGTGGGAGTCGTCACGGACGTCCGCCATCACGGGCAGGACCTGCTCGTGATCCAGCCCGCGCAGCCACACCGTGACGGGCTGCTTGTCCCGTTCGTGGCCGCGATCGTGCCGGAGATCGACGTGGCGGCGGGCCGCCTGGTCATCGACCCGCCACCGGGCCTGCTCGACCTGGGCACGGCATGAATTAGGCGCGGCGTGAGCTGAGCAGGGCGGAGGTGACCGAGCATGCGCATCGATATCATCACGATCTTTCCTGAGTACTTCAGCCCGCTCGGTGTCTCACTGCTCGGCAAGGCCGCGGCCCGCGGCACCATCGAACTGTGCGTGTACGACCTGAGGACCTGGGCGGCCGACGCCCGCCACACGGTGGATGACGCGCCGTTCGGCGGGGGACCAGGAATGGTGATGGCGCCCGAGCCCTGGGGCGCGGCGCTGGACGCCGTCGCCGGTGAGGCACCGGGCGCGAGGCTGGTCGTGCCCACCCCCTCCGGCATCCCGTTCACGCAGGCGGACGCGCTGGAATACTCGCGTGCCGCCCATCTTGTCTTTGCTTGCGGGCGGTACGAGGGAATCGACGCGCGCGTTGTCGCGGACGCGCGGCAGCGGATGGCGGTCGATGAGGTGACCATCGGCGACTACGTGCTCTCCGGCGGGGAGCCCGCGGTGCTGGTCATGATCGATGCGATCGGCCGGCTGCTCCCCGGCGTGCTCGGCAACGCCGAGTCGGTGGCCGACGATTCGTTCGGGGCCGGCTCCGGGCCGATGGCCGATCTCCTTGAGGGACCCGTCTATACCCGGCCGCGCGTCTGGCGTGGCCAGGAGGTGCCGTCCGTCCTACTGTCCGGGGACCACGCGGCCATCGCCAGGTGGCGGCGCGATGAGGCGCTGCGGCGGACCGCTGCCTGCCGTCCTGACCTGGCCGCCCGGCTGGCCGCGGGGCAGCCGGCCCGCAGCGGTGAGCCACTCGATTTGCGCGATCGGCAGGTGCTGTCGGAGGCTGGCTTTCCGATCAGTGGTCAAGGTGTGGCAGACTGAAGTCCGCTGTCCCGCCGAAGGCCGACTGAGCGGGCGCGCCCTGGCGCCTCCAGTGCCCCGGGACACCGACGAGACCGATACCACGCGTTCGCTGGCCTGTGCGCGCGTGAGGACTACCGAGGAACCGTAGCCATGCACACCGCGATCGCCGAGCTGGAGCAGGCCCAGATCCGCTCCGACATCCCGGACTTCCGTCCGGGCGACACCTTGAAAGTTCATGTGCGGGTCGTGGAGGGCACCCGGTCCAGGATCCAGGTCTTCCAGGGCGTGGTCATCCGGCGCCAGGGCGGCGGGGCCCGTGAGACCTTCACCGTCCGCAAGATCAGTTACGGGGTGGGGGTAGAGCGCACCTTCCCCGTGCACAGCCCGTCACTCGACCAGATCGAGGTCGTGACCCGGGGCCGGGTCCGCCGGGCGAAGCTCTACTACCTCCGCGAGCTGCGCGGTAAGGCCGCACGGATCCGGGAGCGCCGCGAGCCGGTGCGTTAGACCCCGCCTTTCCGATGGCCGGCCAGGATCGCGGGACCGGGCCGCCCCCGCCGGACGCGACTATCGCGCCGGGCGGGTTCGGTGCCCCGGCAGAATTCGCTACCCTGGCCGACCTGGCCACCCCGGCTGATCCGGCCGCGCGCCGGGCCGCGGTCAGGCCGCGGGCCCGTGGCCAGGGTCGCGCCGCGTTCTGGCGGGAAGGGCTCCTGCTGATCGTCGTCGCCGCTGTGCTGACGGTGCTGGTCAAGTCGTTCTTCATCGAGGCGTACCGGATCCCGTCCGGATCGATGGAGAACACCCTGCGGATCGGTGACCGGGTGCTGGTCAACAAGCTCGTCTACCGGATCCGGGGTATTGACCGCGGGGACGTCGTGGTGTTCAGCGGGACCGGCTCCTGGGGCCCGCCCGCGCCGCCGCGGTCCGGCGGTACCGTGGAGGTCGCGTACCACAGCGCGATGTGGGCCATGGGCCTGCAGGCGGACGGCACCGACTATGTCAAGCGGGTCATCGGCCTGCCGGGCGACCATGTCGCCTGCTGCGACGCCCAGGGACGGATCACCGTCAACGGGGTGCCGCTGCGCGAGCAATCGTATGTTTACCCCGGAGAGGCGCCGTCGGATGAATCGTTCAGCGTTACTGTTCCGCCTGGCAGGCTCTGGGTGATGGGGGATCACCGCGGCGACTCCGCGGATTCCCGGTACCACCCCGATGATCCCGGCGACGGCACGATCCCGGAGAGCGCCGTGGTGGGCCGGGCCTTCCTGGTCATCTGGCCACCGTCGCAGATCAAGTCCCTGCCCATTCCCGCGACGTTCACGCAGCCCAGGCCAGCCGCTGCGGCCGCGGCGGCGGTCCCGCTCGGGGTGGGCATCGCCGGCCTGCTGCCGCTGGCTTTGGCCCGGCGCCGCCTCCGCGGACGTTCGCCGTCCGGCCGGCGCTAGGCTCAGCACGATGAACGATGACCGGGCCACGGGCGACCAGGCCCTGACAAGCGCGCAGGGAAGCGGGCCGCCGGTCGCCGACGGTGATCGGGGCGGCGCGGATCCACGGACAGCAGGAGGTGGGCATAGTGGCTCGCCTGATGACAGCTCCGGGCCGCCCCCGGAACTGGGGCCGCCCGGCGCCCCGGTGGTGAGCACGCCGCGTCCCCGCCAGGCCGCCAAGCGCCGGAAAAGTGTCTCGTGGTGGGTTGAACTGCCGGTCCTGGTGGTGTTCGCCCTCGTCCTGATGCTGATCATCAAGAGTTTTGTCGTCCAGGCGTTCTTCATTCCGTCGTCATCGATGGAGAACACCCTCGACATCGGCGACAAGGTCCTGGTGAACAAGCTCATCTACCATTTCCGCTCGATCACGCGGGGCGACATCGTCGTGTTCAACGGGGAAGGCTCCTGGAACCAGGCCGCCTCCGCTGGCTCGTCCAACCCGGTGGTGAACGGCGTGGACCGGCTGGGCCACGCCATCGTCGGCCTGTTCGGCATCTCGCCGGGCGTGCATGACTACATCAAGCGCGTGATCGGGGTGCCCGGCGACCACGTGGCCTGCTGTGACGCCAGCGGCCGGGTGACGGTCAACGGGGTGCCACTCAGCGAGAAGCCCTACCTGTACCCCGGCAACCCGCCGTCCCTGGTGAAGTTCAGCATCACCGTGCCGCCGGGACGGCTGTGGGTGATGGGCGATCACCGGAGCGTGTCCTACGACTCGCGCGGGCACATCGGTGATCCGGGTGGCGGGACCATCCCGGAGAGCCAGGTGGTCGGGCGGGCGTTCGTGATCATGTGGCCGCCCAGCAGGACCAGCGTCCTTTCCATCCCCGGCACGTTCAACCAGCCGAAACTGACCGCGTCGGCGGCCGCGGGCGGTGCGGCGGTCGCGGTTCCCCTGGGGCTGGCCATGATCCTGCCGATCGGGCTGTTGCGCAGGCGGGTGCTGCTCCGCCGCCGGACGGGGCGCTGGTGACGCGATGCCGGTGCCCACGTGGCGACACCCTGGCTATACCCCCCGGCGGGTGGCAGGACTGACAGGGTACGAGCGCGCCCTGGCCCGGGCCGGGCTGGCCCCGGTCGCCGGGATCGACGAGGCGGGCCGGGGCGCGTGCGCCGGCCCCCTCGTGGTGGCGGCCGTGGCGCTGGACGCCCGGCGGCTAGCCGGGCTGCGCGACATCGCCGACTCGAAGGCGCTCTCGCCCGCCGCCCGCGACGAGGCCTATCACGAGGTGACGCGGTCCGCGCTGGCCTGGCATTGCGTGGTCATCCCGGCCCCCGAGATCGATGCCACCGGGCTGCACGTCTGCAACATCGCGGGGATGCGCCGCGCGCTGGCCGGCCTGGCCACCACCCCGCAGTACGTGCTCACCGACGGTTTCCCGGTGCGCGGCCTCGGGGTGCCCGCCCTGGCCATGTGGAAGGGCGATGAAGTCGCCGCCTGCGTGGCCGCCGCGTCCATCGTGGCCAAGGTCACCCGGGACCGGATCATGACCGGGCTGCACGGGAGCTATCCCGTGTACGGGTTCGACCGGCACAAGGGGTACTCGACCCGGAGTCACATGCGGGCGCTGGCGGACCATGGGCCATGCCCGGAGCATCGGGTCTCCTTCGCGAACGTGCACAGCCTGAGCGCCGGCGTCCTGACGGACGACAGCCCGGCCGCCGAGCCCGGTTCGTCCATGGATGTCCGCACGGCCCGCCGCGACCCCGGCGGCGTTACGGGGCACGCCATGTCGGGGCAGTTCATGGGAGCAGAATTGACCTATGGTTGATCTCATCCGAGCCAATGCTCCCGACGCTGGCTGATCGGAGGGGCGAGCATGAGCGCAGAGGATCTCGAGAAGTATGAGACCGAGATGGAGCTGCAGCTCTACCGCGAGTACCGGGACGTCGTCGGGTTGTTCACCCATGTGGTCGAGACCGAGCGTCGCTTCTACCTCACCAACCAGGTCGAGCTGAACGTCCGCGCGGCCGAGAACGGTGAAGTGTATTTCGAGGTCACCATGCAGGACGCGTGGGTCTGGGACATGTACCGGCCCGCGAGGTTCGTGAAGAACGTCAGGGTTGTCACGTTCAAGGACGTGAACGTCGAGGAACTCGCGCGCAGCGAGCTTGAGGTGCCCGACACCGCCAAGTAGCCGGGCGAGCAGGGTCCCCCTCCGCAGCTAAGCACGCGGCGACGACACTATGGGGCCCGTTGTCCACATGAATCGCTGCTGCGCTGACCCGTCCACAGCCCGCAAAGTCACCCACCCTGTTCCGGCCCGCCTCCGGCACTGTCGGAGGCGGAGGTGGTGACCGTTGAACACCAAGGATGACCTGGGCAGGCGCGGGGAACAATTCGCCGCGGAGTACCTGGAGCGGGCCGGATTCAGGATCCTCGACCGCAACTGGCGGTGCGCGGAAGGCGAGCTTGACATCGTGGCCGCGGAGCGCCGCGTGCTCGTCGTCTGTGAGGTGAAGACCCGCTCGGACGCCCGGTACGGCAGCCCGCTTGAGGCCATTACCAGGGCCAAGCGGTCCCGGCTGCGGCGGCTGGCCATCCGCTGGCTGGTGGCCCACGGGGTGCTGTTCGACGAGGTGCGCATCGACGTGATCGGGCTGGTCCGTGACCGGTCCGGGCATTTCACGCTGGAGCATGCCCGGGGGGTGGGCTAGATGCCGGTCGCCCGGACGCACTCGATCGCGCTGGTGGGCGTGGCGGGCCATCCCGTGGAGATCGAGGCGGATATCGAGAACGGGCTGCCCGGGCTGCTGCTGATCGGGCTGCCGGACACTGCGCTGCGCGAGGCCAGGGACCGGATCCGCGCCGCGATCATCAACAGCGCCGAGCAGTGGCCGCAGCGCAGGATCACGGTCGGCCTGTCCCCGGCCAGCCTGCCCAAGCGGGGCAGCGGATTCGACCTCGGCATCGCGGTGGCCATTCTCGCGGCCGCAGGCGCGGTGCCGCCCGCCCGCATCGACGGTGTCGGCTTCCTCGGCGAGCTGGGACTGGACGGCCAGCTGCGTCCGGTCCCGGGGGTGCTCCCGGCAGTGGCCGGCGCCGCCGCGGCCGGATTCCGCGGGGTTGCCGTGGCGCAGGCCAACGCCGCCGAAGCGGCCCTCGTCCCTGGACTGCGGGTGGTCGCCGCGGCGACCTTGGGCGGGCTGCTCGGCTGGCTGCGGGAAGACCAGCAGAGCGCTGCGGCGAGCCCGGTGCAGGTTTTCGAGGGCGGCGCCGCCCCGGCCCGGTCCGGGGCGGCCGCGCCCCGGCGGGGCCACGCTCGGCTCGACCTGGCTGATGTGCTGGGCCAGCCGGCCGCCCGCCGGGCGGCCGAGATCTGCGCGGCGGGCGGCCATCACCTGTCCCTGCTCGGCCCGCCCGGCGCGGGCAAGACCATGCTGGCCGAACGGATTCCCACCGTGCTCCCGACGCTCGACCGCGCGGCCGCGCTCGAGGTGACCTCGATCCACTCGGTGGCCGGTGTCCTCCGCGCGGGCGAACCGCTGATCACCGAGCCACCGTTCTGCGCGCCGCATCACACGGCGACCAAGGCCGCGATCGTCGGCGGCGGCAGTGGTGTCATCCATCCCGGCGCGGCCTCGCTCGCGCACCGCGGCTGCCTGTTCCTGGACGAGGCGCCCGAGTTCGGCCGGGACGTGCTTGACGCGCTGCGCCAGCCGCTGGAGTCCGGGGAGGTGGTGGTGGCCCGCTCGGGCCTGACCGCGCGCTTCCCGGCCCGGTTCACCCTGGTGCTGGCGGCCAATCCGTGCCCGTGCGCCAAGGGGACCGGGCCGCAGGCTGGCTGCTCATGCTCACCAGCGGTGCGGCGCAGGTACCTGGCCCGGCTGTCCGGGCCGCTGCTGGACCGGGTGGACGTGAAGGTGGAGTTCCTGCCCGTGGGGCGGGCCGAACTGCTCAGCGACCGGAAGTTCGCTGAGTCCAGCGCGGCCGTGGCGGTCCGGGTCGAGGCGGCCCGGCGGCGGGCCGCCGACCGGCTGAAGGCGACACCCTGGCGGCTCAACGCGGAGATCCCCGGCAGCGAGCTGCGGCGTGGCTTCGCGCCCGGGCCAGCGGCCCTCATCCCGCTGGAACGGGCCATGGACCTGGGGGAGATCAGCGCCCGGGGGGTGCACCGGGTGATCCGGGTGTCGTGGACCCTCGCCGACCTGGCGGGCGTGCCACGGCCCACGGTGGCCGAGACGAGTTACGCGCTTGGCCTGTGGCTGGGAGTGGGCGGATGACCGCCATCGCCGATACGGACCGGCTGGCCCGGGCCGCCCTGACCTGCGTGGCGGAACCCGGTGATGCCGCCATGGGCGCCCTGCTCCGGGTCTGCGAGCCCGCGGCGATCATCACCGCGCTGACCGAGGGCAGAGCGCCCGGCGGAGCGGGCCGCGTCCCGGGCCTGGACCGGGCGCTGCGGCGGTGGACCGCGCGGCTCGGCGAAGCGCCCAGCGCGGTCACCCTGGATCGCTGGCGGCGGGACGGCATCAGGCTGCTCTGCCCCGGTGACCCTGGCTGGCCGGGGCAACTGGACGTGCTCGGCGACAGCCGGCCCTGGGGTCTGTGGCTGCGAGGTAGCGCCGACCTGCGTTATGCCTGCCTGCGCTCGGTGTCGATGGTTGGAACCCGCGCGGCGACCAGTTATGGCAAGCACGTCGGCCTGGAACTGGCCGCCGCGTTGGCGCAGCGGGGCTGGACGGTGGTCTCGGGCGGTGCGTTCGGCATCGACGAGTGCGCGCACCGCGGCGCGCTGATGGCGGAGGGGATCACTATCGCGGTCCTGGCCTCCGGGGTGGATGAGCCCTACCCACTCGGCCATCACCTGCTGTTCGAGGCCATCGCCGCGCACGGTGTCCTGGTCAGCGAGTGGCCACCGGGACGGCGGCCGACCCGTCCCGGGTTCCTGGTCCGCAACCGCGTCATCACCGCGCTCAGCCGGGAACCGTGGTGGTCGAGGCGGCCCTGCGCAGCGGGGCGCTGAATACCGCCCGGCACGCCCGCGACCAGCTCCGGCCGCTGATGGCGGTGCCGGGCCCGGTGACCTCCCCGGCGTCGGCCGGCTGCCACGAGATCATCAGGGAGTGCGGCGCCGTGTGCGTCACCGGGGCCAGGGACGTGCTGGAGCACCTGGCGTTCCCCGGCGAGGAGCTGCCCGCGGCCGGGGAACGCGGCCCGGTGCTGCCCCGTGACGAGCTCGACCCGGTGTCCCGCAGGGTGCTGGAAGCAGTTCCGGCGCGGGCCGGCCGGGGCCCGGCCCGGATCGCCGTGTCGGCGGGGGTGGATTTCGACACGGTGCTGCGCTGCCTGGGCGGCCTCGCGGCGGCTGGCTTCGTCGAGCGCTGCGACCGCGGCTGGCGGATCAGAAAGAAGACCTGACCCCGTGGTAGCAGGTTCCGGCGCAGGCACCCTCTCCGGCCCTGGCGTGGGCGGGAGAGGGTGCCGGGCCGCACCTCTCAGGCGGTGCGGATGAGGACGGTGGCGTCGGGCCCGGTCTCGTCGGGCACAGTGGCGTCGGGCACAGTGGCGTCGGGCACAGTGGCGGCGG
>Ga0265338_10000679_pt1 | contig 58618 bp, 54 predicted proteins | sample 42126metaG_FD_193579 | JGI IMG/M metagenome (GOLD analysis project Ga0265338, IMG submission 193579) | Rhizosphere microbial communities from Carex aquatilis grown in University of Washington, Seatle, WA, United States - 4-21-26 metaG | ecosystem: Host-associated > Plants > Roots > Rhizosphere... | reverse complement strand
GAGGACGAACACCGGGATCTGGCGCGCGGTCTTGCGCTGATACTCGGCATACGGTGGGAACGCGGCGACCGCGCGTTCCCACCACTGGGCGCGTTCGTCCCCGGCGAGTTCCCGGGCGATCATGTCCTGCTTGGCCGGGCCGTCCTGCAGTTCGACGTGCGGGTCGGCGCGGAAGTTGTGGTACCAGAACGGATGGGTGGGCGCCCCGCCCTGGGAAGCCACCGCCGCGTACCGGCCGTCATGCTCCACCCGCATCAGCGGCGTCTTGCGCAGCTTGCCGCTGCGCGCCCCGCGGTTGGTGATGATCACCACCGGTAGGCCGGTGTCGCGCAACGTCGTGCCTTGCGTGCCGCCTGAGCTTTCATACAGCTCGACCTGCTCGCGGACCCAGCTCTGCGTGCTCGGCTCATACTCACCGTCAACAGGCATAACCCTATTCAATACCTTCCGCAGGCGGCCCGCGCGTGACTCGCCGCAAGGGCGCACAACGTGTCCGAGTCTGTCCGGGAAATGGCGGACTGCGCAATTGAGCCGAAAGTTTCGCTTCTGGCGGCGCATTCTTGGCCCATGGGGTGGTTTGTTGTACTGGCCCTGGTGGCTGGTGGGGGTTATCTGATCTCACTGCGGTTGCACCCGTTCCGGCAGTGCTCCGCATGCTGCGGGCTGCTGGCACCCGGACGGCATCACGGTGCGTTGTTCGGCTATGCGCACCGCCGGTGCAAGCGGTGCGGCGGCACCAACCGGCAGGAGCGGCTCGGCGTGCGGCTGGGCCTGGCCGGTCCGCGGGAGCGGATGGGCGGGAAGGGCCGCGGAGGTCCATGATGGCTCGTCATGAAGCCCGCGGAGAAGCGCACCCTGGCCGCGATCCAGGCTGAGCTGAGCCGGGTCGTCCGCTACGACGACGAGTCCATCGCGCATGACACCTGGATCAGGCAGCGCTACGACGACGGCAGCTTCCCGGGCCTCGGGCCGGCCAGGACGGCGGTCGTCGAGACCGCCTGGCACGAAGCCGGTCACGCGGTGGCCGCGCTGGCCGTCGGGGCACAGTTCAGCTCGGCCAGCATCCGGCACGGCCGGGACAATGCGGGCCGGGTCCATGGCATCAGCGCCGCGACCGATCTGGCGTTCGTCATCGACGCGGCCGGCCAGATCGCGGAGCGGCTGATGAACTGGACCATGCTGGAGCGCGATGACGAGCTGCGCGCATGGCTGCCAACGTGGCGGAGCGACGGCGGCGACGCACGGCGCTTCCGCCGGGCGCTGCAACCCCGGTTCGGCGACGACGAAGTGGCGGCCTGGCGCTACAGCGAGGAAATCCTGACCGCGCGGCGGCTCAAGATCCGCCAGGTGGCCAGGGCGCTGCTCGTGCATCCCCGGCACCTGCCCTACGCCGTCGTGGCGGCGATCGCGGATAGCTGCTGACCCCGTCGCGGCCGCTACCGGCGGGCCAATCGGTGGACCGGCCGCGGCCGGCTGGCGGCGGCTGGGATCTGGTCAGCGGTGACAGCATGGATCATGGCAGAGCGTGCGGAGCCTCGCCGTCCGGCTGCGGGTAACCAGGGTCGGGCCAGCTGTCATCCACCGGCTGCGTCACCCCGAGCTGCGCTGCCGCGCCGACGGTGCCGGTCAGTGGCAGGTGGGGCAGGTGCAGTCTGCGAAGCCGGGCGAGGGCCGGCGCCCGGGCCACCATGATCACGCCGAGCAGGAGCGCGATCACCCCGCAGATCTCCAGCGCGATGCCCCCGGGTGACACGCTGACGCTGTCCCGGAAGACAAGGATGCCGAGCACGATCCCGGCGACCGGCTCAGCCGCGGTGATGCCCGGCAGCGATGAGTGCAGCGGGGCGGCGTTGAAGGCGCTCTCCATGAGCCATATGCCCACCAGGCTGACCGCCACCAGGGCGTACAACGGCCAGGTGGCCAGCAGGGCCTGGAGGTGACTGGTGTCGAGGACCTGGACGGTGCGCCGGGTGAGCGCGTCCGCGATCCCGAATACCAGGCCGGCGCTTGTCCCGGTCAGGATGGCCCGCTGGCCCGCCGACTGCCTGCGGCCCAGTTCGGCGAAGACGGCGGCGATGAACACGACCACGGCCCCGGCCAGCGGCCAGTACGCGTAAGCCCCGACGTACACCGCCGGAGCCGGGACGGACCGCGCCAGTGACAACGCCGCCACTCCGCCCATCAGGATCAGGGCTCCGGCGACTTCGGTTTTGTGCACGGCCTGCCCGGACAGCGGCCCGGCGAGCAGCAGGGCGAACAGCAGGCTCGTGGCGAGCAGCGGCTCGGCCAGTGACAGCACCATGTGACCGATGACCCAGGCTGACAGCAACTCCCCCGCCACCATGGTGATCAGCCCGGCGACCCACCGCGGCCGGCGGAGCAGGTCGGCCAGCAACTGGATGCGCAGGAAATGCGCCTCAGGGGCCTGCTGCGCGGCGTCCTGCTGGAGGACAAAGGCGACCCCGAGAAGAGCCGCGGCCACCACGCCGAGCACGTACTCCATCATGTGATGCTGCCACGGCTACCGGCCCCAGCGCGCGCTCTGGCCCACTTTGAGAGCGAGCTGCGGCCGGGCCGTCACCAGAGCGTGTACCCACCGTCGATGACCAGCACGGATCCAGTCATGAACGATGAGGCGGCGCTGGCCAGGAAGACGACACTTGGTGCGATCTCTTCCGGCAGTGCGTATCGCTGCTGCGGGGTGTCCTCGATCCAGTGGCGGCGGAATTCCGGACGGTCAACCGGCGCCATCTCGGTCTTTACATAGCCCGGGGCGACCGCGTTGACCCGGATGCCCACCCCGGCCCATTCCGCGGCCAGCGATCTGGTCAGCTGGTGCACCGCGGCCTTGGACGCGTTGTACGCGGGCTGCCACTGCGGGCGATTGACGATCATCCCCGAGATCGAGCCGACGTTGATGATCGAACCTCCGCCGGAGGCGGCCATGCGACGGCCCGCGGCGCGGCTGCAATTCCAGAGCGCCCGCACGTTCAGGTCGAACACCTGCATCCACTCGTCGTCCGTCACCTGCCAGGACTCGTTGTGGAAACAGATCCCGGCGTTATTGACCAGAATGTCCAGGCCGCTGAGTTTTTCGGCCGCCTGGTCGGTAATCGCATCGGCGTCGCGGGTGATGTCAGCGTCGATCGACGACACGTCCAGGCCCTGGCCGCGCAGCTCGCGGACGGCGGCCGCGTTGCGCCCGGCGTCCCGCGCGACAAAGACGACCTGGGCACCAGCCTGGGCCAGGGCCGCGGCGAAGGCCTTACCCAGCCCTTGATTACCGCCGGTGACCAGCGCTTTCTTGCCGGTCAGGGCGAAACGCTCCAGTACCGTCACCGGTTCCCTCCCACAGCCGAGCCAGCCTTGCGCGGATGGCATGACCATAACCTCCCCGGGTGACCGGGCTCAGGTCACCGGGCTCAGGTCACCGGGCTCAGGTCACCGGGCTCAGGTCACCGTGTGCAAGGATCCGGTCATGACGTGGACCGCGCCCGCCCCGGACCCTGTCGACGGGCCCCTCACCGGCGCCGACCGGCCCATCCTGGAGGGGTACCTGGCCTGGCAGCGCAGCACGCTGCTGAACATCTGCGCGGGCCTGAACGGCGAGCAACTGGCCAGCCGGCCGCTGGCCTCCTCCAACCTGTCCCTGCTCGGGCTGATCCGGCACATGGCCAAGGTGGAACGCATCTGGTTTCGCCAGCGGGCAGCGGGCCAGCCGATCGAACCGATGTATGACCTGTCGCGGGGCAAGGACTCCGACTTCAACGACCTCGGTCCGGCGCAAGCGGAAGCCGACTTCCGGCGGTTGCTCGACGAGTGGCGGCACGCCGACGAGGCCGCGGCCGACCTGGCGTTTGACCATACGTTCGACGTCCGCGGTGAGACCTTCTCGCTCCGGATGACCTACCTGCACATGATCGGCGAGTACGCACGGCACAACGGTCACGCCGACCTGCTGCGCGAGAGCATCGACGGGGTCACCGGCCGGTAGACCGCTCAGCGCCCGGCAGGCCGAGGGCGGGCTGGGCGGTGGCTGAGGGCTGCCTGCCCGGCGGGATCAGCCGCCGGGCGGAATCAGCCGCCGGGCGGGCCGGATGGCTCAGCGGCGGCCGGCAGCGGGCTCGCGGCCGGCGGACCAGCCGCCGGGGGGCCGGCCCGCTCGGCGGCGGCGGTGATGTTGCGGAGCATCCCGCCGAACACCACGCCGTGGAACGGCGCGATGGACCGCCAGTACGCGTGTCCGGCGAGCCCGCGCGGCTGGAAGACAGCCCGCTGGCGGTAGGTCGTCTGGCCGCCGGAGTCCTGGCCGACCGACAGCTCGAGCCAGGCCAGGCCGGGCAGCTTCATCTCCGCCCGCAGCCGCAGCAGCGATCCCGGCGTGATCGCCTCGACGCGCCAGAAATCCAGCGCGTCACCGACGAGCAGGCGGCGCGGATCACGCCGTCCGCGGCGCAGCCCGACGCCGCCGGCCAGCCGGTCGAGCAGCCCGCGCACGGCCCACGCGGCCCGGAAGGAATACCACCCGGTCTCGCCGCCGATGCCCTCGATGACCCGCCACAATGTCGCAGGCGACGCCCGGACGGGGCTGACGCGCTCGTCCACGTACAGCGAACCACCGGCCCACGACGGGTCACTCGGCAGCGGGTCGCTGGGGGCGCCGGGGGTGCCGGCCGATGACCATCGGGTGGAGACATCACCCTCGCGGGTGTGCCGCAGGGCCAAGGCGATGGCCTTGTCCAGCGGGACCAGGCCCTCGGGCGGATCCGGGACGTACCAGGCAATGTCGTGCTCGGCGCAGACAACCTCGTTCCGGAGCGATTCGACCAGCGGCCGGGCCAGCCCGGAAGGCACTGGCGTCACCAGCCCCACCCACAGCGAGGAGAGCCGGGGAGTGAGCAGCGGCACCCGGATGAGAACCCGCGGCCGCAGCCCGGCCACGTCGGAGTACCGGCGCATCATCTCCGCGTAGGTCAGGATGTCCGGGCCGCCGATGTCGAAGCGGCGGCTGACGCTGCCGGGAAGCGACGCCGACCCGACGAGGTAACGCAGCACATCGTGCACGGCGATCGGCTGGATGCGGGTGCCGACCCACCGCGGGGTGACCATCGCCGGCAGGCGCTCGGTGAGGTACCGGAGCATCTCGAATGACGCCGACCCGCTGCCGATGATCACGGCCGCCTGCAGTGCGGCCGTCGGCACGCCACTGGCCAGCAGGATCTCCCCCACTTCGGCGCGCGACCGCAGGTGCGGTGACAGGCCAGCGGCCGGGCCGGACACGATACCGCCCAGGTAGACGATCCGCTTCACCCTGGCGGACACGGCGGCGGCCGCGAAGATCCGCGCGGCGTCACGGTCCCGCCATTCGAACGACGCACCAGTGCCCAGGGAGTGGATGAGGTAGTAGGCCACCTTGACGCCGTCCAGGGCGCGCCGCACCGCGGCCGGGTCCATCGCGTCGGCGGCCGCGACCTCGACGTCACCTGACCAGGGCCGGTCACTGAGCTTCCCCGGGTCGCGGGCCATGCACCGGACGGGGTACCCCGCGGCGAGCAGTTCGGGGACCAGCCGCCCGCCGATGTACCCAGATGCTCCGGTGACGAGGCAGAGCGGCGGCGATGACATGGCTTCCAGTCTCGCATCCGGCCGCCGGGCCGGGCCGGGCCGCGGTCCCGTGAGCAGGCTTTTCCGCTGGTTTGGCGCCGTTCCGCTATGGATGCACGATCAACATCTGCCCAGCGTGCCGCCGGACCCTGCACCACGATGTCATGCCGCCGGGGTGTGCTCCGCGGTCCATGCGTCGACCATGTCGAGCATCGTGCGCGGGGGCTCGGGGGGGATGAAGCCGAGCATTTCCTGCAGCAGCGAGTGCACGACAGGATGCAGGCGGTCGCGCTCGAAGGTCTCGAAATCGTCCTTGGTCTCCCAGACATCGACATAGCGCAGCCCGGCCTCGGTGCGGTAGGCGAGGTGCGCGATCATGCCGGGGGCGGGCTCGGTGCCGATGCCCTCCTTGATGCGGGCATAGATCTCAGCGTTGATCGGCACCTCGTAGGTGAATGCGTAGGTCATGTGCCCCGCTTCCGGCTATTGATCCGAAGTTATTTCGGATGAATATTGGTAGCATGGTCCCTGTGCAGCCCCCCGTCAAGAGGCGTTACGACACGAGCAGGCGGCGCCAGGCCGCCGAGAACACCCGCCAGGCCATCCTGGACGCCGCGCTGGACCTGTTCGCCAGCCGTGGCTATGCCGCGACGCCGATGCTGGCGATCGCCGAGCATGCAGGTGTGGCGCTCGACACCGTCTACGCGTCAGTCGGCCGCAAGCCCGCGCTGGCCCGCCTGCTGGTCGAAACCGCGATCTCCGGCACGAGCCAGGCCGTCCCGGCCGGGGAGCGCGACTACGTCCAGGCGATCCAGGCCGCTCCCGACGCTGAGACCAAGATCGTCATCTACGCGGCGGCGATGCGGATGATCGCCGGCCGGCTTGCCCCCGTCCTCGGCATACTGCAGCAGGCCGCACCCGCTGAGCCGGGGCTGGCCACGCTGTGGCAGGAGATCGCCGAGCGGCGCGCGGCCAACATGCGCCGCTTCGCGGCCGGACTCGCCGCCGTGGCCACCTTGCGAGTGGATCTCGACGACGCCGCCGACATCGTCTGGGCCACCAACGCCCCCGAGCTCTACCAGTTGCTGGTCAGCCAGCGCGGCTGGAGCCCGGAACGCTACGAGCGCTTCCTCGCCGACGCCTGGCGCCGCCTGCTCCTCGCCGACTAGCCCTGGGCCGGGCCACGGCTTGAGCCAGGACTGCGCCGCGGCCATCAGCCCGGGACATCGAGGATGGGCGGGTCCGGCCTTTCTCGGCCCGGCCGCGCGAATTTCTGGCAACGTGTCAGGCCAGGGACCCAGGCTTCCAGGCCCCGCGATCCTTGGGGGGACTTATGCGCATTTCATTCGCAGGTCATCTGGAATGTGATGCAGGCCGGCCGCGGATACCCGCGAAAAGGACGCTGATCACGCTCAGCGCGATCATATTCGCCAGTGGCACCGTTTCCGCAGCCGCAGCTTCGCCTGTGCCCAGGCCAGGTTCAGTCAAGGGCCGCTCAGCCGCCGAAGGCACAATTGCCGCGAAAAGCGGATCGGCTGAGCGCGCGACGGTTAAGCGATCCAGCACGGCCGTCCCAGCCGCTGCCACGGGCGCCCTGGCCACGGTCGCGACAGTGGTCGGGCACGGCGGCTACACGGCGGCCGGGATAGGGATGCGCAATCTCGGGCATGGCACGATCACCATCACCGGCGTGCCGGCTGGCGCCACGGTGAAGTCCGCCATCCTGCTCTGGGATGTCCTCGCCGACACCCAGGATCCAGCGTTCGCGCGGGGCACCTTCAACGGGACCCCGGTCACCGGCACTGAGCGGGCCTCGGGCGCGAGCCCGTGCTGGTCGGTGGCGGGCAACTGGTCCTACGCAGCGGATGTGACCAGCCTGGTCGGCGGCAATGGCTTCTTCGCGCTCTCTGGTTTCGCCACCGGCCAGGGCGATGGAGCCGACCCGTGGACCGCGGGCTCGGCTCCGCCGCTGCTTGAGGGGGCCAGCCTGGTTGTCGTCTACGAACTCAGGTCCATGCCCGCGGCTGTCATCCAGATCGCCGCCGGCGCCACCATGACCAACGCAGGCCACCCGGCCGGCGCGACACTGGGCGGCTTCATGGCCAGCTCACCGGCGTCGGCCATGGCGACATACATCGTCGCCGACGGGCAGCAAGCCGGGAACACGGCGGCGTTCGGTGGCGCTACCCTCCCCGCGGTCAGCTTTACTGGCGCCGACCCGCAGGCCGTCCCGGGCTACTCCCGGGGAAACCTGTGGGACACGGTGACCGCGGATGTCAGCGCCCACATCACGCCCGGCGACACGTCGGCCGCCCTGGCGGTGACCGGTCAGGGCGACTGCATCGTCTGGGTCGGCCAGGTCCTGGCCGTAGCGGGACAGCCGGTGCGGACGCTGGTCGCCATGGGCGACTCGTACTCATCCGGTGAGGGCAACCCGCCCTTCGATCCAGGCACCGACGTCAAGAACGGGGACCACTGCCACCGCAGCGCGCAGGCGTGGCCGCGGCTGCTCGCGGCCGCCGACCCTACGATCACGATGGAGGCGCACATAGCGTGCTCAGGTGCCACGACAAAGGATGTCACATCACGCCGATTCAACCATGAACCGTCCCAGATCAGGCAGCTCGAAGCGCTGCCGCAGCCGCCCCAGCTCATCACGATCACAATTGGCGGCAACGACTTCGGATTCGGGTCCGTCCTGTCGAACTGCTTCCTGGCCAACTGCATCATTGATCACCGGCTCAGCACGGCGCGGAATTACATTGAGAAGACATTCCCCGGCGTCCTGCGCCGGGCTTATGACGCCATCCGGGACGCGGCGCCGGGCACATCGGTGGCGGTGATCGGCTACCCGCGGATATTCCCGGCCCGTCAGTCGGCGGCCCGCAACTGCAACTGGCTGTCGAGCGCAGAGCGCACGCAGCTCAACGGCCTGGCCACGCTGGTCAACTCCGTGATTGGCACCGCTGCCCGCAAGCACGGCTTCACCTATGTGCCGACCCTCGACGCGTGGCACGGGCACGAGGAGTGCACGGCTCACTCGTGGCTCTACCCCATCGCCGACCCGCCGCTCCCCTACGACGGGCATCCCCTGCTGGCCGGCCAGCAGGCCCTGGAGAAGATCGTCCGCGCCGCGCTCGGCTAGCTTCCCCGTCCCCTGCCACCCCGGAGGGGAGCAGATCTGCCTGACGGTCCTTCAGCTTTCGGGGATCTGCTGTCACGCCTTTGTATCAGCGCGGTCCGGGCGCACTCCTGTTAGCGAGACGGCCGGGAGGAACTCAGCTGATCACCCCTCCAGTCGGTAATCCGCCGCCGTCGGCCGCCATCTCCACGACTGGAAGGCAGCTCCATGAGCAAAGCACTCGACACGCCATCCGCGAAGGTCCCGACCGACCCGCGGGCCGCAACACAGTTCCGCCGGCACATCGAACTCGGGGAACTCGAGGAAGGCTCCATCGGGTACCCCGCCCGGCCGCGCTACCTCGTGACGTTCATGAGGTCCGACACATCCGCCAGGACCCGGTCAGCCACCGTCGTCACGGTGACGAACCAGGCCCGGCAGGCCAACTTCGTCACTGTCACCTGGTTCAAGGGATTCGCCAGCAACAGCTCGCCGTCCGGGGAATCCACGATGATCATCCCGCCGGACTTCAGTGTCGACTTCGGGTCGCGCGACCTGCCGGGCGACCTGACCAACGTCAACTCGATCCCGGTCCCGGAGCTCATCTTCGATGAGGGCCGGGCCATCGTCAGCTCGCGGCTCCCGGAGATCGGCGTCAGCGCTCGCGTGTACTACACCGCCGGGGAGAACGACGAGGAACTGCTCGCCATCACCGACTCCAAGGTGGTCGTGTTCGACAATGGCAACCTGGGCGATTAGGGGGCATCCACGCCGCGCCGGCCATCCGGCGCGGAGCCGTGACAACCGGGGCACCGCTGTCCGTTGATCCGCGGCGCCCCGGCGCGGGAGGCGATGCGGCAGGCCGCCCGCGGGACGGCCCACTACGGTGACTGGCATGGCAGGTGAGTACCGGCTGTACCGCGACCTCGCGGAGTGGTGGCCGCTGATCTCGCCGCCGGACGAATATGCGCCGGAGGCCGCGTTCCTGGCTGAGCTGCTGCGCTCAGCCAGGGCCGGGCGGCCGGAAGTGCTGGACCTGGGCAGCGGCGGCGGCCACGTCGCCGCGCACCTGAAGGGCCAGCTGGACCTGACGCTCGTCGACCTCTCCGCGGAGATGCTCGCGGTTTCCCGGGCGCTCAACCCCGAATGCGCGCACCTGCAGGGTGACATGCGGACGCTCCGGCTGGGCCGCACGTTCGACGCGGTCCTGGTGCACGACGCCGTGGACTACATGACCTGCGAAGCCGACCTGCGGCAGGTGATCGAGACGGCGTTCGCGCACTGCCGGCCGGGCGGCATCGCCGTGTTCGTCCCCGACTACCTGGCGGACACGTTCCAGTCGGCCACCGGCGGCGGCGGGAGCAGCGACGCGGCAGGCCGGCAAGGGAGCTTCCGGGAATGGGCCTGGGATCCGGATCCGGCCGATGACTGGATCCAGGTGGAGTACGAGTTCGTGCTGCGCGGGCCGGACGGTGCCGTGCAGGTCGTGCAGGAAGCGCATCGCCTGGGCGCGTTCCGCCGCGGTACCTGGCACCGCCTGCTCGCCGACGCCGGCTTCGGCCCGGACGCTGGCGTCGGCGAGCAGGCTGGTTACGGCCCGTGGCCTCCCGGCCGGGAGGCCAGGGGCCGGCCGGCGGGCGCGGGCGGCCCGGGCGCAGGTGGCCGGATGCCCCGCAACCTGTTCATCGGCCGCCGGCCCGGTTGACCGCGTTACTTCGCGGCCGCCTTGGCCGCCGAAGGATCGGGGGGCAGCGGCGGCATCGCCTGCGTGGCCTTCGAGGCGAGGAGCTTCGTCATATCAAGCTTCGAGCCGCCCATCTGCTTGAGCATGAAGTCGTGGTTGAGGTCGAGGATCGCGCGGGTCTCGGCGGCGATCACGGCGTTCCGGCTGAGGCTGAGCTCGTTGTCCTGCTGCTGTTCGCCGGACAGGGACCAGTTCGTGGAGCCCTTCACCGTGTACACGCCGTCGACGATCACGATTTTCAGGTGCGAGATCGCGTTGTGCACCGAACTGGTGCCGATGGCGATGCTGTTGCCGAAGGCATTGTTGCTCCACGAGGCCAGGATCTGCTTCTCGTGCACCCCGCCGGCCTGGCTGCGGTCCAGGCTCATCTGCACGTAGACCTTGTCATCGGCGAGCTTGCCCTGGATGAGCTTGTTCAGCTCGTCGTCGTCGTAACCGAACATGTTGACCACGATGGAATGCTGCGCAGTCCCCAGCAGCGCGACGAGCATGCCGTGCACGTTGTCCCGCGGAGCGAAGAACGTCCGCTGGTCGTCGGGATACCCGTCCAGGAACCGGCCCTCGGCCTTGTACGCACCAAGCTGATCCCACACGAATGGCGAATCGGCCACCGTAACCCCCCTTTGTTTTTTGGTCCCCCTATGGTGGCCAGTCCGCACCCGTTACGTCCACTGGACGCGCGCCGGTTTCCGGCCGCGCCGGCCCGGTCCGGTCCAAGGACCCGCAGGTGACCGGCAGATTGTTCAAAACCCGTGGAACTGGGCAGCGGATAGAGTTGCCCGTACCCCCGACAACGAGGAGTTGCCTGCGCCGTGCAGCAATCAGGCCGGTCCGCTGACCAGACGGGCACCAGCCCGCCGCAGGCCGGCACCCCCCAGCCTGCGGCCGGTGACTACAAGTTCGTGGTGGCCGCCAGCCGGCTGCCGGTGGACCAGGTCGAGGGCCCCGACGGTGCAGCGGAGTGGCGGCCCAGCCCGGGCGGGCTGGTGACCGCGCTGGAACCGGTGATGCGTGACGCAGGCGGCGCGTGGATCGGCTGGCCCGGTGTGGCCGGTGCGCCGCCGGAACCGTTCGACTCGGGCGGCATGCACCTGGTCGGCGTGGGCCTGTCCGCCGACGAGGTCCGCGACTATTACGAAGGCTTCTGCAACGCCACGTTGTGGCCGCTGTATCACGACGTCATCGCGCAGCCGGAGTTCCGTCGCCCCTGGTGGGACGCCTACGTGCGGGTCAACCGCCGTTATGCCGAGACCGTGGCCACCTGCGCGGCCGCCGGCGCGACGGTGTGGGTCCAGGATTACCAGCTCCAACTGGTTCCGGGCATGCTCCGCGAGATGCGCGGCGACGTGCGCATCGGGCACTTCACCCACACCCCCTTCCCCGGCTACGAGATCTTCGCCCAGCTTCCCTGGCGCCAGCAGATCGTGCAGGGCTTGCTGGGGGCTGATTTGCTGGGATTCCAGCGCCGCGGCGACGCCACGAATTTCTTGCGTGCCTGCCGACGTACCGCCGGGCTGGTAACCCATGGGTCACTCGTCCGCGTTCCCGATTCCGCGCCCGGGGACGGCGGCACCGCCGTCGGTCCCCGCCGCCGGCACCCCTTGGCGGACGACCGGGACCGCGCCGGACGCGACGTCCGGGCCGCGGCCTTCCCCATCTCGATCGATTCGGCGGCCCTGGAAGACATAGCGCGGCGCGAAGACGTCCGGGCCCGGGCCGGGGAGATCCGCCGGGCGCTGGGCAATCCGGACGTCGTCCTGCTCGGCATCGACCGGCTCGACTACACCAAGGGCATCTTGCATCGCCTCAACGCCTACGGCGAACTGCTCAACGAGGGCCGCCTCGGGGCCCCGGAAGCGGTGCTCGTCCAGGTGGCCAGTCCGAGCCGGGAACGCGTCGAGCAGTACCGCATCCTGCGGGATGAGGTCGAGGTGACGGTGGGCCGGATCAACGGGGAGCATGGCGAACTGGGCAACCCGCCGGTGCACTACCTGCACCAGTCCTACCCGCGGGAAGAGATGGCGGCGCTGTACCTGGCTGCGGACGTGATGCTGGTGACCCCGCTGCGGGACGGCATGAATCTCGTGGCCAAGGAATACGTCGCCTGCCGGTACGACGAGAGCGGCGCGCTGGTGCTGAGTGAGTTCACCGGCGCGGCCGATGAACTCGGCAGCGCGTTCATCATCAACCCGCATGACATCGAGGGGCTGAAAGACGCCATCGTGCGCGCGGCCACCATCTCTCCCCGGGAGGCCAGGCGCCGGATGCGCTCGATGCGCCGCCGGGTGCGGGACCACGACGTGGCCTACTGGGCGGCGACCTTCCTCGACGCCCTGAAGCAGACACCTGGTCCAGGCTAGACAGCCAGGCCGCGGTTATCCGGCCGGGTTATGCGGCACGATGGCAGGGTGGCCGGTGCTGACCTGCTGACCGAGGCGGTCGAGGAGTTGTACGCGGCTGACCCGGACGTGTTCACCGAGCGCCGCGGGATGCTCGCGGCCCAGGCCCGCGCGGCCGGGCAGGGCCCGGTGGCGAAAGCGATCGCCGGCCTGCGCAAGCCGACCCGTTCGGCGTGGGTCATCAACCAACTGGTCCGCGCCGACCCCGGCGTGCCCGTCCGGCTGGCCGCACTGGGTGATGAGCTACGTGCCGCCGAGGCAGCCCTGGATGGGGCGAAGATCCGGGAGCTGTCCCTGGCCCGGCGCCAGCTGATCGACGCGCTGGTCCGCCGGGCCCTGGACGTGTCCGGGCCGAGTTCGCCACCGGCCGCGTTGCGGGAAGAAGTGACCGCTACTTTCGGCGCGGCCCTGGCCGATCCCAAGGTCGCTGATCAGCTGGCGGCCGGAACCTTGCTCCGCGTGGAGCGCCATGCTGGCTTCGATCTGCCGACGCTGTCGGCGCTGACTCTGGTGCCGCCGCTAGCCGGCGAACGCCCGGCCGCGGCCGGAACAGCGGACCCGCACGCCGATGCGCAGGCGGAAGCGCCGGCGGAGGCAGCAGCCGATGCGCAGGCGGAAGCGGCTGCTGAGACTGCCGCTGCGGAAGCTGCTGCAGCGGAAGCGGAAGCGGAGACTGCTGCAGCGAAGGCAGCGGAGGCAGCGAGGTTGAGCGCGGAACGTGCGCACGGCCAGGCCATTGCTGCCGCTGAGCAGGCAGTGGCCGACACTGTCCGGGCGGCCGACGCGGCGAGCGAGGCCGAACGGGAGCAGGAGGACGCGGTCCGCCGCCTCGAAGAGCAGCTCGCCGCGGCCCGCCAGCGTCTCGGCGAGGCCAGGCTGCAGGCCCGGCAGGCCAGAAGTGCGCAGCGCACGGCACGCCACAAGCTCGACCGGCGGCACGGATAGCCACTCCCCGTCGCTGAGCCCGGGGACGCCTGCCGACATGGCAACGTGGGTGCTGAAATCAGCGAGACTGGTCGCGTACGCCCAGCCTGGACCAGAAGGACTGTGCTGATGGACGATGAGCTTCGCGCGGAGCTGCTGGAGCGCGCTGACCGTGACCGGGTCGCACGGAAATCCATGCGCCCCGGATACACGCTGCAGGAATGGGAGGAGACGGTGCTCCCCATCGACGACGCCAATACGGCGCGGCTGCGGGAGATCATCGCCGAGCACGGCTGGCCGGGCCACCGGCTGGTCGGTGCGGCCGGCGCGAATGCGGCCTGGCTGCTCGCCCAGCACGCCCCAGACGAGTTCCAGGAGGAGTGCCTGCCCCTGCTGGAGAATGCGGTCGCCGAGGGCGACGCCAGCCGCCGCGATCTGGCCTACCTGATGGACCGGGTGCTGATGCAGCGCGGGGATCCGCAGATCTACGGCACCCAGTACCGGGTCGAGGACGGCGTCCTGAAATTATGGGAAGTCCAGGACCCGGCGGGCCTTGACCAACGCCGGGCTGAGCTCGGCCTGCCGCCCGAAAACGAACAGCGAGCGAGCATCCTGGCCTCGGGGGTATGACCGGCCCAGGCTCCGACAGCGGATCCTTCAGGACGGCCTGACCGCCACATGGTCACCTTCCCGTCAACGAGGAAATCTGATGAGCAGTCTGCACCACGACATCACCGTCCCCGGGCCGCCCGAGGTATCCGAGGTGTCCGCCGGCGTCTACGCCTACATCCAGCCGGACGGCACCTGGTGGATCAACAACACTGGTTTCCTGGTCGGGCCGCAGGGGATCACCAGCATTGACTCATGCGCCACCCGGCGCCGCACCCAGGCCTATCAGGACGCGATCGCGGCGGTCAGCACCGCGCCGGTGCGCGCTGTCATCAACACCCACCATCATGGCGATCACACCTTCGGCAACTGCCTGTTCCCCACCGCCGCCATCATCGCCCATGAGCGCGCCCGCGACGAGGCCATCGCGTTCGGCCCGGCCCGGGACCTGCCGTTCTGGGATGGCCCGGACTGGGGCGACCTCGCCCTCGACCCGCCGTTCGTCACCTTCACCGACGAGATCACGGTGCATGTCGGCGACCTCCGGGCGCAGGTCCGCCACGTGGGCACCGCCGCGCACACCACCAACGACTCGATCATCTGGATCCCCGAGCGCTCCGTGCTCTTCTGCGGCGACCTGATCTTCAACGGCGGCACGCCGTTCCTGCTCATGGGCTCGGTCAGCGGCTCCATCGAGGTCCTGGAACACGTCGTGCGGCCGCTCGGCGCGCGGATCATCGTGCCCGGGCACGGCCCGGTGTTCGAGAACACCGGGCCCATCGACGCCACGCTGGACTACCTGAGATTCGTCCTCGACGTCGCCGTCCGCGGCCGCGACGCGGGACTTACCCCGCTGGACGCCGCCCGGGAAACCGACCTGGGCCGGTTCGCCGCCTGGCCGGACGCCGAGCGCATCGTCGGCAACCTGCACCGCGCCTACGCTGAACTCGGCGGCGCCGCCTGCGGCGCCCCGGTTGACATCATCGCCGCGCTCGGCGACATGGTCGCCTACAACGGCGGAGCCCCGCTCAGCTGCCTGGCCTGAGCCGGTGGCCAGGGTCAGGGCTCCAGGACGATCTTGCCCCGGGTATGTCCCTGCTCAAGTTCCCGGTAGGCGTCCTGAACCTCGGACAGCGGGTAGACCCTGGCGATCGGGATATCCAGCCGCCCCTTGTCGATCAGCGCGGCCAGTTCGGCCAGCACCCCGGCGCTCGCCGCGGCCGCGCTGCCTTCGAGCTTGACGCCGTACTTGGCGGGGGCGGTGAAGTCGGCGATGGTGTCGATGCGGTCCGGCGTGACGCCCAGCTCAATCGCGAGTTCCACGTAGCCCGTGCCCACGGTGTCGATGAACGCGTCCACACCGCCGGGGGCCGCCGCGCGGATCCGGTCGGCGGCTCCCGCGCCGTAACTGACCGGGGTCACCCCATGGTCGGCCAGCCACTGGTGATTCGGCTCGCTGGCCAGGCCGATGACCGTGGCACCAGCGTTGACCGCCAGCTGGACGGCGATGGAGCCCACCCCGCCCGCGGCGCCGGCCACGACGACCGTGTCACCGGGGGCCGCCGCCACCGCCCGTACCGTGGCATAAGCGGTCGTGCCGGCCACGAACAGGGCGCCTGCCGCCGGCCACGGAACATGTGCCGGGCGGGGGGTCAGATTACCGGCCTCGACGAGGACGAACTCGGCGTGGCTGGCCCGGTTGTCGGTGAACCCGATCACCTCATCCCCCACCGCGAAATCGCCTGCGTCCGGACCGACTTCCGCCACCACGCCGGCCAGGTCGCTGCCCTGCCCGGAGGGAAACGTCGAGGGCCACCGCTCGGCCAGGGCCCCAGCGCGGATCTTCCCCTCGCCCGGGTTGATCCCGGCCGCCTTCACGGTGACCAGAACCTGGCCACGGCCTGGGACAGGCCGGTCAACCTCCGCAACCCGCAGCACGTCTATCCCGCCGTACTGGTCGAATCGGACCGCCTTCGCCATCTCAGAACCTCCGTCGCAGGTGGTGTGCGACAGGAGAACCACGGGCCGCGCCGATCTATGCCTGGCCGGCCTGCGTGCGCCTCGCCAGCGCGTCAGTCGTGGCTGGCGGCGGAGGGCAGAGGTTGCGCAAGCCCGGTCCCGACCGTCAGGCCAACGCGGTGCATTGTGCTCGCATCAGGGGCCACAATGCACCGCCCTGGCCGGGCCTGCGCTGGTCAGATGAACCCGGCCAGCCGGTACAGCACGAGAGATCCGGCCACGGCGACGTTCAGGCTCGCGCCGGTGCCGATCATCGGGATCTCCACGGCCACATCCAGCAAATCGACCGCCTCAGGCGGGATGCCAGTCTGCTCGTGACCGAGCACGGCAATGGTGCGCTGGCGGGCCGCGGGCAGGTCGGCAAGCCTGACTGCCTCGTCGGCAAGTTCTACTCCGATGACGCGTGAACCTGCTGATCGCTGTTCCTGGAGCCACCGGCAGGCGTCCCGCCCGGTCCAGTGCACGCAGACGGGGCGGCGGAGCGTGTTCCCGCGGGCCAGTGCCTCGGGGACCCAGGGCAGGCGAGGCACGGCCAGGCAGGCGCCGACCGCGTCGCAGGTGCGCAGGAGGGTGCCAAGGTTGGCCCCGTGCAGCGGCCACAGCGGCGCCGCGATGATGTGATCCCAGCATCCGTGGCTGCGGAACCTTCGCTGGCGAGCAAGATCCCTGCGGGTCCTGGCCCTTATCTGCGGGCCTGTCACCGGCTAGGCGGATACTCCAGAGCAGGACAGGTACTTCCGGAATGTCGCATTGACGGGTGCTTCGCGGCGCACCTGGGCCCTCGTCGGCAGTGGTAGATCAGCCTTAGTGTAACGGCTGACTGATCGCGACCCGGGGCGCGGCGGCCAGGGGAAAGGCAGGAGCACGTGGGACCGAGAAGCAGCTATCTGGACTACTCCGGCCGGGACGACGCGCTGGGCGGGGGCGCCCGGATGATCCCGGTGCGCACACCGCTGGGCAGCTACCGGGTATGGGTGAAGCGGATCGGCAACCACCCCGATCTGCGGCTGCTGCTGTTGCACGGCGGCCCGGGGGCGACCCACGAGTACCTCGAGGCCTGCGACAGCTACCTGCCCGCGGCGGGGATCGAGTACTACTACTACGACCAGCTCGGCTCGGGCTTCAGCGATCAGCCCGACGAGCCGTCATTGTGGGAGCTCGACCGTTTCGTGGATGAGGTGGAGCAGGTCCGCCAGGCGCTCGGCCTGGATCGGGACAACTTCGTCCTGTACGGCCAGTCGTGGGGCGGGATCCTGGCCATCGAGTACGCCCTGCGCCATCAGCAGCACCTGCGCGGGCTCGTCATCTCCAACATGATGGCCAGCGTGCCGGCCTACAACGCGTATGCCGAGCAGGTGCTGATGCCGGAGATGGACCAGGCGGCACTGGCCGAGATCAAGTCCCTCGAAGCGAAGGGCGAGATCGAGAACCCCCGGTACATGGAGTTGCTGAACGCGCAGCACTACGTCCATCACGTGCTGCGCATGCCGGTCGAAACCTGGCCCGATCCGGTGCAGCGCGGCTTCGCGCACATCAACCCGGCGATCTACGTGTCCATGCAGGGCCCCAGCGAACTCGGCATCAGCGCCGACGCCAAGCTCGCGCACTGGGACCGGACCGGCGAGCTCGCGTCGATCGAGGTACCGACCCTGGTCATTGGCGCTCGCTACGACACGATGGACCCGGCTCACCTGGAGATGATGGCGGGGCGCCTGCCCGCAGGCCGTTATCTGCATTGCCCGCACGGCAGTCACCTGTCCATGTACGACGACCAGCAGACGTACTTCGCCGGCCTCGTCGACTTCCTGCACGGCCTCAAAGGCCGGTGACAGGCCCGGCTGACCGCAGGCCGGCACCGCCGGACACCCGCAGGGATCTATGGGCCGACCGGTGGGACTCTCGGCCCTACCGGCCCGGGGCCCGGCACCGTCAGGCTTCAGGTGCGGGCTCCGCCGAGGGGTTCGGTCAACGACGTGAGAGGCGGACTCCATGCAGCAGTACGACGCCTACCTGCGATGGCTGTACCGGGACGGCCGCCCGAGTCGTTTCGCGCGACTGCAGAACCGCGGTGCGGCCATCGCCTTCGCGGCTGGGATCTTGCCGAAGCGAGCCGCCGCGCTGGAGATCCCGGGACGGCGCAGTGGCCGGGTCATCTCGTTTCCGGTCGTGATCGCCGACTTCGAAGGGGAGCGCTACCTGGTCTCGATGCTGGGAAAGAACACAAACTGGGTGCGCAACCTCAAGGCCACCGGCGGCCGGGCGGTGCTGCGGCATGGCCGCCGCGAGCCCGTCCACCTGGAGGGCGTCGAGCCGGGCGGCCGCGCGCCGATCCTGCGGCGCTACCTGCAGGTCGCCCCGGGCGCCCGGCCGCATATCCCGGTCGACCGCGCGGCCTCCCTCGCTGAGTTCGAGCGGATCGCCCCGGACTACCCCGTGTTCCGCGTCCGCGCCGATGTGGCGTGATATCCGCGCTCATCCTGCGCGCCCAACGGAGCTGCGGTTGTTATGGTCTCGCGGCATCCGCGCCTGGCTCGTTACGATGAGTCAGACCGATAACCGGGGATGTGCTCAATGGCGCGGTTAGCGACATGGCTGAACAAGTACGCCGACAGCGGGCTGGCCCTTATTCTCGCCATCGGCGTGGGTATCCTCGCGCTGGCCGACATCATCTCCAGCACCAACGAGATCGACGGCGCGATTCTGCTCACCCTCGGCCTCGTGGCCACCTCCTCGCTGCGGAACCGGGCCCGCGAGGAAGCGATGGACACCCAGCTGCACGACGTGCTGCAGACCACGGCGGCGATGCTGACCAAGATGCCAGCCCGCCTCGACGAGCTGGAAAGCACGGTGGAGAGCACCCGGCGGGCGCTGACCGAGAGCTCGTTCATCCGGGTGCTGCACGGCGCCGAGGTCGGCCTGGCCCTGGAGGAGGCCCGCCGCAACACCGACCGCTGGGTCTTCAAGGGCGGTACCGGCACTTTCCTGCGGGCGGTGACGCTGCCCGAATGCGTCAGCATCGCCCGCCGCAAGAAGCACGCGATGCATTTGCAGCTCGAGATCATCGATCCCACTGACGAGAAGGTGTGCGGCAGTTATGCGCAGTTCCGCCGGTCACTGGCCGACCAGCCGGATGCCACCGGCGAGATCTGGACGGTGGACCGCACCAGGAAAGAGTCCTACGCGACCGTGCTGGCCGCCTGCTGGTACCGGTGGCGGTTCAGCTTCGTCACCATCGAAGTCGGGCTTTCCTCGGTGATGACCACCTTCCGCTGGGACATGACCCCGCACCGGCTCATCATCACCCAGGAAGACCCGCAATTCCCGGCGATGATGCTGGAACCGGGCAAGTACTACTACGAGATCTACAGCCGCGAGCTGATGGCCAGCATGCGGCAGTCACGGCAGGTGCCGATCAGCCATCTGGATCACGCCGGGCTGAGCGATGAGCCGACCGTGGATGAGACACGCAAGCTCTTCACTACGCTTGATCTCGCCATACCGCGGGCATTCACCGATCGCGACGTCACCGAAATCATCAGCAAAGCCCTGCGGCCCAAGAATCCCTATTAGCGATGGACTACCAGGGCATCCAGGAGGCAATCGAGCATGGCACGGCTAGGGAGTCATTGCCGGGCTGGGCATTATCGGTGATGCAGGAGATCATCAGCGGCGACCGTGAGCTGACCGCGGTGCGGCATCCGCTCGGTTTTCTCTGCTTCCCGGCCGAGCGCCTGGCCACCCGCGGGGTGTGCGTGCACCTCTGGGCACCAGGCCGCCGCAGCGCGCTGACCACCTCCACCGTCCATTCGCACAGCTGGGACCTGACCAGCTACGTGCTCTACGGCACCCTGCGCAACCAGCGCATCCGGGTGACTCCCGCGGCCGGGCCGGCCACACATCGCCTGTTCGAGGTGCACAGCCGCGATGATGTGGACGAACTGCAGGCCACCAGCCGCCTGGTGTCGTACCAGCCGGAGGCGGACAGCGTGCACGGCCCGGGTTCGGTGTACTTCCTGCCGGCCGGCGAGTTCCACGCCACCGTGGTCCCGGATGGGCAGGAGGTCGCCACCGTCGTGCTGAGCCGCAGCCGGCCGCCGGCCACGGACGTCGCCCTCGGCCCGGTGCACGCCCCCAGTCACACGCTCAGCCGGTCACGCTGCGACCCGCGGGAAACAGCCCGTGCGGCCCGGTTGATCGCGGGCCGGCTGGCGGAAACTGGCCCCGGGGAGCGGGCCGGGGGCGGCCGCCATGACTGAGCTGGAGGTGGCCCGCAAGGTCGCCGTGGAGGCGGCTGAGGCCGCGGGCGCGCTCATGCGCTGGCCGGGGCGGGCCGACACCGGGATGCGGGTCAAGGACTCCACCGGCGACGTCGTCACTGACCTGGACCTGGCCGCCGAGAAGGTGATCATTGACCGCATCCGGGCCGTGTTCCCGGAGCACCGGATCATCGCCGAGGAAGCGGGGCTGCTGGACCCGGCCGCTGCGGGGGGCAACCCGGCCGGCGGTGCGGCCCGCGGCGGTACCTGGCTGGTGGATCCGCTGGACGGCACCAACAACCTCGCGGTCAGGCTCCCGGCCTACGTGGTCGGGATCGCGCTGTGCTTAGGCGATCTGCCCATGCTCGGCGTGGTGCACGACCCGGTCGCCCAGCAGACCTGGTCGGCGGTGCGGCACGGCGGAGCATTCGGCCCCGGCGGACGGCTGCCCCGGCCGCCCTGCCGGCCGGCGCCGTACGGACCGGTGCTCGCCTGGACCCAGGGGCACGGCGTGGCCCGCGAGGACGCCACCGCCCGGGCGCTGAAGCTCGTCCTGGAGTCCACCGCCCGTCGCGTGCTGCAGCTATGGGCTCCACTGCTGTCATGGGTGATGCTGGCCCGCGGTGACATCGACGGCATCGTCGGATACCGGGCCGAGGCGGTTGACCTCCCCGCGGGTGCCCTGATCGCGGCCGAGGCGGGGATCGCGGTGTGCGGGCTCGACGGCCAGCCGTTTGACGAGCGGATCGGGCTGTCCGTGGACGACCGCAGCTTCGTCGCCGGTCATCCCGACAACATCGGCCGGCTCACCAGGCTGGTCGCCAAGGCCGAGGGCATCGCGCCGCGGCTGGCCGGCCTGGACGCGGCCACGGAGTGGTGACCGGCGGCGCGCCTCCCCCGGCCGAGCCGCGCATGCACTGGCTGAGCCGCGCACTCACCGGCTGAGCAGCAGGGTGCCGACGGTGGCGGCCAGGCCGCACAGGGCGAGCCCGGCCCCGGTGAGCATGAACGTGCGCAACGGCACGACGGCGTCATAGGCGCGGCATCGCTCGTACCACAGCAGGGTCGCCAGCGACGCCCACGGCGTGATGATGGGCCCGACATTGGTGCCGATGAGCAGGGCCAGCAACTGCTCGTGCTGGCTGACCGGGATGACTGCCTCACCCGCCACGTACGCGGGCAGGTTGTTGACGGCGTTGGAAAGCCCGGCGCCGGTCGCGGCGGCGCGCAGTGCGCCCAGCGCGCCACCCCCGGTGCCGATGAGCGCCCGGGTCACGGTGGCCAGCCCGTGCAGGCTCACCGTCTGCACCACCAGGAACAGCCCGACCACCAGGACCAGCAGCCGCCACGGCACCAGCCCGGCCCGCAGCACCGCCCGCTTGCGCACCGCGAACGCCGCCACCACGAGCGCCGCCGCCATCGCGGAGTCATAGCCGAGCTGGATCCCGGTGGCGACGATCAGGGCGATGAACAGCAGGCAGGCCAGCCCCGCCACCCAGAACAGCACCGGGTCCGGCGGCTGCTGCGGCGGCGGCGGGTCGTAGCGGTGCACGCCGCGCGCGCCGCGCCGCCAGTAGAACACCCAGAGGAAAAGCATGGTCACGGCCACGGAGGCCAGCTGCACAGGCCACATCCGGGCGGCGAACGCCGCGGTCGGCAGCGCCACCCGGTTCGCCGCGAGCAGGTTGGTCAGGTTCGACACCGGCAGCAGCAGGCTCGCCGTGTTGGCCAGCCATACCGTGGTCATGGCCAGCGGGATGGCGGCGATGCCCGCCCGGCGGGCCAGGGCCAGCATCACCGGCGTGAGCAGCACCGCGGTGGTATCCAGGTTGAGCACGGTCGTGGTGGCGGCGGCGAAGAACACGCACAGAACGAAGAGAACCGGGTAATTTCCCCGCGCCAGGCCGGCCACCCGGACCGCGATCACATCGAAGACCCCGGCGTCGGCGGTCAGTTCGGCCAGCACGATGACGGTGCCGAGGAAGAGCAGCAGGGGCAGGATCCGCCTGACCGTCGCGTCGGCGGGCGCGCCGGGGAGCAGGCCGGTGGCCACGAAGATCAGGCCGAGCACGAACAGCGCGCCTGCGATCCAGTCCAGCACGGGCCGCCGGGCCGCCGCCCGCCAGCCCCGCGCGGTGACCGCCCGCCAGCCCCGCGCGGTCACCGGGTGCCCTCCCCGCGCGGCCGCTGCGGGCCCGGCCTGCGCGGCCTGGTCAGGGTCGGCGGAGGACACATCCGCCATCGTCGCACAGCGGCCAGGCTTCAGCGAGGAGGGACCCGGGCCGGGAAGGGGCCGGCCGATCCGATTCGCCAAGGGATACCATGTCCGCTGGTCACGGGGGATACTGAGGCCATGAGCGGGTCAGCCGTGGCCAGGGGGATGAACGGGCCGATCCAGATCTTCGTCAGCTACTCTCCCGCCGATGAGCGCTGGGCCACCTGGATGGCCTGGGAACTTGAAGCCGCGGGCTACCGGACCATGCTGCAGGCCTGGGACTTCGTGCCTGGCACGAACTTCATCGATTTCATGGACCGCGGTCTCAGCGAGGCCGCCGCCGTCGTCGCCGTGCTTTCCCGGCATTACGTGGGCTCCACCTACGGCCGGCTGGAATGGCAGGCGGCGCTGCGGGCCGACCCGGGCAATCCGGCCGGCAGATTAGTCACCGTCCGGGTCGACGACTGCCCCCTCGAAGGCCTGCTCGCCACCATCACCTACATCGACCTGGTGGGCGTGACCGATCCACACCAGGCCCGTGAGCTGCTGATCAGCCGTATTGAGCACGCTCTGGCCGGGCGGGCCAAGCAGCAGGAGGTGGCATACCCGCAGTCCGCCAAGACCATCGTGGGCCAGGTTCTCCATCCGGCGGAGCGGCCCGCGCCCGCGCCCTCGCCCACGGTGCCCACGGTGCCGCGAACCCGCCGGTCCCCGGCCACCGCGCCGACCTACCCGCCCGCTCTCCCTGACCCGGCCGGCCCCCGCTCCGCGATCACCCTGCTGCAGGTAGCAGGCCCCCGGTTCGGCCGCGGGCTGGCCGCCTCTGGTGAGCACCTGTCCGCCGCCGAACTGCAGGCCCGGATCTGGGCCGATGTCACCAGGCGCACCGCCGCCGGCATGCCCCGCCCCGACCTCATGGTGGTCACCGGCGATCTGACGGAATCCGGCAGCCTGCGGGAGTGCGACGAGGCGCTCACGTTCCTGACCGGGCTGCGCGCGCTGCTCGGCCTGGAGCCGCAGCGGATCGTGATCGTTCCCGGCGGGCACGACATCACCAAGGCCGCCTGCCGCGCGTACTTCGCCACCTGTGAGGCCGACGACCTTGACCCGCAGCCGCCGTACTGGCCCAAGTGGCGTCACTTCGCCAGCCTCTTCCAGGAGTTCTACCGCGGCCTGGATGGCCCGGTCTTCGAGAGCGCGCAGCCCTGGACCCTGTTCGCGCTGCCCGAGCTGCACGTCGCGGTGGCCGCGCTGAATTCGACGATGGCCGCCAGCCACCGGCCCGAGGACGATTACGGCTGGATCGGCGAGGCTCAGGCGGCATGGTTCGCCGAACAGCTGGGTGCCTTCGAGCGGGCCGGCTGGCTGCGGATCGGCGTGATCCGGCATGACCCGGCCCCGGGCAGCACGCCCGCCGGGCGGGACGCGGCGCTGCTGCGCGACGCGGGCACGCTCGACCAGTTGCTCGGGCCGCGGCTCAGCCTGCTGGTGCACGGGCCCGGGCCCGGCGGCGACCAGACCGACGAGCTTGGCTCCGGGCTGCTCGTGGTGCCGTCGAACGCTCCTGGCCAGCACCAGTTTCTGCGGATCACCCCGGACGGCCTTGACCGCTGGAGTGCCCGCCATGGGACCGGTGACGACCCGGCGCGGTTGCCGCGGCGGTGGCCCGCGACCGGCGGCACCTTCTCCGCTGATCACGCCGATCAGGGTGCGGTGGCGGATGAGGCGGCCGCGTCACCCGAACCCGAGCGTCCCGCGAGCCCGGCCAGCCTGCTGCTGGACCGGATCGCGGAGGTCTGCGAGACCCGCCATGAGCACGCCAAGATCCGGCGCATCGAGGGAGGCCTGCCACACCTGCTGATCACGCATCAGGAGGACGGGTTCATCCGGCAGTGGCGGATCGCCGCGCACGTGGGTGAGCCGGGCCGCGACGAGCTGGCCGCGTTCTTGCAACTGGTGCACACCGGGCAGCCCGAACCTGGTTCCGAGCTTGTCTACGAGGGCCCGCAGCCGCCCCGGGTGCTCCGCGAGGAGGCGCAGCGGCGGGGCGTGCGGCTGCGCAGCTTCATAGAGTTCCAGGGCCTGCTGGACCTGCGGAGCTACGTCGCGAATCAGACCGCCCGGCTCACTGCCGACCCGCTGTACCCGCCCGGCCTGTACGTACCGCAGCGTTTCCGTGAGCTGGACCGGCCCACCCCCGGGGTCCGTGACGACCTGGCCGACGAACTGCTCCAGCAGATCGCGGCCGAGCACGGCCGGTTCGTCCTGGTGCTGGGCGATTTCGGACGCGGCAAGACGTTCGCGCTGCGTGAGGCGGCCCGCCGGATCCCGGTCGAGCTGCCCCACCTGGTGCCGCTCCTCATCGAGCTGCGCGCCCTGGACAAAGCGCATTCGGTGGACGCCCTGGTGGCCGCGCACCTGGCCAATCACGGCGAGGATCTCATCGATCTCAAGGCGTTCCGCTACATGCTCCGGCAGGGCCGCATCGTGCTGCTGTTCGACGGCTTCGACGAGCTGGTCACCCGGGTCACCTATGAGCGGGCCGCTGATCACCTGGATACGCTGCTCCAGGCGGCCGAGGGCAAGGCGAAGATCGTGGTGGCCAGCCGAACCCAGCACTTCAAGTCCCACCAGCAGATCCTGACCGCTCTCGGTGAACGGGTGGGGGCGCTGCCGAGCCGCCGGGTATTCGCCATCGAGGACTTCACGCCCGCGCAGATCCGCGCCTACCTGGTCGGCCGCTACGACGGTGACGAGGAAGCCGCCGACGGCCGGCTGCGGCTGCTGGCCGGCATCCAGGACCTGCTCGGCCTGTCCCGGAACCCGCGCATGCTGTCCTTCATCTCTGACCTGGACGAGAGCCGGCTGCGCGCGGTGGCCGGAACGCAGCAGACGATCAGCGCGGCCGCGCTCTACGAGGAGATCCTGCGCACCTGGCTCAGCCACGAGGAGGAGCGCACGCAGGGCGTGCCCGGGGCACCGGCCGGCCTGAAGCTCGACGATCTGTGGGCCGCCGTCAGCACGCTGGCGATGCGCCTGTGGGAGACGGGGGAACCCTTTCTCCGGCTCACCGCGCTCACCGACGTCGCGGACACGTTGTCGGGCCTCGCCGGCGGCCAGCTTTCCCCGCGCCAGCGCGCGCACGCCGTGGGCGCGGGCACCCTGCTGGTCCGGACCGATACCGGGCTGTTCGGCTTCATCCACGCCTCAGTCGCGGAATGGCTGGTCGCCGCCGAGATCGGCCGCCAGCTCACCAGCGGCGTGGCCCGCCCGGCGCCGCTGTCGGCCCGGCCGCTCTCCCAGCTGACCGTGGACTTCCTCTGCGACCTCGCGGGCAGCCAGGCCTGCCGGGCCTGGGCCAGCCGGGTCCTGGCTGACCCGGCCGCCGGCGAGGTGGCCCGCGGGAACGCCCTGAAGATCAGCACCCGGCTGCGCACCCCGGTGCAGACCGATCTGCGCGGCGCCCTGCTGAAGGGGGAGGACCTGTCCTACCGCGAGCTGGCGGGCGTCGACCTCACCGGTGCTGACCTCACCGATGCCCGGCTGGTCGGCGCGAACCTGACCCAGGCCATCCTGCGCGACGCGACGCTGGCCGGCGCACGTCTCGACGAGGCGCGGCTGACCGGGGCAGATCTCCGGGGCGCGGACCTGACCAGGGCCCGGATGGCGCGCGCCGACCTTCGGGGCGTGGTCCTGGCCGGCAGCCGCTGGACCCGCGCCGCCCTGGTCGACGTGACCGCCGACACCGGGCTGGCCAGCGCGCCGGAGCTCCGCGGCGCAGCCATCACACCGGGCCAGCCGGTCGAGGTGGAACTCGCGCCCGCCGCGATCGGCGTCCCGTACGGCTTCCACCACCAGACCAGCCGGCTCCCCGAGCCAGTGGCGTACAGCCGCGACGGTGACCTGCTGGCCATCGGCAGCGAAGATGGCGGCGTGCTCATCTGCGACACCATCTCCGGCCTGCCCGTGCGCACGCTGCACGGGCACCGCGGGCGGGTCTACGCGGTCGCGTTCGGCGCGGACGACAGCGTCCTGGCCACCGGGTCAAGCGACGGCACCGTCCGGCTCTGGGATCCGGCGACCGGTAGCTGCCTGCGGGTGCTGGAGGGCCACCGGGACGGCGTGTGGCCGATGGTGCTCAACCCCGCCGGGGACCTGCTCGCCACCGGCGACGGCGACGGCGTCCTGCGGCTGTGGGAGGTCCCGGCCGGCCAGGTGCGCCGCACGGTGCCCGGCCATACCGCACCCATCTACACCGCCGCCTTCAGCCCGGACGGAGCGTTTCTCGCGGTGGGCGACCGGGCGACACTGCGCCTGTACGACGCCAGCTCCGGCACCGCGCTGGGTGAGCTGGGCGGCCACCGCGGCCCGGTCTACCGGGCCGCGTTCAGTCCCGCGGGCGACCTGCTGGCCACCGCCGACAGCTCCGGGATGGTCCGGCTGTGGGATCCGGCGACCGGTACCTGCCTGCGGGTGCTGGACGGGCACAGCCGCGCCGTCTACACGCTGGCGTTCCACCCCCAGGGCAGCAGGCTGGCCAGCGGCGACACGGATGGGCGGATCCGGCTGTGGGACCCGCGGACCGGGCACGCGGCGGGCGAGCTGACCGGGCACCGGGCCGCGGTGTACTGGGTCGTCTTCAGCCCCGGCGGTGAACTGCTCGCGAGCTGTGACAGCGACGGGAACGTCCAGCTCTGGGACGCGGCCACCGGCCAGTCCCGGCACCTGCTGACCGGGCATAAGGCGTCGGTGTGGCCGATGGTGTTCCGGCCGGACGGCGGCCAGCTGGCGACCAGCGGCAACGACGGCACCGTCCGGCTGTGGGACCCGGCCGGCGGCCAGTGCCGGCATGTGCTGCGCGGCCATGGGCGGCGGATCACCGGGGTACGGTTCAGCCCGGCCGGTGACCTACTCGCCACCAGCGGCAACGACGGCATCGTGCGGCTCTGGCAGCCGCGCACCGGGCAGCGGCTCAGAGAGCTGGCCGGCACCGCCGACCGGCTGGTCTCCGTGCTGTTCAGCCCGGCCGACGGCCGGCTCGCCACCGCGAGCAACGACGGCGGCATCTACTTCTGGAACGCCGGGTCCGGAACCTACGAACGCGAGATGAACGTCGAGACGGACCATCTGTGGGCGGAGGCGTTCAGCCCGGATGGCGACGTGATAGCCACCGCCAACGACGACGACACGGTGCGGCTGTGGTACTGCACGACCGGCCGGCATATCCAGACCTTCGCCGAGCACCAGGGCCGGGTGCGGTCCATCGCGTTCAGCCCGGACGGCCGCCGGGTGGCGACCGGCTGCGACGACCGTGCGGTCCGGCTCTGGGACGTTGAGACGGGCACCTGCCTGGCCACGCTGACCGGCCACGCGGACCGGGTCTACTCGGTGGTGTTCAGCCCCGACGCCACGGTGCTGGCCAGCGCGAGCAATGACGGCACGGCCCGGCTCTGGGACCTTGCCTCGGGCGTGCCCATCCACACGCTGACCCGTAACCGGGGGCGGCTGTGGTCCGCCGCGTTCAGCCCGGACGGCGCCATGCTCGCCACCGCGGGCGATGACCTGGCGGTGCACCTGTGGGACGTACGCACCGGAGAGCACCTGCACACCCTAATCGGGCATACCCGGCGGGTGTGGTCGGTCGCCTTCAGCCCGGACGGCACGCTGCTGGCCAGCGCAGGCGACGACGGGACGGTCGGGCTCTGGGACACCAGCGGCGGGGAGCCGCCACGGCTGCGGCTGACCCTGCTCGGCCTGCCGGAAGGATGGGCCGCGCTGGCCGGCGACGGCCGGTACAAGCAGGAGGGCGACATCGCCGGGCAGTTCTGGCACGTGGTCGGGATGTGCCGGTTCGGCAGCGGTGAGCTGGACTCCTACCTCACCGCGGTCCGCCGGCTGCCGCTTGACGCAGAATTCTGGCCGGTTAGCCGTTGAAGGCACCCCCGCGGGCGTTGCGAGTCAGTTCATGGATGAAGTACGCCAGGGTCTGGTCACCGTGGACCTCATACCGGTAGTGCTCTCCGCTGGCACCTGACACGAAAGCGTCCACGAAGATGACCGGGAACTGGCGGTGCGCGAATTTCCGCAGCCAGATCTTCGGGTCGGCCCCGGACTGAGGCTGATTCGGAGTCTGCGCCAGGTCATTCCAGGGCACGGTCCATATCCGGGTGTCAGCCGATGGGATCTCTTGCTTCAGCAGGGCCCGGCCGTTGATGACGTCCGCCGAGACGCGGGCCTGGTAGGCCGCAGCACTTTCACCCGCGAGCTGGCAGGGGTAGAAGTACGGGCACGCCCGGTTGGAGATGAGGTGTCCCTTTGCCCCGGCATGGAACGCGATTCCCCAGATGGCCGGGTCGAGGGCACGTAGCTGTGCCCACGAGGCATCCCAGCCGGCGTAGGGCCGCACGCCGGCCTGCGAGCCGGCGGCGAAGCCGGTGACGACCATCGCCACCATGTTGTACCCGAAGTGCCGCAGGACCGCTGTGCCAGGGGCGTAGAACTTGTCAATGCCGTCATCGACCGTGAGCAGGATGGGCTTGGCCGGCAGGGCTACCGGCTGGTGCGTAGCCCAGCGGACGTATTGACTGTCAGTGATCGAGCTATAGCCCTGTGAGTGCAAGTACGACATCTGGTCGTAGAACTGGTGCTCGCTCAGGACCTCAGCCCCCGCCCCGCTACGGCCGCACATCAGCGCCGTGGCCGCGCATCCGTTGTCCAGTTGGTGGTAAGCGAGCACCGGGATCTCACGCGGGTGCACGACAGACATGGCTGCCTTGGACGATGCTGGGTAATCCCACGCCGGAACGTCGAATGCTGGGACTGTGGCGCTGCGGCCGGCGATGGTACCGGCATGGTGTACACCGTTCCTGTGCATAAACGACTTGGCTGTCACGCCGATTGCTACCAGCGCGAGGCCCCCCAGGGCGATACCGGCGACGGCTTCGATCTTCTTGATCAAGCCCATCGTGCTGCCCTCCTCGTGATCACGCTCCACACGGCAGTCAGGTAGACGCCGTAGCGGAAGAAGTCGTACACGGTCTCTGGCACCATTAGTGCTGCTACCAGCATTCCCTTCCAGCCGGTACGTTGCACGGTAAGTATTCTGTAGGCGACGAACAAGGGCAATGTCTCAAGCCAGACAGTAGCTGGGGCCCAGTGTCCGGACACAAGCACAACCAGTGTTATCTGGGCGATGATGATCGCAACGGTCAGCATTCCCAGCATTCCCAGCAATTGCGCTGCGTAGTACCACAAGGTGATCTTATTCAGCCCATAAGTACGCAGATCCGTGAACGCGCCGCGCTGCCAGCGAATGCGCTGGGTCCATAGAGCCGGAACCGTTGTCATCACATCTGTTACAGCGTCACACTCGGCCGGGGATACTGTCCGGAACCCGAGCGTCTTCAGCGCCAGCGTCAGCTCGTAGTCCTCGGTAATGGACCTGACGCTGAACACATCCGCCGACCTGGGACCCGGCAGCCTGCCGCTGACCCGTGCCGCGACGATCTCCCGGAGGATGCTGACCCGGAAGAGCGCGGAGGTGCCCACGACAATCCTGGTGCGGCCCCGCCTGCGGTCTATGCTGCGGCCGTCGCGGCTGAACTCGTTTTCTTGCACGATCCGCAGAAAGCTCCGGCCCGTTGGCGGGCTGGCGTAGCGCCCGCTGACGACGGACAGGGGATCTCTGTCCGCCCATTGCTGGGCCACCTCCAGCCAACGGGGAACGGGCAGCGTGTCGGCGTCCTGGATGAACACGAAGTCATCGTCGGCCAGAGTGGGCAGGATGCGGCTGAGTGCCTTGTTGAGTGCCCCCGCCTTGCGGTGCGGGTCCTGGGGTGTTTCGAAGACCTCCGCCCCCGCCGCTGCCGCTATCGCGGCTGTGGCATCAGAGCATCCATTGGCTGCGACAACAATCCGGGAAGGCGGGCATGTCTGCTTGGCGAGGTTGACGACTGTTCTTTCGATCCACTCGGCTTCGTCATGCGCAGGAATCAGCGCTACCGTGCTCACAATACCCACCTTCCCTTATGTTGCCGGTTAATCAGTGGCCGTGCCGGTGCAGCCTGGGCAGCAGTCCCATAATTGCCGTCCCCGCGAAAACCAGGGTCAGGGCGATCAGGATCACTCCCAGAACGCTGACTGGGCCAGCCACGGCGGCGCTCATGCCCGTCACGGGCAGCGCAGCGATCTTTCCGTACATTGTTTGCCTCCTCTCGTCGTCTTGGCTTCCTGCCGCGTGCCGGGCGTCGCGGCGGTCACCCAAATGACGAGTTCTCATGTGATTACCGACCGACCGGCACCGCACCTGCGGTTTAAACATTTGCGTATCTGCTCTATCCACAGGCTAAGAGAAAGCGTGATCAATGCCCTGATGGGTTGTGGGTAGGCGGCCTCGTCCAAAGTGATGAGATCAGCAGGGAAGGCGCGCTTTGATAGCTCTTAGTAATCAGATAATTACTGAGAGCTTCATAAAAGGGGGGGCGCGGCCGCCCGGGATGACCTGTGGCGGCGTAGCACGCCTGGCTTGACCTTGACCCTGCGTCAGGGTTGCAGCATGGGCTCATGACGAATCCAAGAGCGTCACAACCGGGCGCGGATGCGCGGGCGAGCATGATCACCAGTGCGGCCCGGCCGGCGGTCATGGCCCGCGGGCTGCGCAAGTCGTTCGGTGACCACGTCGTGCTGGACGGCATCGACCTGGACGTCGCCGAGGGCAGCGTGTACGCCCTGCTCGGCCCCAATGGCTCCGGCAAGACCACGATGGTCAAGATCCTTTCCACCCTGCTCACCGCGGACGCCGGCACGGTGCGGGTGGCCGGCCATGACCCCGGCACCGAACCTGGCCCGGTGCGCGCCGCGATCGGTGTCACCGGCCAGTTCTCCGCGGTGGACAACCTGCTCACCGGCGAGGAGAACCTGGTCCTGATGGCGGACCTGCATCACCTGGGCCGAGCCGGGGGCCGGCGGCGCGCGTCTGAGCTGCTGGGCCGGTTCGATCTGGCCGAGGCGAGCGGGAAGATGGTCGCGACCTACTCGGGCGGCATGCAGCGCCGGCTCGACCTCGCGATGACGCTGGTCGGCGAGCCGCGCATCATCTTCCTCGACGAGCCGACCACCGGCCTCGATCCGCGCAGCCGCCGCACCATGTGGCAGATCATCCGCGAACTTGTCGCCAGCGGGGTCACCATCTTCCTGACCACGCAGTACCTGGAGGAAGCCGACCAGCTCGCCGACCGGATCGCGGTCCTCGACCACGGCACGCTGGTCGCCGAGGGGACCGCGGACGAGCTGAAGCGCCTGATCCCCGGCGGGCATATCCGGCTGCGGTTCAGCGACGCGAGCGAACTGGGCTCGGCCGCCCGGGCCCTGGGCGCAGCGACGCAGGATGCGGACACACTCACGCTGCAGATCCCCTACGACGGCCGCGTCCGGTCGCTGACCACGCTGCTCAACCGGCTCGACGGGCTGCCCATCGGGGAGCTGTCGGTGCACACCCCCGATCTCGACGACGTCTTCCTCGCCCTCACCGGCCACCTCCAGTCAGGACAGGACACGCCACAATGAGCACTCTCTCGTATGCCGTCCGCGACTCGGCGACGATGCTGCGCCGCGATGTGCGCCACTCGCTGCGTTTCCCCCTGATGACTATCAGTGGCATGTTGCTGCCGATCGCCTTGCTGCTGCTGTTCGCGGGCGTCTTCGGTCACGCGCTCGGCGCCTCGTCGGCCGCGGGCGCCAGCTACATCGACTATCTCGCTCCGGGCATCCTCGTGATGACCGCCGGCTTCGCCGCCGAAGCGACCGCGGTGAACATCTGCACTGACATGAGCGGGGGCATCATTCCCCGGCTCCGCACGATGGCGATCTCCCGGGCATCGGTGCTGACCGGCCAGGTCCTCGGCAGCATGATCCGGACGATGATCAGTGCGGTGCTCGTCACCGCGGTCGCGGTGCTGCTGGGTTTCCGGCCCTCGGCCGGCCCGGTCGAGTGGATCGCGGCGGCCGGGGTCTTCGCGATGCTCACCCTGGCGCTCACCTGGCTCACCGTGGCGTTCGGGCTGCTGGCCAAGACTCCCGCCGGAGCGAACAGCCTCTCGCTCATCCCCGCGTTCCTCCCGTTCCTCAGCAGTGCCTTCATCTCCACCCGCTCCATGTCCGGCGGGGTGCGCTGGTTCGCCACGAACGAGCCGTTCACCCCCATCATCGACACATTGCGAGGCTTGCTGACCGGCACCGGAATCGGCGACAGCGCCGTCCTCGCGACCGCCTGGTGCGTCGGCCTGACGCTGGCCGGCTACTTCTGGGCGCGAGCACTGTACAACCGCGATCCGGCCGGTTAGGCCCGGCGGCAGCGACGTACGTTGGGGATGCCGGCCGGGGTCCATTGACTGGAGGTGCTCGATGACGTCCTCGACGCTCACCATCGGCCAGCTCGCCGCCCATGTCGGGGTGACGGTGCGCGCCATCCGGCACTACCACCAGCGCGGCCTGCTCGCGGAACCGGCCCGGGACGCCTCGGGCTACCGGCGATACGACGCGCAAGCCGTCGTCGACCTGATCCGGATCAAGACCCTGTCCGACGCCGGCGTGCCGCTGGCCCACACCGAGGAGCTGCTGAACGCCCAGCCGGAGGAATTCGCCGGGGCCATCGCTCAGATCGACCAGGCATTGCGGGAGAAGATCCGCGACCTGACCCAGTCCCGCCGCCGGCTGGCCGAGCTCGCCGGGGGCGAGCGGCTGTTCCTGCCCGCCGAGATCGTCGACCTGCTCGCCGAGCTCCGCGGGATCGGCGTCAGCGAACGGACGGTGCGGATCGAGCGCGATGGCTGGATCCTGATGGTGGCGCTCTCACCGGAGCTGGTACCGCCCTGGGTGAGCGAGAAGCGCGCGGCCCTCGCCGACCCTGGGTTCCAGCGCCTGTACCTCGCCTGTGATGCAGCGTTCGGCTGGGATCCGGCCGATCCGCGGCTCGCGAGCCTGGCCGATGCCGTGGTGACGTGGTCCCTTCAGCACCGCCCGGACCCGGAGCAGGCCGCCGCGGCGGGGACGATGGCGACGGCGACGATGGGGGATGTGGCGGCGGCCAGCCTGATGTCCTCGCATCTCGCCAGCCTGTCGCCCGCGTGGCGGCGGCTGAACGAACTCTCCGAGGAGAAACTGGAAGACGGCCGGATACTCACCTGAGCCCTCGTGACCCCCCACCGACCGCCGGGTGGCGGCCAGGTAGGCCAGCCTGGCGGAGGCAATGATTCCCGAACAGCTGACGGTGCATCTCTTGATCTTGATCATGACCAGCGCGACGGCGGGTATCAGCGGGGGAAATACCACAACTTGACGTGGCCAGCTGGCCGCGAACCGGGCCGCAAGCTGACTTCCGCTGCTCCGCGCGGATCGCGTGACGACATCGGCGTGGCCGCGGTGTCAACGCGCGGGCGGGATCATCTGAGCCGGATCCAGGTGGCCCGCGCGACGGCAACTGCCTCTCCGCCCGCCGTGAACAGCGCGGAGCCAGCTATCATCTTGCGGCCGCCCTCGGCTAGCCGCCAGCCGACCACGGCGTGCGGCTCGGCGGCCTTGACGGGACCGATCTGGGCCGCCGAAAGCTGTCCCAGCAGGTAAGGCGGCCCACCTAGGGCAGCGTTCCCAAAGGCGCCCACACCTCCCGCGCAGTCGAGCGCGGCCCACAGGAACTCGGCCCGGACATTGCCATCGGCCCCGGCCAGCCCCTGGTCGGGATACCAGACATCGGCTGACAGATCCCGGCCCGTGACCGGCCCGACCAGGATGCGCAGTCCGTCCCCGGGCCTGCGGTCCGGCCCGCACACGAAGCAGGCCGGGAAGGGATGTTCGTCAGGGCGGCCCCTGAAGCGGCATTGTGCACCAGCGTCCCTGGCCTGCTGGATCGAGACCGGGCCGGGGAGCTCCATGGCCAGCCGGCCCGGCAACCGGGTCCCCTCAGCTACCAGGGCCTGGCCGTCGCGCAGGTGAACCGAGCCGTCGTCGTCGCGTTCGACCGTCAGGGGAGTCGCCAGCGGAGGTGGCCGGCGCAGCGTGATCGTGGCCGGGCCGCCCGTATAGGCAGCGATGACTCCGCACACGTAGCCGCCGTTGCCACTGTCGGGAGGGCCGCAGAAGCGTGGCGCGATAACCAGGGAATCAGTCATATCTGGGCCAGTAGTTTCCGCACCGCGGCCGGGCCGGCGATGGACCAGCCGGGGTCAGGTGACTGCGGGATGAGGTTGAATTCCGTGCAGCCAGCATCGACGTAGGGCGCGAGGAACTCGGCGACGTCGTCGGCGGTGCCGTAGGGACAGTAGCGCTCGAAACGCTCGAACGGGAGCTGGTACATGGCCTGCATGGCCGGCGCGAGGCAGGCGCGAGCCGCCTCCCTGGAGTCGGCCAGCCCGCACCACACCTGCATCCCATGACGGTCCGGCGGGTCCGGCCTGCCCGCCCGGGCCGCCTCCGCCGCCGAGATCTCGACCGCCTGGGCAAAGCGCCGGGGCGAGTTCCAGATACCAAGCCAGCCGTCCCCGAGTTGACCCGCCCGCCTGACCGCGGCGTCGGAACGCCCGCCGATGATGATGGGGATCGGCGCGGCGGGCGCCGGGCTGATGACCGCGTCGTCCAGGTCGAAGAACCTGCCGTGGAAGGTGCCTGGCGCGCCGGTCAGCAGCGCACGCAGGACGGTGAGGCATTCATCCATCCGCCGGCCCCGGGTCGCCGGGTCCACCCCGCAGACCGAGACTTCGTGACGGTCCTCGCCACCTACCCCGACCCCGAAGATGAGCCGCCCGGGAGCCAGCCGGCCGATGTCGGCGAGCTGGCGGGCCACCAGCACCGGATGGCGCAGCGGCAGCAGGTAGACACCGGTGTGGACGGGCAAGACGGGATTGAGCATCGCCAGCGCGGTGGCTTGGACCAGCCCATCGAACCCGGCGCCGACCACGAAGCTCACATGATCCCCACAGCAGACATGATCGATGCCTGCCTCCTCGACCTGGGCCAGATAGGCCCGGCCGGTCTCCGGACCCCGGTCGAGCAAGCCCATGGGCGGGAACACGCCGATCCGGACCGGGCGCCTGGCGGTGTATGTCATGGTCCCAATCTTGAAGATCCGGGCGGCGGATGTCAGCGGGGGAAATACCTCAACCTGGCCAGCCGCCAGCCACGAACCAGGCCGCGATCTGGGATCGCGAGCGGAATCCCATCCGGTCTCTGATCCGCTCCACATGTGATTCCGCGGAACGCTCCGTGATGCAGAGCCGCGACCCGATCTCACGGTTGGTCAGGCCCTCGGTGACCAGTGCGGCCACCTCGCGCTGCCGTGGGGTCAGGGTGGGCACAGCGCGGCGCCGCAGCGACGGCAGGCCGAGGAAGCGGCGGATCACCCGGGCGAGCGCGTCCGCGTCGCCGACATACGGAAGGTGAGAACGGCCGGGCAGCAGCTCGAACCGGGCCCCGGGGATACCCTCGGCCAGCGCCCGGCCCTGCTGCAGGGGCGCCGCCCGGTCCCGGTCCCGGTGAATGACCAGCGTGGGCGCCTGGATCCGGTCGAGAACATCGCTGACATCGGCCTGGTAGGACAGCGCGAGCATGCCGCGGGCCGTTTCCGGGGAGGCGGCCTCGCGCATGTAGCCGGTGAAAGCCGCCCTCGTCGCGGCGTCGGCGTCGGGCGCGAAAATGTCACCGAGGACATCCGAGCCGAGCCCCCAGTGCGTGGCGACCAGCCCGAGGACAAGCTCCTGGACCTCAGGGCTGGATATCTGCTGTCCCCGGACCCAGCCTCCGTACAGCACCAGCCGCGTCACGCGGCCCGGATTGGCGGCGGCCCAGCTCGCCGCGACCGGGGCTCCCAGGGAGATGCCGAGCAGGTCGAACCGCTCCGCGCCCACGGCCCGGGTCACCGCTTCCAGCGTCTCCAGTTCCAGCTCCATCGAGTGCGGCCGGCCAGCGGGACCCGAGAGGCCGCAGCCGGGCTTGTCGTAGCGGAGCAGGGTCCGGCCCCGGGCCAGCGCCTCATAGAAGCCGCGCTCCGGCGGCATCGCCCAGCTGAGTTCGAGATGGGTCAGCCATCCTGGTGCGTAAACCAGGAACGGGCCGTCGCCGACCAGTGCGTATGCGATCTCGGTGCCGTCACGCAAGGTCGTTCTCGCGGTCCGCTGCTGCACGCCCCCATTCTGCCTGAGGGTCCCGGTCACCGCCGCGTGCCGTCGCGGCGCAGGTCAGGGCGCGCGGGTGCCGATGGGCCAGCGGCGGACGGGCGGGCCGCCCAGGATGCCGCCCAGATGATCCTTGATGGCCGGCCGGGAGCCGAATACCAGCAGGAACAGGGCTTCACGGGCGAGACGCTGGGCGTGCTGATCGAGCCGGATCGCCGTGCTGCCCTGGGCCACGACCAGGGCCGCTGCCGCCCGCATGGCCAGCTCGGAGGCGGCCGCACGCGCGGCCGGCATCGTCTCGGATGTCCCGGCATCCAGGGCCGCACGGCAGCTCGCCAGCTCATCGTCCAGTGGGCTGGGGCCGGCCAGCTGGCCGCAGCGGGCGGCGATTCCAAGGGCCAGCGATCCGTTGACCCGCAGGCCGTCCGCGTCCCTGCTCCGCCACTCCTTCCATGGCAGCACGCCCATTACCCGCTCAGCCGGGAGAAAATGCCCGGTGAAGCGGACCTGAACTGTCTGACTGGCCATGACAGCGACCATCTGGACCGGCTCCGCCGACAGCGTCAGGCCCGGCTGCGCGTCCAGCAGGCCCCAGACGATATTGCCGTGCTCATCCCGGGCCGCGGTGTAGAGGGTATCGATGAGCCCCCAGCCCGTTACCCAGGGAGAAACTCCGTCAAGTACGTAGCCATTCGCTACCGGTCGCGCCCGGAGCAATGGCGGTCCGGGCCGCGTGCCACCCAGGGCCAGGCCAGCGCGACGCTGGCCGAGGCATAGCGGTTTCAGCCATTCCCCGCGCAGCCGGCCCTCCGTGGCCGCCGCCGCACGCACCGCGCCATGATGCTGCAGCCAGACGAACGTGGTCGACAGGCAGCCGCCCGCCAGTACCTCGACCACCCGGCACATCGTCGGGAAATCGACGTCCAGCCCGCCCTGGTCACGCGGGCCCGCCAGGCCGTAGAACCCCTGCGCGGCCAGCAGGTCGAGATGGGCGGGCGGCAGCCGATGGCTGGCATCCACCGTCATCGCGGCAGGCAGCAGGACGTCCGCGGCGAACCGGCCCGCCCGGCGCACGACAGCGGCTGGATCGCCCCCGCCGCCCTGAGCCGGACCGCCCACCCTGCATCTCCCGCACGCTAGGACCAGGTGCCCGCCGCCCGCGAACACGCACTTCGAATCATGTCATCGATACCCACCGGCCCCGGGCCTGCCGTTCCGGCGGGGCCCCGCGACGCGCCACCGGCCTGGCTACACTCGGGCGATATGGCCGATCCGCTGTTCGACGCCGTCGAGCGAGCACAGCTCAGCGACCTGCTCGGCGAACTCGGTCCCGGCGCACCGACTCTCCTTGAGCCGTGGACGACCCGCGATCTCGCCGCGCACCTGGTCCTGCGCGAGCGCGATCACCTCGCCGGCCCCGGGCTTGTCCTGCCCGGTGGGTGGGGCCGCCTGGCTGAACGACGAAGAAGAGCGCTCGCGCGCAGGGACTTCACCTGGCTCATCGCGACGCTCCGATCGGGACCGCCGCCAGGCTTCTTCCGCATCGGATGGGTGCGCCGGCTCCCGAGCCTCAATGAGTTCTTCGTCCACCACGAGGACGTACGCAGAGCCAACGGCCGCGGCCCCCGGGCCAACGAGCAGGCCATGGACGAGGCCCTGTGGCACAACGTCAGCCGCGCGCCCTGGTTCCTCGCGCGGCGACTGCGCGGCGCAGGCCTTGAGCTTCAGTGGGCGGGGACCACTAAGACCGTCCGGGCCCGGCGGGGAGAACCTGCTGCCCGCATCGCCGGACCCCCAGGCGAACTGCTGCTCTACCTCTTCGGCCGGCAGAGCGCAGCACATGTCGAGGTGAGCGGGCCTGACGCGGCGATCGAAGCCGTGCGACGCGCACGATTCGGCATGTAACAGGAGTCCCAGGCCCTCATCCAGGACCGATACGCCCGCACGGCCCGACCGATTCGCGCACTCCAGGACAGCCCACCCGCCTGCCGCGCGGCCGGGGAAGGGTCTGACGAAATATCAGCGACTTAGCTGGATGCTGCGGGTATTGTTCCGGTCCGTGACATTGACCTTGGGTGACGCGTTCAACCGGCGTAAGAAGCTCGCGGCCGACCTGCAGAACTGGATCAACCGGCTGGGCCTGGCCGGCACCGAGCGGCGGTCCTACCGGACCGCGGCGCTGGACGGTGACGCTGCGTACCAGCCTGATCCAGGCACCGAGAAGGTGAGCACACGGCAATACACGGTGCAGGAGTGCCGGGAGCGGATCGCCGCGATCCTCGCGGAAGACCAGGAACTCGCGTTGCGGATCTCGCGGACCAACCAGCAGGCGCGGGCCGAGATCGAGGACCTCGAGGGCAGGCTCCGGGTGCTGTCGATTCCCGAACTGCTGGTGCTCAAAGGCGACGCGATCCCGAAGCTGGAGCAGGCGGCACGGGCCGTGCCGCTGCGTGCTGATGATGTCGGTGTGTATGACAGCGGGGAAGGCTGGGTCCGGTACCGGGTCGTCAAGAAGGTCGAGCGCAAGCGGGAGACGTTCAGCGACAAGGGCCTGAAGGTAGAGGATGTCGAACTGCTTGGCCATGATGTCGTCGAGGTGACCGACTACGGGCTGGTGCGCCGTGAGCAGTGGGACGCGATCGACCGGATCGGTGAGTTCGCCCAGCGAGTCAAGCAGGCGATCAACCAGGCGAACAAGACGGAACTGGTCGAGCTAGACTGACCGCAAGCGGGGCCGGCCCACCAAAGTGTCGGTTCGTAACGAGTTGCCGGTAACCGGTTTCTGGTCTATCCGCCTACCACTCACCGAGCAGGTGTTTCTGTCGTACCGCGTAGCGCGTACCGCGTCATCTGCCAAAGGTCCTGAGTAAGCGGTAACACCAAAAGAAGGGCTACCACACGCCCTGGCTCGGGTCGGCTCCGCCCGCTGATCAGATACGTTCGCACGGTGGCCGCACCAGGTAAACCGAGGCGGGCACTTTCTCAGCCGCCGCTTGCCTGGGCGCGGTCGGCCCTAGGGTCTGATCATGCGGGATCTGCTGTATTTGTCTGAGACCAAGATGCGCGCGCTGGTGCCGCAACTCCCGGGCCGGATACGCAAGCGGCTGGGCCTGGAGGCCGGGATCAACGCTGGGCTGATCTCAGTGCGGGCGACCCTGCCCCCTGATCAGCAGCCCTCGCTGATCGCGGCATTAGACCAGGTGATCGAGATGCTGGAAGGTGAACGGCTGCCTCGCTGGCGGACCGATCCGCGGTTGCGCGCCGGGGACTGGATCCAGTTCGCGGAGGGCTTCCGGTTCGGTGAGGCACCGATGGCCCGCGGCCGCCGGCCGGCCCATGATCTTGTGTACTTCGTGGCTTCCGGTGGCCCTGCGCCATTCGTGCTGTGCGGCTCCCGGGCGCACCTGCTGGACAAGCGCCAGGTCCCCGACGCCGAGCGGGAGGCCTGGGCCGGGCTTTACACGACCGCCGTGCTTGACTACGCCCGGCGGCTGGCCGAACTCCCGGACGAGGGCGCGGTAGCGGATCCGCCCCAGCTCGCCGGGAACGTGGACGTCCACGGGACCCCCCGTGCCGACCACGACGAGGTGACGCGCGACCTCGGCAACGCCATCCGGGAACTGTCCCACCCAAGCATGCAGTGGACGGGCCAGGCAGTGCTGTCCGGCCACGCCCGGGTCCTCGCCGCCAGCCGCTTCGTGCTGGCCACCCCGCTGTACGTCGAGTACGCCGCAGATCCGCAGCGGTAAGCACGGGCCGACCGGCGCTTTGTGGCCAGGCTGGCGCCACATGCGCAGCAAGCGGAGGTAGAGCGCCGCGAGGCCGCCGGCGAGAATACCGGCCAGCCGGGTCGCGGACTTCGGTGTGAACTGCTCGTGGGCGGCCCGCCGAAGGACATGGGCGCCGCCGATTAGCAGACGGCGCCCATCCCGGACCGGTTTCGTGCATCCTCAGATCGCAGGGACCTGGACCCAGAACCTGGTGTTGTTGCTGCGATTCGCGGAACTGGAGTTGATCTGGGACTGGATCCAGTAGACCGCCGTCCGGTAGTTATTGATGTCAGTGGTACCGGGGTTGCTCAGGCCACTCTGGCCGTCACGGTGCCCGGCGAACCAGGTGTAGATGCCGTACTTGTTCTGGCTGGCGTGCAGCACCTGGATGTCCCAGCTCAGGTTGGTGTTGAGCGCGGCGCCGGCGTTGTACTGGCCGGGGCCGTAGCTGGCGTACTGGCTGACTGAGGTCCTGATCATGTACCAGTTCTGCTTGAAGATGCCGAAGTTGGCTGAGTCGCCGGTCTTGCCGTCACCGTAGGGGTAGCTGGATGCCTGCATGTTCTCGGTTTCAAGCATGGCCACGGCCAGGTCGAGGGTGTTCGCACCGGCGTTGAGGACCTGCTGCTTGCGGGCGCCCAGGCCACTGACGGTGTAGGAGCCGCAACTCATCCCGGAGGGGCAGGTCAGGGCCTGGGCGGCGGGCGCCGCGGCCGTGACGGTGGTGATCATGCCTGCCATTACGGTTGCCAGGAAAGTTGCCAGGATAATGGCACGTTTCATGCATGCTCCATTCTTGATCTGTTGCGGGGGTGTCAGGAGCTTTCCTGCATGCAGGTATTCGTAATGGTCGGCCACTCTGAAGTAATGGAACTACTTAACCGGTTCAGTGTCAAGCACGACCTCACCTGCGTTAGACCTCAACGTCCCCGTCAGCGATCATTGTTGCCATGGACAATCCGACGGCGCTCGTCACCGGCGCCAACAAGGGCATCGGCCAGGAAATCGCGCGCCAGCTCGCGGCCGCCGGACTCACCGTCTACGTCGGCTCGCGCGACGCCGGGCGGGGACAGCGGGCCGTCGAGAAGATCGGCGGCACCGCCCGGCTGCTGGTTCTCGACGTCACCGACGCCAAGAGCGTCGCCGCCGCCGCGCAGCAGGTCGAAACCCTGGACATCCTGGTCAACAACGCCGGCATCATGGTCGATGGCAAGCCGGCCACCGAAGCGGACATCGACAGCTTCCGCCGTACCTATGAAACGAACCTGTTCGGCGTCCTCGCGGTCACCAACGCGTTCCTGCCGGCGTTGCGCCGGTCCGCGAAGCCCCGCATCGTGAACATCTCCAGCGGGACCGGATCGCTGACCTGGAGCACCGGTCCCGAGCCGCAGTTCCCCGCGACCGGCTCGGGCGCTGCTTACCGGTCATCGAAGACGGCGCTGAACGCGCTGACGGTGTTCTACGCCCAGGCGCTCGCCGGTGACGGCTTCAAGGTGAACGCGCTCGCGCCCGGCCTCCGGGCGACCGACCTCAACGCGCGCGCCGCCGCCAGCGACGGCGATCCGGCCGAGGGCGCGGCGGGCGCCGTCCGGCTGGCGCTGCTGCCGGACGACGGCCCCACCGGCGAGTTCCACTCCTGGGACGGAACCGCTATGCCGTGGTAAGCCACCACCTGGGCGGAGAGCAACTGCCCCGTGCTGGTGGTCATGGCTCCAGCTCGACCAGCTCAGGGCGGGCCGTGCTGAATATAACCGGCTCTAATGATCTTCATGAGGAATGATGACCGTCGTGGCGCCGAATCAAGCAGCAGGCCAGCCGGCTGACGCCGGGCGGCCGCACCCGGACGACCAGCCGGCGCTGCCGGTGCAGAGCCAGGAAGACACCGACACCGGCTGGAGCGAGCGGCCCGAGCCGGATGACGACGAGCGCCTGCAGCGCGAGCGCCCGCCGCACTGGGACTCGGCCTAGCCTGATCACAGGTCCACAATGATGGTGACGGGACCGTCGTTGATCAGGCTGACCTGCATGTCAGCACCGAAGACGCCGGTCTCCACCCGGGCACCGAGCGCACGCAGGGAGGAGACCACGGCGTCCACGAGCGGCTCCGCGACCGGGCCGGGAGCGGCGGCCTGCCAGGTGGGGCGGCGGCCCTTACGGGTATCGGCGTACAGCGTGAACTGGCTGATGACCAGCAGCGGCGCCGCCACGTCGGAGCAGGACTTCTCGCCCTCCAGGATGCGCAGTCCCCACAGCTTGGCGGCCAGCTTCGCGGCCTGGCCCGGGGTGTCCTCATGGGTGACGCCAACCAGGACGAGCAGGCCTGGCTCGTGGATAGCGCCCGCGACCCGCTCGCCGACGGTCACGCTCGCCTGGCTTACTCGCTGCACCACAGCTCGCACCAGAGCACTCCTTTCGGGTGGGCCCGCTGTTCGGGCGGCCCCGCCGGTTCGTTATGGCGTTGTGGCGGGAAGCCATTGCAGCCAGGTTCCGTGCCCGTCGGCGAGCGCGAGGGGCGTCCGGCCGTCCCGGGTGAGGACGAACGGCGCGCCCTGATAGGCGGGCACGGGGATGCCGGGCAGGATGGCGGGACCTTCGTTGGACAGCCAGATGGCCGGCAAGCCGCGGACGGTGCCGGCGAACCGCTGCCGGTCCGCGGGGGTGACGTAGGCCAGCACGGCGGAGTGATACACGACCAGGGTCGCCTCAGCCGGGGCCTGGGCGGCCAGCGCAGGCAGGTCAGTAAGCAGGTCACCGCGGTGCACCACGGGAGGGTCGCGGCGGGCCGCGGCGATCGCGGCGGCGAGCCGCGGCCCGCGGTCACCTTCACCGGGCCAGACCAGGCACGACAGCCAGCGGACGTCATCATCGCTGGTGACGTCGAGCGGGTTGAGGTCAAGCCCGGCCCGCCAGGTGATCGCGGGAAGCCGGTCCGGGAGGGGCGCTGGCCCGCGCGGCGTGCAGCGCAGGGTGGGCGCTTGCGGATCATGGCCGGCGATCCGGTGCCCGGCGTAGTCGTAGGAGTAGCGGTCGACCAGCAGGGTGAGCCCGGCACTGGCGCCGACCTCGATCAGCGCCAGCGGTGGCGGCAGCTGGGCCAGGGCCGGCAGCAGCGTGGCGCAGCGGGCCGGCTCGTTGGTCTGGGTGCGCCGGGCCATCATCACCGCAGACAGCCCAGCCCGGTCCCGGCGGACCAGGGCCCGCAGCCGGGTGATGCCGACCGGGTCGCCCAGCAGGTATCGGGCTGCGGCGAACAGCAGGTTGGGCTGGCGCCTTTCCGGCGGCAGCGAGCCGAGGAAACGCAGAATGGCGGCGTCCTCAGCGACCGACCCGGCCAGTGACTCATATGCCGGGCTACGGCCGTGCGCCTCCGCGGCGAACGCCCGGTAGTTCTCCGCGGCGCTCACCGACAGATCATGACCATGCATCCACACGTACCGGACGGTACCGCCTTCTTACCGGGCCGTTCCGGGGACGACATCGCGGAGCCGGACCCGGCGGCCGCTGGGTTACGGATCAGGGCGTGGTAAGCGTGGCGATCGCCCGGCCAGGCTCCCAGTGGGCCCGGATCGACGTGATCAGCCCGTCGTCGTTGACCGTATAGATGATCACGCAGTCGACCGTCATGGTCGCGCCGCCCGCAAGCGTCATCGTGATGGTGGCGATGTTGGCGCAGCACGGACCGTTAGCGAAGGAGTCCTTGACCTGGAAGTGGTAGCGGTTCACCGAGCCGACGTACTCGTCCCAGAACCTTCCGATCCCGTCGTGCCCGCGGTGCCCTTTACCCTCGGGGTCGAGCATCGATGGGCCGACGGGATCCTCCACGAGGGCATCCCCGGTGAATAGGCCGATCCAGCCGGCCCGGTGTCCGGCGGCGACCGCGGCCATGGAGCGCTGCGCCGCCCGGCGTGCGGGGTGGTCGCCGTCGGGGGCTTCCCATCTGACGATGCCGTGGGCAGGAGATCCCATCATGGCGAAACAGTAACCTGTTCCAGAACAGGTTTCACTACACGTCATCCGGCGCTGGACGCACGGCTTGCTGGATGAAGACCGCCCGCATAGATATCAGCCATAGCCGCGCCAAGGCTGGGAACCGAGCTGGCCACGTGAACACGCCTGCCGCACCTGCGACGGTTACCGAACTGCTGCTGGCCCAGGCCGGCAGCTCGCGGCCGGGCCTGCTCTTTGAGGACAGGCAGTGGACCTGGCGGGAGCACGTCAGCGAGTGCGCGCGCTACGCGGCTGCCCTACGGGCGCGACGCCAGCCCGGCGCGCCGTTCCATATTGGCGTGCTGGCCGACAACGTGCCCGAGTTTTCCTTCCTGCTCGGCGGGTGCGCATTCGCGGGCGCGGTGCTCGTCGCGCTTAACCCGGTGCGCCGTGGTAACGCGCTGGCCAGGGACGTGACACGCACCCACTGCCAGTGCGTGCTCGCTGAGCCGCGGCACGCGGCGCTGCTGCCCGCGATGGACGTCCCGGTACTCCCGCTGGGTGCACTGGAGCTGCCGGGGCAGGCCCCGCTGGACGTCGCACCGGCGGTGGCCGGGGACCTGCTCATGCTGATCTTCACATCGGGGACGAGCGGCGAGCCGAAGGCAGTCCGGTGTACCCAGGGGAAGATCGCCGAGCCAGGACGGATGCTCGCCAGCAGGTTCGGGCTAACCAGTGCGGACACGGTGTACGTGTCCATGCCGATGTTCCACTCCAACGCCATCATGGCGGGCTGGGCAGTGGGCCTGGCGGCAGGCGCGGCTATCGCGCTGCGCCGCAGGTTCTCCGCGTCCGCGTTCCTTTCTGACGTGCGGGCCTTCGGTGCCACCTACGCCAACTACGTAGGCAAGCCGCTCAGCTACGTGCTGGCCACGGCGGCCCGCGCCGACGACGCCGACAACCCGCTGCGGATCGCCTACGGCAACGAGGGCGCGCCTGGCGATCTCGCCACGTTCGCCGAGCGCTTCGGCTGCCAGGTGATAGACGGATTCGGTTCGTCCGAGGGCGGCGTGGCGATCAGCCGCGCTCCCGGTACCCCTCCGGGTGCGCTCGGCAAACTGGCCGATGGCGTGGCTGTGCTGGACCCGGAGACTGGGCGCCGGTGCCCGCCCGCCAGCTTCGGCCCGGGCGGTGAGCTGCTCAATCCCGCCGAAGCCGTCGGCGAGTTCGTGAACACCCGCGGCGCCGGAATGTTCGCCGGTTACTACGACGACGAGGCGGCGGACGCGAGCAGGATGCGCGACGGCATGTACTGGAGCGGCGACCTCGGTTATGCGGACTCCCGCGGGTTCTGCTGGTTCGCCGGACGGGCAGGTGAGTGGCTGCGGGTGGACGGAGAAAACCTCGGTGCTGCTCCCGTGCAGCGGGCCCTGCAGCGCCACCCCGCCATCGCGGAGGCGGCAGTCTACGGCGTGCCAGACCCAGTGTCCGGCGACCAGATCATGGCCTGCATCACGCTACGGGACGGAACATCGCTGACACCCGCGGAGCTTGGCGCCTTCCTGGCCGCACAGGGCGACCTCGGGCCCAAGCAGCGGCCACGTTTCGTCAGGGTCGGCAGCCAGCTGCCACGGACGGCCACGTTCAAGGTGCTCACCCGTGTGCTCGCCACCGACCGGTGGAACACCAGTGACCCGGTGTGGTGGCGCCCGTACGGGCCCGGGCACTCCCCCGAATACGTCGTGCTCGACGCGCAGCAGGCGGCCTCACTTGACACCGAGATCAGCCCTGGCCCGGCAGATAGCGATGGGCAGTGACGCAGGTGCCAGTCGGGATCACCGGCGCACGGCCAGGTACCGCGCGAGGTGATCGATCACCTCCCGCGCGTCCTCCTCGATACCGTAAATGAACGTGGACTTGCGCCGCCGCAGCACGGGCAGCCCCAGCGCGTACAGTCCCGGGCGGTCGACCACACCGCCCTCGTGGCGCAGCTGGCCCTTCACGTCGACCACCGGCACGTCGAGCCACCCGTAGTCAGGCCGGAAACCCGTCGCCCACACGATCGCGCGGATCTCGCCGCTCCGCAGGTCAAGCTGCAACCGCGTCGACTCGGGCACGCGGGTCGCCGCCAAGCGCTCGGGAGGGCCGACCGCAGCGTCATACCCTGAAGTCTTGGCCCACTCGTCGAACGTGTCCAGCAGGCGCTCCATCTTGAGGTCCGCGAGCGAGAACACGTTGCGCAGGCCACCGGACAACAGCGCGCGGCCGTCCCGTACCGCCGCCCAGCGGCCCACCAGCTCGACGCCCATCGAGGCGAGCGCGTTGAGATCCAGCGTCGTCCGCTCAGGGGTCCCAACGAGCTGGGGCGACGGCAGCCGCCGGGCCCGGGTGAGATCCTCAACCTCGTCGTACCGCTGGTCCCACACGCCCGACGCGTCCATCCACCAGAGCACATCGCGTCCGCGGTACGTGCGCGGCAACCGCACGTGCTCGCCCACCGAGAGAGTCACCGGCCGGCCCGACCGCCTCAGCTCGGCGGCCAGCTGTACGCCGGTCGCCGAGGCTCCCACGATGAGCACGCCGCCGTCGGGTAGCTGGGCGGGGTCGCGGTAGTGCAGCGGTGTCAGCTGCCCGACGGACTCCGGCACCGCATCGCGCAGCGGCGGCACCGCTGGCTGATTGCAGGCGCCGGTCGCGATGACCACGGTCCGGGAGTGAATCTCGCCGTGGCTGGTCGTCACGTGGTATCCATCGTCGCCCGGCCGCACCGACGTGACGTTCACGCCAGTCCGGACGGGAGCGCGCGAGACCTTGGCGAAGCGCTCGATGAACTCGGTCACTTCGGCCACCGTCATGTAGCCGTCTGGATCCGGGCCTTCATAGCGAAGGCCCGGCAGGCGGCTCTGCCAGTTGGGAGTGAGCAGCCGCAGGGAGTCCCAGCGTTCGCGCCGCCAGGAGTTGGCCACCTCTCCGCGCTCAAGAACGACGTGGTCGATCGACCGGTCGCTGAGGAAGTAGCTCGCGGCGAGGCCCGCGTGGCCTCCGCCGATGACGACCGTGGTGGTGCGCTCGATGGCTTGCCCCTCAGGCGACTTCGACGGTGACGTTCGTAGGATTCGTGAGAGCGTCGAACACGGCGGAGCGCTTCTGGGACTGGGCGACCAGCGCCTCAATCTCCTGCCTCGACGCGTCCGCGTCGATGGTGAACGTCACCTTGATGTCGTTGTATCCGTTGCGGACGTCGCTGTCGGCCCCGAGGATGCCGCGGATGTCGTGCCCGCCCTCGACCACCGACTCGACCGAGCGCAGCTGGATGCCGCGGTTCTCCGCCACAGACGCAATACCCCCCGTCAGGCAGCTCGCCAGGCCGACGAGGAGGTACTCGATCGGCGTGATGCCGTTGTCCTCCGCCGCGAAGACCTCGGGGTGGTCAGCCTCGAATGTCCACTCTTCCTTGTGGTTGTGCTCCTCCCCGAGGCCGAAGAAGCTCTGGACCTTGATCGTGCTGTGCACGCCGCTCTGCCACTTAGCCGACGCGCGCCAGGTGAACTGAGCGGCCTCAGGCGCGCCCTTCAGCACTTCACGCGCGTCGAGCAGTGCCTGTACGTTGACTCCGTTGGTGACTGCAGTCATGTCGCGATACCCCCTTAACTCTCATTCCCGTTTATTTCCTATGGAGATGGTTGACAATACACCGACCAGGCCCAGCTACCATAGCCCCCATGGCGCAGCCAGCCTCAACGCTCGCGGCCGGCTCGGTCGGCACGGTCGAAACGCAGTACCTCGACCTGCCGGAGCCGGTGCGGCTCGACTGCGGGCGGGAGCTGCACCCGGTTCGCGTGGCGTACGAGACCTACGGCGCCCTCGCACCCCGGCGCGACAACGTCATCCTGGTGTGCCATGCGCTCAGCGGCGACGCCCATGCGGCGGGCTTCGCGAAGACGCCGCCCGAGGAGAGCGCGCGTGACGGGTTCGCGGCCGAGGATCGCGACGGCGCAGCCCGCCGGGGACTGGGCTGGTGGGACGGGATGATCGGCCCCGGCAAGGCGTTCGACACTGACCGCTTCTTCGTCGTCTCGACGAACCTGCTCGGCGGCTGCCGCGGGACGACGGGGCCATCGTCGATCGACCCGGCGACAGGCCAGCCGTACGGGTCGGGCTTCCCGGTGATCACTGTCGCGGACATGGTGCGGACCGAGCGTGCCTTCCTGAACGCACTTGGTATCGAGCGGCTTGCGGCGGTAGCCGGCGGCTCGCTCGGCGGGATGCAGGCGTTCGAGTGGGCAATCCTGTTTCCTGATCAGGTCGATGCCGTCGTGTCGATCGCCAGCACGCACGCCCTGCACCCGCAGGGCGTGGCCTGGAACGCGATCGCGCGTGACGCGATCATGCGCGACCCGGCCTGGCAGGGCGGCCACTACTACGGCACGGGCGCCGCACCCGATGCCGGCATGGGTGTGGCGCGGATGGTCGGCCACGTCACGTACCTGTCCGCCCTGGCGCTGAACGACAAGTTCGGCCGGCGGCTGCAGTTCGCTGACGACATCCGCTACACGATCACCGAACCGGAGTTCGAGGTCGAGAGCTACCTGCGGCACCAGGCCGACTCGTTCGTCAAGCGCTTCGACGCCAACACCTATCTCTACACCTCGCGCGCGCTCACGTATTTCGATCTCGCGCGGCAGCACGGCAGCGGATCGCTCGCCCGCGCGCTCGAAGGCATGTCGGCGCGCACGCTGCTGATCGCGTTCAGTTCCGACTGGCTGTACCCGCCGTCCGCGTCGGGGGAGGTCGCCGACGCGCTTCACGCTGCCCACAAGCCGGCCGAGTTCCATGTGATCGAGGCACCGTACGGGCACGACTGCTTCCTGCTCGAGGAAGCGCGGCAGACGCCCATTATCCGCCACTTCCTGGCCGAAGACGGGGTCGGCAAGTGACGTCGAGGAAGAGGCATTCATGACCGACGAGCTCTCCCGTGTCGAAGCAGCCCGCGCGTTTGGATTCGAGACACGGCAACTGCACGCCGGGCAACGGCCCGACCCAAACACGGGCGCACGTGCGGTACCGATCTTCCAGACGACCAGCTACGTGTTCGAGGACCCGGAGTCAGCGGCGGCGTACTTCAACCTGCAGGAGTACGGGAACACGTACTCGCGCATCATGAACCCGACTGTCGCGGTGTTCGAGGAGCGGGTGGCGAACCTCGAGGGCGGCTGTGGCGCGGTGGCGTTCGCCAGCGGGATCGCCGCGCAGGCAGCCGCGCTCTTCACGCTGCTGCAGCCCGGCGACCACGTCGTCTCGTCCTCGGCGCTCTACGGCGGGACGGTGAACCAGTTCAAGCACCTGCTGGGCAAGATGAGCGTGGAGCTAACGTGGGTCGATCCCGACGATCCGGGCGCGTGGCGCAAAGCGGTCCGCGCCAACACGAAGGCGTTCTTCGGCGAGACGATCGGCAACCCGGGCGGGAACGTGCTGGACATCGAGACTCTGGCGGCCATCGCGCACGAGCACGAGCTGCCGCTGGTCGTGGACAACACGTTCGCGACGCCGTACCTGTGCCGCCCGATCGAATGGGGCGCCGACATCGTGATCCACTCGGCGACCAAGTTCATCGGCGGCCACGGCACGAGCATCGGCGGCGTCGTCGTCGAGGCGGGCACGTTCAACTGGTCCAACGGCCGGTTTCCCGTGGTCGCGGATCCGTCGCCGGCCTACCACGGCCTGCAATTCCACGAGACGTTCGGGACGTACGGCTATCTGATGAAGCTCCGGGCCGAAACCCTGCGCGATCTCGGCGGGGCGCTCGCGCCGTTCAACGCTTTCCTGTTCCTGCAGGGGCTCGAGACGCTGTCGCTGCGGATGGACCGTCACGTCGAGAACGCGCGGGCGGTCGCGGCGTTCCTCGAGTCGCACGAGCTGGCGTCGAATGTGACCTACCCTGGCCTGCCGGGGAGCAAGTACCGGCCGCTCGTGCAGAAGTACCTGCCGCGGGGTGCCGGCGCGGTGTTCTCGTTCGACTGCGCCGGTGGCCGGGCCGGCGGGCAGGACCTCATCCGCGGCGTGACGCTCTGGTCCCACCTGGCGAACGTCGGCGACGCGAAGAGCCTGATCATCCACCCCGCCAGCACGACGCACCGCCAGCTGAGCGACGACGAACTGCGAGCGGCCGGCGTCGGGCCGGGGACGGTGCGGCTGTCGGTGGGCACCGAGTCCGTCGAGGATCTGATGTGGGATCTGGAGCAGGGTTTCGCGTGCGTCGCCGCGACAGCGGGAAAGAAGGTAGCGACGGCATGATCGATCTCGGGCGGTACCAGGACTCGTTGACGATCCAGCGCGTGCTCCACACCGCCAGGACGATCGCGATCGTGGGCCTGTCGGGCAACGAGCTGCGGGCCAGCAACTTCGTTGGCTACTACCTCAAGCGGCACGGCTACCGCGTGATCCCGGTGAATCCCCGCGAGACGGAGATCCTCGGAGAGACGTGCTACGCAAGCCTCCTGGACGTACCCGTGCCGGTGGACGTCGTGAACGTCTTCCGCGCGCCGGACGCCCTGCCCGGGATCGCGCGGGAGGCAGTGGCGATCCACGCCGGCGCCCTCTGGTGCCAGTTCGGCGTGATCAACGCCGACGGCGCGCGGATCGCCGAGGACGGCGGCGTAACGGTGATCATGGACCGCTGCCTCAAGATTGAGCACGCGCGCTACGTGGGCCGGATGCACTGGCTCGGCTTCAACACGCAGCGCATCACGTCCGTTCGCTCCGGGCTCCAGTAGCTGACGAGAGACGGCGACCAGGCTCCCCGGCGTGGTACTGGATCGCGACGGGCGCAGGCCCGGGCGCACTGTCTTACCCGAGTAGCTCTACCGGGTTAGGCAGAACGGGTGCCCGGCTGGGTCGGCGAAGATCCGGAACCGCTCGCCACCCCCGCTGAGCCGCGAAGCGCCCAGCTCCAGAGCCCGCGCCTCGCCGGTGTCGAGGTCGGCGACGATGATGTCGAGGTGCGCCTGCTGCGGGTACGCCGGGTCCGGCCACCGGGGCGAGCTGTACCCGCTCACCTGCTGGAACATCACGCTCTTGCCGGCACCGGCGATGAGCGCGCCCTCGGGACCCTCGTAGGTCACCTCCATGCCCAGGAGGTCGGCGTAGAAGCGGGCCAGCCCCACCGCATCGGGCGCGTCGATCGTCACCGCAAACAGCCCCATCACCGGGCCGACACCGTCCTTCTGGCACAGGTCGAACGGGTGGCCAGCCGGGTCGGCCATCGTGATCCAGGCCGGGCCGTCGGCCAGCCGGGTAGCGCCGAGGTCGATGGCCCGCTCGGCCGCCGCCTCGGTCCCGTCGACCTGCAGGTCGAGGTGGAACTGCTGCGGGTGCTCCTGCCCGGGCCACTGGGGCGCGACATAGTCCGGAGCCAGCTGAAACGCGATCTCCTGGCCGTCCCCCGTCCGCACCGTGATCCAGTCGGATTCCTTCCGGATGATCTCCCAGCCGGCCAGCCCGGTGTAGAACAAGGCGAGCTTCTCGATGTCCCGCGCGTCGAATGCGGCGAGTTCCAGGCGTCCTGTCACAGTCATGCCGCCATCCTGCCCCCGCCCTCCGACAAAAAGCGCACCGGGCACATCGAGCAGGCGGTGGGGCGGGGAGCGACGTGCGGATTACCCTGACCTGGCTGCGCCTGGAGTCGCGCCGGCGCTGGCGTTCACTGATCGTTCTGGCGCTGCTCGTGGCTTTGGCCACGTCGACAGTTCTCGCGGCTGTCGCGGGGGCGCGGCGTGGCCAGAGCGCGTTCGGCCGGCTGTGGGCCCGCACGCTGCCAGCGACAGCTACCGTGCTGCCCAATCAGCCGGGTTTCGACTGGGCCAAGATCCGCGCGTTGCCGGAGGTCGCTGCGCTGAGCAGGTTCCCGGTAACTTTCGGGTTCGCCGTGGCGGGCTACCCGGGCGCGAGCACTGGTTTCCCGCCCGTGGGAAACGAGCTAACCCGGTCCATCGAGCGGCCGGTCGTGCTGGAAGGCCGGCTGTTCAACCCCGACCGCGTCGATGAGGTCCTGGTCACTCCTAAGTTCGCTGCGAGTAGCGGGAAGCGGGTTGGTGACACACTGACCCTGCACCTGGCCAGCGCACGGCAGGTCGACACGGGGTACGACGGGTCCAGCGGCGGACCACCGCGCGGACCGGAGATCCGGGCCCGAATCGTCGGGGTGATCCGCTCTCTCTGGCTGTCCGTCGACGCTGACGGTCCAGCGGAAACGGGAGGTGTGCTCGCCTCGCCCGCCCTGTTTACCCATTACCGCGCCAACGTGATGGGCACGAGTGGCCAGACCTACATCAATGCGCTGGTGCGGCTCAACGGGGGGACCGCGGCGATTCCCGCGTTCCGTGCCGACCTGGCCCGGGTGACCGGGCGGTCCGATATTGACGTGTGGAACAACCTGGCCACCTTCGGCGACCCCATCCGCAGGATAACCGAGTACGAGGCCGCATGCCTGCTGGCCTTCGCGCTGGCCGCCCTGGTCGCCGCCCTCTTCCTGATCGGCCAGTCGCTGGCCCGTTACACGTCCTCCACCATCGTGGATCTCCAGGTGTTGCGGGCCGTGGGCATGACGCGGCGGCAGGCCGTCGCGTCGGCCTCGGCCGCGCCATTCCTGGCCGGGGCGGCGGGGGCGACAGCCGGCGTCGCGGCGGCAATCGTGGCCTCGCGGTGGATGCCGATCGGCGTGGCGTCAATCGTGGAGCCGCACCCGGGGCTGGACATGGACTGGCTGGTGCTGGGGGCCGGCTGGGTCATTGCCCCGCTTCTCGTGCTGGCCGGATCGGCCGCCGCCGCGGTGATGGCGCTCACCGCCGACCGACGGCAAGTGCTCCCGCGCCGGTCCGCTGTCGCGGCGGCCGCGGCGGGAGCGGGGTTCCCCGTGCCAGTGGTGGTAGGCACCCGTTTCGCACTGGAGCCTGGACGTGGCCGCGCCGCGGTGCCGGTCCGGCCGGCCCTGGTCGGTGCGGTCGCGGGCGTGCTTGGCGTCCTCGCCGCCTTCACCTTCTCCGCCGGAGTCTCCGACGCCGCCGCCAACCCGGCGCGCTTCGGACAGACGTGGCAGCTGAGCACATTCCTCGGTCTCAACGGGGAAGACTTCGGGCCAGCCAGCCAGGTGCTCGATGCCGTCGCAGCCGACCGCGACGTGATCGGTATCGACGACGCCCGTATCGCGGGGGCGCAATCCGGCCAGGTCTCCATCGAAAGCTTCACCTTTGACCCGGTGGCCGGCAAGCGGCCGACCGTCGTCCTCACTGCCGGGCGCATGCCCGCCACGCGGAATGAGATAGTGCTGGCTCCGACCACGGCCCGCGAGTTGCGCGCCGGGCCGGGCTCCACGGTCAGGCTGACCGGCGGCGCGGTCCCGCGGGCCGTGCGGGTGACAGGGATCGGCTTCGTGCCCGCGGGGCCGCATAACGGCTACGCCGACGGCGCGTGGCTCACTCCCGCTGGTTACGACCAGGTTTTCAGCGACGCGCACTATTCCTTTAAGTTCCACGCCGCGACAGTGGAGCTGCGGCCGGGCGCGAACGTGCGGGCCGTCGCGCGCAGGCTGAACGCAGCCGCAGCAGCGATCAAGGGCGGCCGCGCATTCACCTTCACGCCCCCGGCCGCGGTGCCGGAAGTCCAGCAGATCAAGGACCTGGAGGCGCTGCCGCTGGCCTTGAGCGCCTTCCTGGCCCTGCTGGCCATCGGCGCGGTCGGGCACGCCCTGTCCACCGCCGTCCACCGCCGCCGGCACGACCTGGCGGTCATGCGAGCGCTCGGGATGACCCGGCGGCAAACACGGTTGGTGATCGCCACGCAGGCGAGCCTGCTCGCTGCGATCGGCCTGGTGGTCGGGGTGCCGCTCGGAGTCGCGCTCGGCCGCGGCATCTGGCGCGTGGTCGCCGGCTTCACACCCCTGGCCTACCAGCCACCGCTCGCCGTGTGGGCGCTGCTGCTGATCGGTCCCGTCGCCTTGCTGGCCGCGAACGCGCTGGCCGCCTGGCCAGGACAGCATGCCGCACGGCTGCGCACCGGGCAGGTTCTCCGCACCGAGTGAGAACCCCACTCAGCACCGCTTCCGCCTGCCGGAAAGCTCTCCACACCGAGGGGCCAGAACCCAAACATCACGCGGTCCCGATGCTGCGGGAGCTGATGCTCGACGGGGAATTGGCAACGAGATGGGTCTCGATCCACAGCTCGAGTTCTCTGGCGGGCATCGGCTTACAGATCTGGTATCCCTGCACGAGGTCGCAGCCCATGTCGGCAAGTTCACTTCGGGCAATGCCGTCCTGAACCCCTTCCGCGACGACGATCATTCCAAGGTTGTGCCCCAGGTCGACGGCGGAGCGGACGATTATGGCGCTATCGGGGTCGTTCGCCATGCCCATGACGAAGGAGCTGTCGATCTTCAGCTCATTGACCGGCAAGGTCTTGAGGTACGACATGGACGAGTAACCGGTTCCGAAGTCGTCGATGCTCAGCGGCACGTGCATGGCGTCGAGGGCTTGGAGGACGGTGAGGGCGAGGTCGCGGTCGGCCATTACGGCTGTCTCGGTCAGCTCAAGGCTCAGCAGGTAGGGTGCGACGCCATGGGCGTCCAGAAGTTCCTGTACGTGAGCCGGGAATCTGGGGTCGAGCAGGGAGCGTGCGGAGATGTTCACCGCGATGGGGATCGGGTGTCCCGCGTCGGCCCACTTCCGGGCTTGGCTCAGCGCGAGGCGCAGCACCTCGGTCGTGAGCGCATGGATTATCGCGGTGTTCTCAGCGAACGGGATGAACTCGTCGGGCTGCAGCAATCCCAGCGTGGGATGCTGCCAGCGGACGAGGGCTTCGACACTGTTCAGCGTGCCGGTGACAGTGCTGACCTTGGGCTGGTAGTACAAGGACAACTCGCCAGTGGCGATGGCCCGGCGCAGGTTTCCGAGGAGGACGAGACGGGAGAGATTGTTGTCATCGCGAGAGGACTCGTAGCGGGCGAATGGGTGGTGAGCGGCTTTGGCCTCGTACATGGCTATATCGGCGTGACGCAGAAGTGTCTCGACGTCGTCGCCGGGTTCGGCGAGGGCGATCCCGATGCTGGCGTCGACGTCGAGAGCGATGTCGTACATCGGGAACGGGTCATGCAAGGCGGCACCGATGCGTTGCGTGGCCGCTAGTGCCTCTTCCCATCCGGAAATGGGGAGAAGAATCGCGAACTCGTCACCACCGAGGCGGGCTACGGAGTCGGCGTCACGCAGCGAGCCCCTGAGCCGGTCCGCCACCTGAAGCAGGAGGTGATCACCGTACTGATGGCCGAGGGTGTCGTTGACCTCCTTGAACCGGTTGAGGTCCAAGAGCAACACAGCCACGATGGCGCCCGAGCGGGCAGCGGTGCGCAGAGCTACACCGGTCCGGTCCTGGAACAGGGTCCGGTTCGGGAGATCGGTCAGCGAGTCGTGCAGGGCCTGATACCGGTTCTGCTCACTTTCGGAGTGAAGGTCCCGCTGGTAGCGGGTCACGATGACTGTTCCGCCGATGACCAGGCCAATTCCCGCCAGCAGCGTGGCGAGATCGACAAGGAGCACAAAACGTCCGATTTCGCGGACCGACGCCGCCGCGTTGAGGGCAGTGGATTCGTGTTTCGCGGCCGCGCCATAAACCTGGCCTTCCATGACGCCGAAGACCGGGTCGACAGTTCGGACGTCTATGGCGTTCGTCACGGCCACCGGATCGTGGCGATCGACTGACCGGAACAGCTGTGCGCTGGCTGCGACGTAGGTGTTGTGCTCGCGCAGCACCACCTTCGCCAAATTCCGATCGACGCTGCCACCCAGGACGGCCACCTGACGCATGGCCTGCTCAAAGGAGGCTTCAGCCGCTGCGTGGGCTGCCTTCGGGGCCGGTCCGGGTTGCAGGCGATACTTCCGCTCGAGCGACTCCTCGGCAGCGACCGCGGTTGCCGCGTGGTGATACGCGGTGGCGGTACGAACAGCAAGGGCGCTGGTCCCGGCCGCATTGCTCGTCACCAGGGAACCAACCGTAACGACGCTGAGGAGCGCCACCAGCCCGACGCTGGCCCCGGTTATCGCCCATCGATTCCACGAGCCTGAGATGGCGCCCCTGCTGACCGTGGACCGTGTCACCCGCTCTCCGCAATGGGCGGAGGCAGAAGATCGCGCACGACGATCGGCATCTGATCTCACAAATCCTCTCTTGACCCCCGCTGAAGGCGAACGACCCGGCGCGCCGCGTTATAGTAGCTTTCCGTTACTGAACGTATACATAGAGTACATGAAGTATTCAAACGACCCTGTACCGCCATGATCGAGTCGTTCTGCGGCCGGGGGCAGAGCGAGCTGCTGAACCGGCAAAGGCCGGCCTGCTGGTCCCACCGCGGGATGACGGCCGGCCCGGACGTCCGCTTTTCCCGGGCCCTTGGACTCTGCCGCCGGCTGCGGTTACCCGCTGGAGTGGGGGTACCGGATACGGTGCGGCCCGAGGAGTGCATTGGTGATCTTCCAGGAACGGCAGCGGACGGGGGGTAGCGACCGCAGCGGGCCTTCTGCCGTTCGCCGCCTGGCATTTGCGGTCTGCGCCGCGACCGCCTGCTGGTGGTCCGGCCGGGCCCAGACGGCCGCGCGGGCATGACACGGCTCGCGGCGGGCGGCGGCAGCTACCACTTGGTGGTGCTGCGTCACGGGGAGAGCGAATGGAATGCCCGGAACCTGTTTACCGGCTGGGTGAACGCGGCCTTGACCGAGGCCGGCGAACGGGAAGCGGCCCGGGCCGGGCAGTTGCTCGCCGAGCACGGCCTGCTTCCCGGCTTCGCGCATACCTCTGTGCAGCGCCGGACGATCCGCACCGCCGACCTCGCCCTGGCCGAGTGCGACCGTGACTGGATCCCGCTGCGCCGGTCATGGCGGCTCAACTCGAACCACTACGGGGCTCTGCAGGGCAGGAACAAGGCCCAGGTGCGGCAGGAGTCCGGCGAACGGCAGTTCATGGCATGGCGCCGGTCCTACGACGCCCCTCCGCCGCCGCTCGACACCGGCGCCGAGTACTCCCAGTTCGCCGATGCCCGCTACGCCGCGCTGCCGCCCGGGGCACGGCCGTGCGCCGAGTCACTCAAGGACGTGACCATGCGGCTGCTGCCGTACTGGTATGACGCGATCGTCCCGGATTTGCGCACCGGGGCATGCGTGCTCGTCGTCTCGCACGGCAACACGCTGCGGGCGCTGATCAAGCATCTCGACCGCCTATCCGACGAGCAGATCGCGGAGCTGAACATCCCCACCGGCATTCCGCTGGCCTTCGAGCTCGGCGCCGACATGCACCCGGTCATCAGGGGCGGCCGCTACCTCGGCCCGCAGCCGGCCGGAGCCGTCAGGAGCCAGGGCCGGTGACCCCCGGCAGTACGGCCACATGCGCATGACTAGTCAGGAGAAGGAAATGACAGGCTTTAATATCACGGAACTATCCGCGCTGGAGATTCTCGACTCGCGCGGCCGGCCCACGCTGGCGGCCACGCTGCGGCTCGGCGACGGCACGACAGCCCGGGCCGGAGTGCCGTCCGGCGCGTCAACTGGGTCGCGCGAGGCGGTGGAGCTGCGTGACGGGGACAAGGAACGTTACGAGGGCAAGGGGGTGCTCGGCGCGGTCGCCGCCGTCAACACCGAGCTCGCCGGGCTGCTGCGCGGGCGGTCCTGGTCCACGCTGGCCGAGGCTGATCAGGCCATGATCGATCTCGACGGCACCCCGAACAAGAGCAGGCTCGGCGCGAACGCCATCGTCGGCGTGTCGATGGCACTCGCCCGCGCCCTGGCCGCCGCGGCCGGCACGACACTGTGGCGGTGGCTGGCGCCGGACGGGGT
>Ga0265338_10000678_pt1 | contig 58665 bp, 61 predicted proteins | sample 42126metaG_FD_193579 | JGI IMG/M metagenome (GOLD analysis project Ga0265338, IMG submission 193579) | Rhizosphere microbial communities from Carex aquatilis grown in University of Washington, Seatle, WA, United States - 4-21-26 metaG | ecosystem: Host-associated > Plants > Roots > Rhizosphere... | reverse complement strand
TTCCGGCCCTTCAACTGGATCGGGCCGAAGCTCGACAACGTCATGGAGCCGAAGGAGGGGAGCTCGCGGCTCTTCACGCAGTTCATCTCGAACGTGATCTTCGAGAAGCCGCTCCAGCTCGTCGACGGCGGCCGGCAGGGACGTTCGTTCACGTTCATCGACGACGGGGTCGACGCGCTTCTGCGGATCATCGAGAACAAAAGAGGCAGGGCGTCCCGGCAGATCTTCAACATTGGCAACCCCGGCAACAACGTGAGCGTCGCGCAGCTCGCCAAGCTCATTATCGCGGCCTTCAGGGATTTTCCGGAGTACCGCGTCCAGGCGGCGAAGGCGAAGACGGTCGTCGTCTCCTCCGGCAAGTACTTTGGCAGGTACTACCAGGACATACAGCGGCGCGTGCCCTCGATCGCGGCGATCAGGAGGCAGCTGGGCTGGAGGCCCAAGGTCAACCTGAAGACGGCGATAAGGCTCACGCTCGACTACCACCTGGCGCACAAGGACTATCAGCTGGATTAAGGAACCATGCCGGTCCGACTTGCGCTCAAGGTTGATGCCGACACGGACCGCGGAACGCGCATAGGGGTGCCGAACCTTGTCGCCGACTGCTCCGAGTTCGGAGCCGTTGCATGCTTTCTGTTTTCGCTGGGGCCCGACCAGACGGGCCGCGCGATCACCCGCGTGTTCAGGCCGGGCTTCTTCAGCAAGGTCAGCCGCACAAGCGTGGTCCAGATCTACGGGATACGGACGCTTCTGAACGGGACGCTGCTCCCTGCGCCGCATATTGGACGCCGGAACACGGCGGCCATGCGCGCGGTCAGGGATGCGGGCTTCGAGGTCGGCATCCACTGCTACAACCACTACCGCTGGCAGGATTATCTTGACCAGATGGACCTCGGGGAGATCCGAACGGAGTTCGTCGCGGCCCGAGCCGAGTTCCTGAGGATCTTCGGCGAGGAGGCCAGGACGGCCGGCGCCGCGGGCTGGCAGAGCAATTCGCGAAGCCGCGAGGTGTACGATGAGGCGGGTCTTCTTTACTCCAGTGATACCCGGGGTGCGTATCCGTTCTTCCCGAGTATCGGCGGCACCGTCTTCCGGACGCTCGAGGTCCCAAGCACGCTGCCGACGCTGGACGAGCTGATGGGAAGGCCTGAGTTCCCGGATTCGACCATTGCCGGGCACCTTGTCTCGCTGCTCCTGCCGGACCGGCTCAATGTGTTCACCCTTCACGCCGAGATCGAGGGCATGGGCCGCCGCGGGATCTTCCGCGAGCTGCTTGCCGCCTGCAGGAAATCCGGCGTCGAGTTCGTGCGGCTCGATGATGAGGCCCGGAGATTCCTCTCGAACAGGGCAGCGGTGCCGGTCTGCGACCAGCTGATGGCCGGAATTGACGGACGGAGCGGGCTCGTCGCGACCCAGGCACCCGCGGACGGGCACGGGTGACGCCGATGGAGGGTGCGCCACCTGCGGGCGTGTCCCCGCGCGCCCCGGGCGGCTGGACACCGCGGACGGCGGCGGAAGGGGACATACCCGCGATGGAGGCGCTGATACCGCTATCGGCCAGGAGGCTGCAGGCCGCCTTCTACTCGGGCGCGCAGATCGAGGCGGCGATCGGGGGCGTGTTTGGCGTCGACCGACAGCTCGTGCGGGACGGCACCTATTTTGTCGTGGAGCACGAAAGGCGGGTCGTCGGCTGCGGCGGATGGAGCCGGCGGGCCTCGCTCTTTGGAGACGATGCGGGACGCAAGCGCGAGGACCGAGAACTCGACCCGCTCAAGGATCCCGCGCGGATCCGGGCGTTCTTCGTCCACCCGGACTGGGCGCGGCGCGGAATAGGCAGCAGCATCATGTCCGCATGCGAGCATGCGATTGCGGCGGCCGGGTTCCGCCGCGCGGTCATCGTGTCGACCCTGGCCGGCGAGCCCCTCTACGCCAGGTTCGGGTACCGGCCGTCCGAGCGCTTTGCCGTGGAACTTGCGGACGGGCTCGCGCTGCCGGTCGTCAGGATGGAAAGGACGCTCTCAGGCCCGGTCCAGGCGCCTGAGAAGCCACAGGCCGAGCCCTAGGAACACGAGGTTCGGCACCCAGAGCAGGAGGTCGGGCCGGTACTCCGGGTGCTGGTCGAGCCATCCCACCACGACGATGAGGAAATAGTAGGCGAGCGCGAGGACCACGGCGACCCCGAGGTTTGCACTCGTCTCGCGCCGCGAGACCTTGATCCCGAGGGGCACGCCGGCAAACGCAAACGTGAAGACGGCGAGCGCCATGTTGATCTTGTCCTGGATCGTGAGCCTCACCTTCATGATGTCGCGCGCGCGCTGCTTTTCCCCGTTCGGCGGGACGGGCTCGCGCTCGAGCCTCGCCTTTTCGGCCACAAGTTCGTGGTAGGTCATCCACGGCAGCTTCTGGTGAACCGACTCGACCCCGAAGTACCGCGAGAGGGACAGGCGGATTGGGTCCACCTGCCGGGCGGTAGGCGCCCGGAGCGGCTGCGAGAGATCCTCGGGAGCCCTCCGGTCGTGCTCCTCCTCCTGGGCGTTCGCGAGCGTGACAATGAACTCGTTCGCCGTCTCGTCATACTCGACGTGCCCCGACTGCGCGCGAATGAACCGGAAGACCCTGCGCTGGGAGTCGAGCTGCCAGAACCACACGTCACGCAGGTCCGATCCTTCCGTCGACCCCGTCTCCATCTCCCCGATGTAGATCACGCAGTCCGGGAAATCCCTGATGAATGTCTTCTGCCTGATATAGCTCAGGGGATTGGCGCGCACGGCGGCCGCAAACTCCCTGTGGTACTGCACCCTGGCCCAGGGCATGGACTCGAAGTTTATCCTGAGGGCGAGCGCGGTGCCCAGGACGCCAAGGATCAGCGCCGGCCTCGCGATTCGCGGCACGCTGATCCCGGCCGCGCGCATCGCGGTGATCTCGCTGTCGGACGACAGCCGCCCGAGCGTGAGGAGGACCCCGGTCAGCATCCCGAGTGGGAGCGCGTAGTAGATGACAAAGGGTATGAGCAGCAGCACGAGCCTGCCGAAGGACACGATCGGAAGCTGCCCGGAGAGCAGCGGTCCGAGGAGGTCGCGGATGATGTTGCCGGCCGTGAGGACGAAGGTGAACAGCGCCACGGCCGCGATCGCCGTCGTCAGGACGCCCTTGAAGATGTGCCGGTCGAGCAGGTTCACGACGCCGCCCTGGACAGCGCGGCGTGAACCGTGCGGATCAGGGTCTCGACGCTGAAGGGCTTGTCGAGAAAGTGCCTAACGCCGTTCGCGGCCGCCTGCTCCCTGTTCTGGCTGGTGGCGAGCCCGCTGGCGCCGACAATCGGCAGGTCGGGCCGCATGTGGCGCAGCGCGACGATCGTCTTGCCCCCGTCAAGCCCGGGCATCTGCATGTCGACGACGGCCATGTCAAAGAGCGCGGGCGCGCTCCTGAAGAGGCCCACGGCCTCGGCGCCGTCCGCGGCGCACACGGCGCGGAACCCGAAGCTCTCGAGGGTGCTGCGCATGATGAGCCTCACCGACTCCTCGTCGTCGACGACAAGAATGCTCTCGCCCTTCCCGCGAGGGAGCGGGGTCGTGACCGGCTTCGCGATCTTGCCGACGACCGCGGGCGGTAGCGCCACGTCGGCCGTGGGAATGAAGATCGAGAACGTCGTCCCGATTCCCTCCGTCGAGACAAACGTGATGAACCCGCAGTGGGCCTTGACGATCGAACGGGCCGTGGAGAGCCCGAGCCCGCTCCCGCGCCCGACCCCCTTTGTCGTAAAGAACGGGTCGAAGATCTGGCCCTTGAGGATGTCGGGAATGCCGCAGCCGGTGTCCGAGATGTCGATGCGCACGAAGGGACCAGGCACCGCGTCCGGGTGGGGCCGCGGCGCGGAGGCCGACACGCTGGTCGGCGTCGCCGAAATCGCCAGCCTGCCGCCGGAGGGCATGGCGTCGCGCGCATTGACTGCGAAGTTGAGGAGCATCTGGTGGAGCTGGACCGGGTCCCCGGAGACTGCCGACACGCCCTGCGCGATCTCAAAGTTGACGCGGATCGACTTCGGAAGCGTGCTGTCGAGGAAGGTCTTGATGTCGGCGAACAACGCCGAAGGGTGCACCGCGATCCGAGGGCCCTCCATTCCGCGGGCAAAGAGGAGGATCTGCCGGACAAGCTCCGCGCCCCTGCGGGCGCTGGCCGATATGACCTCGAGGAGCTGGGAGGAGTCCTTGTCCGGGATCTTGTCCACCAGGAGGTCGCCCGCCATCATGATCGGCGCGAAGACGTTGTTCAGGTCGTGCGCGATCCCGCCCGCCAGGGTCCCGATGCTCTCCAGGCGCTGGTTCTGGAGCAGCTGGGACTCGAGCAGCTTGCGCTCGGTGATGTCAGTGATGAACCCCTCGAGCGATTTTACCGGGCCGTCGGGTCCTGGGACGGCCCGTCCGCGTTCCCAGACCCATTTGATGCCCCCCTCGCGCGTGCGTATCCGGTAGGTGATCTCGAACGCCTCGCCCCGCTCGACGGCGCGGGAGATGATATCGCGCACCGCCTTCCTGTCGTCGCGCTCGATGATCTCCTCAAAGCTTGTGAGCCTGTTTCCGATGAGCGCCTCGGGCTCATAGCCGGTGAGGTCGCGGCAGCCCGCGCTTACGAACTCCATCGTCCAGTACCCGTCGTTGAGGCACCGGTAGGCCATCCCGGGCAGGTTGCTGAAGAGGGTGCCCGTCGCGCGCTCCTGCTCGCGCTGGGCCGCCTCGGTCTTCTTGCGCTCCGTGATGTCCCTCTCGATGAACACGAAGAACTCGGCCCCGGTGGACGGGCTTGTCGTCGTGTTCGCCTCCAGCTCCACCCAGAAGGAGGAACCGTCATTCTTGTAGTTGAGCAGCTCAGCCCGAACGGGCTTGCGCGCGCGCAGGGCGGCCTCGATCCGGAGGACCTCGTCCTTCGAGGTGTTCGGCCCCTGCAAGAAGCGGGGGGAGCGGCCCACCACCTCCTCTGCCCGGTATCCCGTGATCCTCTCGAAGGCGGGGTTGACGAAGAGCACCCGGAGTCCCGGCTCGTCGATTTGCTCCGCCTCCGTGACCATCACGATGTCGTTGAACCTTTCGACCGCGGCACCGAGCACATCCGACGGGAGATAGTTCCCAAATAGTTTCTGCGATGCGGGACTGGTTGCCTGGCCCATGAAGGGGGTTGTTATAGAGGCAGCGGGCGCGGTTCTAAAGCGAATACTGCAAATTATGTCGCCATTGCGGACCATCCGCGGGCAGATTTTTTGAACGCCACGGGTGAGCCGCTGTCCACGTTGTTCTCCCGCAACCCATGCTCCCGCGCCCCCTTCCCGTCCTAGCTGTTCTGGCCACCCTGTTTGTGACGGTCGCGCGCGCCGAAACAGCCCCAGCCGTGGCGCCGCCCGCGGCGGCGGAGACGATGGCCGAGCACAAGCTCAAGGACATTGTCCAGCACCAGAAGACCCTCTTCGCCGATGCGGCCGCCCAAGGCAAGGAGCTGGATGAGGCGGAGTTCAAGGCGCAGGTGGAGCAACTGACTCGCGAATACGAGTCCCTGCTGCGCGACAATCCGGAGTTTGCCGCCGGGTACGCGTCATACGGGTACATGCTGTGGAAGGTCGGCGTCCGGAAGCAGGCCGTCGAGATCCTATTGAAGGCCAATCTGTTGGATCCTAACATCCCGCTGGTGAAGAACGAGCTTGGCAACTACCTTGCCGAGGAGGGCAAGCCGGTCGAGGCGCTCAACTATTTCCTCGCCGCGATCGATCTGGAACCCAATGAGCCGCTCTACCACTACCAGCTGGGAACCCTGCTCTACGAGGCCAGGGACGACTTTTTGAAGACCGGCGAATGGAGCCGGGCCGCCCTGGACCACTCCATGCATGAGGCATTCAGGAAGGCCTCGGAGCTGGCCCCCGAGCGCGTCGAATTCACGTACCGCTACGCCGAGTCCTTCTATGACATGGCCGAGCCCGACTGGCCCGCGGCCCTCAAGGCATGGGAGGGGCTTGAGGCCAAGGCTAAGTCCGAGGTCGAACGCCAGACCATGCGCCTTCACGAGGTCAATGTGCTCCTGAACATGGGGAGCAGGGACCGCGCGCTCAAAGTCCTTGATGCCGTGAAGGATCCGGCACTCGCCCAGCAGAAGCAGAAACTGGTTGCACGGCTGGAGCCCGAGGCAGGTAAATAGGCGCTTCATGGACCTGGATCCGGCCTACATCCGCAGCGGACTGATCGTCTTCATCATTCTGTTTGCGGGCGTTGCCTTCCATGAATGGGGCCACGCGATCGCCGCCGACCTGCTCGGGGACGACACGCCGCGTGCCGAGGGCCGCGTGACGCTCAATCCCCTCGTCCACATGGATCTCGTGGGCACGGTGATCGCCCCGCTCGTCAACATCTTCATCTTCGGCGGCGCGCTTGCGTTCATGGGCTGGGGCAAGCCGGTCATGACAAACCTGTCCAATTTCAAGCGCCGGTGGCGCGACGACATCATCGTCAACCTTGCAGGGCCGGCGGCCAACCTCCTGGTGGCGCTGGTCTCGATCCTGGTGGGCTCACTTGTCGTCGTGGCCCAGCCCCGCCTCGGTGAGCTGGTCAACCAGCTGGTCGTGATGAACGTGGGCCTTGCCGTGTTCAATCTGCTGCCGATCCCGCCTCTCGACGGCGCGTCCATACTCCGGCACTTCGTCGGGATTTCCGAGGAGGCCTTCCTGGGCATATCGCGCTGGAGCGGCATCATCCTGCTCCTGGTGGTCAACATTGGTGTGACCCAGAACCTCATCATCAGGGTTGTGGAACTGGGCTGCCGCCCCTACGCGTTTCTCTGCGCCTGGATCAACCCCATGGCATTTCGCCTCATATTCCGGACGTGACCCTGGAAAAATGGCTGAGGCGGGCGGAGCGGATGTACGGCGAGCACGGCGCCGCGCTGGGCCAGATAGCGACGAGCGCCCGCGACGAGGCGCTGTACCTCATCCTGAGGACGCTTGGGCTTCCCCTCGGCAGCCCCTCGTCCGTCCTGTCCCGGAAGCTGTCGGCCTCGGAATCCGCAGCCGTCGCGCAGGTGTTCAGGCGGCGGCTCGTCGAGCGCGTGCCGGCGGCCTACATCACGGGCGAGGCGTGGCTGGGGGGGCTCCGCTTCCACGTCGACGAGCGCGTCCTCATCCCGCGCAGCTACTTCGTCGAGATCCTGCCGACGCAGGTCGACCCGTGGATTCCGGATCCCACGAAGGTCACCCGGGTCGCCGACGTGTGCACGGGCTCGGGCTGCCTCGCGGTCCTGCTGGCCCGGCACTTCAAGGGGGCGCGCGTCGACGGGATCGACCTCTCGCCGGGTGCCCTCGAGGTGGCCGGGCTCAACGTGAGGAGACACCGGCTCGACGGACGCGTCCGGCTGCTGGAGAGCAACCTTTTCACGGGGGTGCCCGCGGGCCGCTACGACGTGATCCTGAGCAATCCGCCCTACGAACGCTCGGCGCACGTGGACGCCCTCCCGGAGGAGTTCCGCCGGGAGCCGCGCGTCGCCCTCGACGGCGGCCCGGACGGTCTCGGCCTCATCCGAAAACTCGTCCGCCAGGCGGCCCGGCGGCTCAAACCCCACGGGATCCTCCTGATCGAGGTGGGCGGGGGGCGCGACGCGTTCGAGAGCGAATTCGGCCGGCTCGAGCCCCACTGGTTCCACACCGAGGACGGAAGCGACTGCGTCTGCCTCATCCAGGCTGCGCGGCTGACTCGCCGTCAGGCCCGGGCCAGGTCGTAGAGGGCGTAACCGGCGAAGAGGTTCGGACGAAAGCGGCAGGGCGTGCGCCAGTCGCCCAGCAGGTGGGCGCGCCTCGCGATCCGGATCGACTTCTCGCGGCAGAAATCCTCGAAATCGGCGATCGAAAGGGGATTCGCGGGGCGGCTCTCGTGCCAGACGGTGGTGTACACGGCGTTTTGCACCTTGCGGCCGCCGAACAGGGCGCCCAGCCGGTTCTTCCAGAAACCGTGGTTCACGAACCCCACCGTGACCGCGCTGCCTACGCGAAGGGCCTCGAGGACGACGCCCGCAGGGTCGTGCAGCTCGTGCACGGTGCGTGAACAGATGATCCGGTCAAAGTGCCGGTCCGGAAAGGCCCTCATGAACTCGGTCATGTCGCCCTGGTAGGCGCTCAGTCCGCGCGCGACGCAGGCCGAGATGCGCCCGAAGTCGAGGTCAACGCCGGTGGCGCACACCTGCTTCGCCTGCACCAGGTAGTCCATCAGCTCCCCGCGTCCGCAGCCGAGGTCCAGGACGCGCGACTGCGGCTCGACCCATTCGCCGATGACCTGCATGTCGACCGTCCGCTTCTCAACGTGCTTTTGCATGGCGGGCTGCGGTGGGTCAGATGGCGAAGTCGAAGACATAGGCCTCCGACCGTTCGAGGAACCCCCTGATCAGGGTGTAGAGATCGGCGCTCTCCAGGAGGAACGAGTCATGGCCCAGGTCGGTCGAGAGCTCGGCGTAGCTCGCCCGCTTGCCTGCCCTCAGGAGCGCGAGCGCGATCGCGCGGTTCTGCTCGGGCGGGAAGAGCCAGTCGCTCGTGAACCCGATCACGAGGGACTCCGCCAGGACGGGCGCGAACGCCTCCTCAAGCGAGCCGTGCGCCCGGGCAGGGTCGAACTGGTCGATCGCCCTCGTGATGTAGAGGTAGGAGTTCGCGTCGAACCGGTTGATGAAGCTCTGCCCCTGGTGGCGAAGGTAGCTCTCGACCTCGAACTGGGCGTCGAACGTGTAGGATTCGCCCCCGGCGGATTCGCGCTTGCGCCGGCCGAACTTCCGGTCCATTCCCGCGTCGGAAAGGTAGGTGATGTGGGCCATCATCCGCGCGATCGCGAGCCCCACCCGCGGGCCGCCGTCGCGGGGATAGTCGCCGTTGTTCCAGGCGGGGTCCTGCATGATCGCCTGCCTGCCGACCTCGTTGAAGGCGATCGCCTGGGCGCTCTCGTTCGCCGTCGACGCCATGATGATCTGGCGCCTCGTGAACTGCGGGTACTCGATCGCGAAGAGCATCGCGGTCATGCCGCCCATGGATCCTCCCAGCACGGCGTGGAGCTCGGAGACGCCGAGGTGGTCCAGCAGGAGCTTCTGCGCGTTGACCATGTCGCGTATCGTTACGAACGGGAACCTGGTTCCGTAGGGCTTCCCGGTTGCCGGGTCGGTGGAGCTGGGCCCCGTCGAGCCCTGGCATCCCCCGAGGACGTTTGCGCACACGACGAAGAAGCGCCGCGTGTCGACCGCCTTGCCCGGGCCGATCAGGTTGTTCCACCATCCCGGCTTGCTGTCGGACTCGGAATGCCAGCCGGCGCAGTGGTGGTCGCCGCTCAGCGCGTGGCAGACCAGGACCGCGTTGTCACGCGTGGCGTTGAGCGCGCCGTACGTCTCGTACCTGAGCGTGAAACCCCGGATGGTCTGGCCGCTCTTGAACGTGAAGGGCCCGCTGTGGGTGAAGTCGCGCGGCTGGACAATGCCGACATCGTCCCCGGCCAGGTGCCGGGGCGCAGATGTTGGCGCGGTCGGGGCCTGGACGTCATCTGTCATCGCGGGGGTATTCAACCACGGCCGCCCGGTGAAGCAAGGCGGCGGAGCCTTTATGACGCCCTGGGCGGTCGGTCACCCGTTCGCCGCCGCGGAGACGGCGTCGTCCATTTCCTCGTTCGAGAAGACCTGCTGCACGTCGTCGAGCTCCTCGAGCGCGTCGTGGAAGCGGACGAGGGTCCTTGCGAGCTCCACGTCGGTGACCGGCACAGTCACCGTGGGGATGTAGGCGATCTCAGCGCTTTCGGGTTTGATGCCCTTCTGCTCGAGCGAGCTCGCGACCCGGTCGAATGCGTGAACGCCGCAGCGGACCTCGAAGCCCTCCGGCGTGGCGATGACGTCGTCGGCCCCCGCGTCGAGAGCCGCCTCCATGACGGCGTCCTCGGTCGCCGCATCCCGGGATATCAGGAATTGGCCGGCGTGCAGGAACTGGAAGAGGACGGCCCCCGCTCCGGCCAGCTTTCCGCCGAACCGCAGGAACGCGGCCCGCACATCCGCTGCGGCGCGGTTCTTGTTGTCTGTCGTGACCCGGACGACCATCGCAACGCCGCCCGGGCCGTAGCCCTCGTAGGTCAGCTCCTCGAAGACGGCGCCCGAGAGCTCGCCGGTGCCCTTCTTGATGGCCCGGTCCACGTTGTCCGCCGGCATGTTCGCGTCGCGGGCCTTCAGGACCAGCGTGCGCAGCCGGGGGTTCATCGCCGGGTCGCCGCCGCCCGCCTTCGCGGCTATCGTGATCTCGCGGGACAGGCGGCTGAAGACCTTGCCGCGGCGGACGTCGAGGACCGCCTTGGTGCGCTTAACCTTCGCCCACTTGTTGTGGCCGGCCATGGGGGAGGGGACTGGGCGGAGTCAGCTCTTCCGCGGGGTGACGTTCTTGGTGGGCTTGCCGGGGCGCACCTTGTCGGCGGGGTCCCCGGTGTCGGCGAACCGGTTGACGACCAGCTGCTGGGCGATCGAGAAGAGGCCGTTCACCGTCGAGTACACCGAGAGGGCGCAGGACCAGTTGTAGTAGAAGAGGATGAACATGACCGGCATCAGCTTCATCATCTTCATCTGCGCGTTGTCCACGGCCGGCTGTGGCGTGATGCGCATCTGGAAGAAGTTCACCGCGCCGAGGAGGAGCGGCAGCACGTTCAAGGGAAGGGACCCGATGACCGGAAGCGTAAGCATCGCAACCGTGTCCGGGGCAGACAGGTCGTGCGCCCAGAGGAACGGCGCGAACCGAAGCTCGGCGGCGCTCCGGAGCATGCTGAAGAACGCGAAGAAGAACGGGATCGTCAGCAGCATCGGAACACAACCCGCCACGGGGTTGATCTTGTGCTTCTTGTAGAGCTCCATCGTCGCGGCCTGGAGCTTCTGCGGATTGTCCTTATACTTCGCCTTGATCGCGTTCATCTCGGGCATGACTTTCTGGGTCCGCCGGGACGTGCGCGACTGGGCGAGGGTGATGGGCAGAAAGGCGAACTTGAGCGCCAGCGTGGTCAGGATGATCGAGATCCCCCAGTTGGCGGTCCAGCTGTGGATCCACGTCATCAGCGTCAGCAGGATCGCGGCGCAGAAGCGGAACACGAAGTTTCCGAAGTCCATGATCCGGTCCTCGTCCTTCCTGAACACGTCCTGGTTCGAGAGCCTCGGGTACTCCTTGGGGCCGACATAGAAGTTTCCGGCTATCGTCTGCTGGCCGTGCGCCGGGAGCGCCGCGAGGTCGAAGTTGACCGAGCCCGTGATGCCATAGGCGCGCTTGTCGGCGTCGGGGAGCGCCTGCAGCAGCTTCACCCGGCGCGTCTCGATCCCGGCCGCGGGATCGTCGGGCGTGAGGATGGCCGCGAAGAACTGGTTCTTGACCGTGGCCCAGCTGACCGGCCCGGAGCCCATGATCACGGCCTTCGGCTCGCTCGCCCCGTAGCCGAGGAAGCCGCTGCCGCCCTCCAGGGAGCCGCGGCGCACCAGGGTCTGGTCCTTCCCGTTGGAGAACTCCGTCGTCAGCTGGAGGCCGTTGTCCAGCGCGTCGCTGGGCGCCGCCGTGCCGATCGACAGCGCGACGCGCGTCGGCGCCGCGGGCGTGTCGGTCAGGTTGCGAAGCGTGGTCTCGCACCGGATGACATAGGGGTCCGTGCCCGTCCCCTTGTCGGGCGACACGACATAGTGGCGCGTGACCTCGAGCCTCTTGTCGACGACCGTCCGGTACACGATGTCCGTGTCGGTCCTGGAGACGAGCTCGTAGCGGGTCTCGCGGTCAAGGCCCGAGATGCCGACGAAGGCGAGCATCGGGTCGGCGTGCTGCTCGTTGAACACGAAGGGCTCCTGCCTGCCAATCGCCGCGGGGTACCGCTTGAACGCGACGTCGCGGATCGCGCCGCCTGCGTCCGTGAAGTTCACCTCGACGTAGGAGTTGTTGAGCCGCGTCACGGTGGCGCCCGACCGGTCGGCGTGCGCGGTCGTGAACGTCGGCTCCTCGGGTGCCTGCATCGCGGGAACCGCAGGCTGGATCCCGGGCGCCGCGGGCTGGGCCGCGGTCTGCTTGATCACCTCGCGCTGGACCTCGGCGGGCGTGGGGCGCTGCGGGCCGTACTTCTGGCTGTAGATGAGGACAAAAAAGGCGGCGATGAACAGGAGCGCGCCAATGACTGTGTTCTTCTTGTCCACGGGATTATCGGTGTTGCCGCGATGCCGGCGGGACGGGGTCGTAGCCGCCCGGATGCAGGGGCGTGCACCTGACAATGCGCCGGGCCGAGAGCCATGCGCCACGGACCGCGCCGTGGGTCGCCACCGCCTCGGCGGCGTAATGGGAGCACGTCGGGTAGAACCTGCAGCCGCAGGCGGGCCCCAGGATGGCCGGAAGGAGCGGGGACGCGGTCGCCTGGTAGATTCGGATCAGTCCGACCGCGGCGGATGCGGCGATCCCCGGACCACGGGCCATGGGCGGATGCTGGGCGCCGGTCATGGGTTCCGGAGGCCGGAGGCCGGGGCCATCCTGGCGCATGCCTCGGTGAATGTTCGGTCAAGCTGCGCGAACGGCCAGCTATTCACCTGCGAGCGGGCGACGAAGAGCAGGTCGCACGGCGCGGGAAGGAGGTCCTGCCGGCGGCGGAACAGCTCCCGCATCCTGCGCTTGGCGCGGTTTCGGAGGATCGCCTTGCCGACCGCCTGCGTCGAGGCGACGAAGCACGCGCGCGGAAGGGCGCCGCCGCCCGGGCGCGCCAGAAGCCATAGGGTGAATGCCCTGCAGTCCACCCGGATTCCCTGCTGACGGACATCGCGGATGTCGCTCTGGCGGCGAAGGTGCTGCCCAGGGCGTAGGCGCATGGAAACCGCGATTCTCAGGATCAAACGACGGTCAGCCGCTTGCGGCCCTTCCTGCGGCGGGAGGAGAGTACTTTGCGGCCGCCCCGGGTGGATTTGCGGGCGCGGAATCCGATTTTGCGGGCTCGCTTCTTGCGATGAGGGCGGAAGGTGGGTTGCATGGTATCGTGACGTTTAAGAGTTGACTGAGGTGCCTTACGGACGAAGGGGTGTCAAGGGTGGGATTCAGGCGGCCGTTCCCTGAATTGCGATTGGTGGCCAACCTTATGGCCGCCAATGGAGTCCAACACGCAAGACGGCGTCATTCGCTCTTCGCGCCGGAACCCTGAAACCTCCCGGTTTCTCCCTGCGCATTTTGGACCGCCCGTGCCATGAATGGCCCGAACCCTGCGGCGCCTGGTCTATGTGGACATTCACCGCCGCCATGTCGCTGCGACCCCCCGTTTCGCATCGTGCCTCGAGGCGAGGGACGGATCGCGCGCCCCGAGGCCCCCCTTGACTCCGGCGCCGGGCTACGCTCACTGGAATCAACATGCGCGCCTGCGCACCGATCCTCATGGCAGCGGCGTTTGCGTCGTCAGCCGCCGCGGCGGACCAGCCCCCGGCCGCGCCGCCCAGGGCCCTGGATGGCGACATCCAGGAGCTGGTGAGCGCCATTTCGGCCGACCGCATCCAGAGGTCGATCTACGTCCTGACAAGCTTCAAGACGCGCCACACGCTCTCCGACCCCCTCCCCAGCGGCGACGGGATCGGCGGGGCGGCCTCCTGGATCCACGCGGAGTTCGAACGGGCCTCGAAGGAAGCCGGCGGCCGGCTCAAGGTGGAGCTCGACGCGTTTGAGCAGCACCCGTCCCCGCCGAGGATCATGCAGCAGGTCCCGATCACAAACATCGTCGCGACGCTTCCCGGCACGGACCCGGACTCCGGCAGGACGCTTGTCGTCAGCGGCCACTATGATTCCATGCCGACGAGCGTCCTGGATGCGACGAGTGCGGCGCCCGGGGCCGATGACGACGCCTCCGGCACGGCCGCCGTGCTCGAGCTTGCGCGCGTCATGTCGCACTACCGTTTTCCCGCGACCATTGTCTTCCTCGCCGTCGCGGGCGAGGAGCAGGGCCTTCACGGCTCGACCCACTGGGCGCAGGCCGCGAAGGAGCGGAACGCGGACATCGAGGCCATGCTGGACAACGACATTGTCGGGAGCAGCCGTTCCGCGGATGGCGTCATAGACCGCGGCTCGGTCCGGCTCTTCGCGCAGGGCGTCCCGCCCGAGGCCGCGCTCGACGACGGCCTCGTCGCGCAGATAAGGGCGGGCGGCGAGAACGACACGCCGCCGCGCGAGCTCGCGCGCGCGGTGCGCGACATTGCCGCGCTGTATGTCCCCTCGATGAAGGTCCGGGTGATCTACCGGGCCGACAGGTACCTTCGGGGCGGGGACCACATGCCTTTCCTTGCACGGGGATTCCCGGCCGTGAGGTTCACTGAGCCGGCCGAGGACTTCCGGCGCCAGCACCAGGACGTCCGCGAGGAAAAGGGCGTCCAGTACGGCGACACGCCCGACCACGTGGATTTTGCGTTCACGGCCGACGTCGCCCGCGTCAACGCGGCGACCCTTGCGGTGCTCGCCCGGGCGCCGGCCCCGCCGAGCGACGTGCAGATCGAGGCCGCCAGGCTCGAGAACGACACGACGCTCCGGTGGGCTCCCGGCCCCGAGGCGTACCTCGCGGGCCACCGGGTCGTGTGGCGCGAGACCACCGCGCCCTTCTGGGAGCATTCGCTGGATGTGGCCAAGGGCGTGGACCGCGTCACGGTGCCGGGCGTCTCCAAGGACAACGTCATCTTCGGGGTCGAAGCCTTTGACGCCGCGGGCCACGCGAGCCCGGCGGTCTTTCCGACCGCGCGAAGGACGCTGTGATGGGCGGTTGCCTGCCTTCCCGGGATCCTGCCAGGCTTGTCGGATTGAACGTGGAGAGTCTCCAGCATCCGCCGCCCGCCGCCGACTTCTCGAGGCTTTGCTCGCTTCTCACGGAGTGCGTGCGCGCGGGAGCCTCGGTCGGGTTTGTCGAGCCCATCGACCGCGGCGAGGTCGAGGCCTACTGGCAGAGGGTCTGCAGCGAGGCTTCGGCGGGAAGCCGCCTCATCCTGGTCGTGCGCGAAGCCGAGGGCGGGCCCGTTGCGGGGAGCGCCCAGCTGGCCCTTGAGTCGAGGCCGAACGGCCGCCACAGGGCCGAGGTGCAGAAGGTGATGGTGTTCCCCGAGCTCCGGCGGCGGGGCATCGCCGCTGCGCTCATGTCCGCCGTCGAAGCCGCGGCAAGGGAGCGGGGCGTGAGCCTCCTCTTCCTGGATACAAGCGAGGGCAGGGGCGGGGCCACGGATTTCTATTCGGCGCTCGGCTACCGCTATGCCGGGGGAATACCCGGCTATGCCCTCGACCCGGACGGGACGCCCGCCAAGAATGCCATCTACTATAGGGCACTGACGTGAGCGACCAGCGACAGCAGGATTGGTTCGGGCAGTTCGCGCCGGCGCACGGCGTGCACCTGGCTCCGCCCGCTTCGGGCGCGGGGCCGCGGCCGGCCATCGTCTTCAAGCGCAGCCCGCGAGCCAAGAGCTACAGGCTCTCGCTCGGCCGGGACGGCGTCGCGGTCGCGACGATCCCGGTGCGCGGCTCGATGCGCGAGGCGGAGCGCTTCGTCGAGCTCAACCGCGGGTGGCTCGAGCGGGCGCGCGAGCGCCAGCAACGCAGGCCGAGGGCCGCTGAGGTCTGGACGTTGGGGACCGCCGTTCTCTGGCGCGGGGAATTTGCCGAGATACGCCCCGCGTCCGCGGGTGAGAGGCCCACGGTCTGCCTCGGGGCGGACGTGTTCCGCGTGCCGAAGGCCGAGGGCGATCTCCGGCCGGTGCTGGAGGCGCGCTTCGTGCGGACCGCGAAGGTGGAGCTTCCCGCCCGCGCATGGGAGCTGGCCGCGCAGACAAGGATGAACGTGACGCGCGTCACGGTGCGCGACCAGCGCTCGCGATGGGGCTCCTGCACGGCCGCCGGGGTCATTTCGCTCAACTGGCGGCTGATCCTGACCCCCGAGCTCGTGCGGGACTACATCATCCACCACGAGCTCATGCACCTGAGGGAGATGAACCACTCCGCGAGGTTCTGGGGGTGCGTTGAGGAGGTCTTTCCCAGGTGGCGTGAGGCGGAGGCCTGGATCAAGCGAAACGGCGGATACGCGGGGCTCTAGAGGAACGAAAGAGACTTGGGGGTGTCGTAGAGGCGGGCCGAGGCTCGTCCATGCAAAACAAAGAAGAGAAACCGGCGGCTCCCGGCCGGGCGTCGCCGAAACGGCGTGCGTCCGCGGCGACCAAGGGCCGCAGGGTGGTTCGCTCGCTCGCGCACGCCACGCTCCTCGCGGCGGGCATCGCGGCCGTGCGTTTCGCGACGCCCGAGATGGACCCTCGGTACGAGATGTTCGACCGGACCCTCGTGGACCGGCTCGAGCCGCCGATCACGCGCTACCACGAATAGGTTTAGTGGAAATCCACCAGCTCCACGTCAAACACGAGCGTGGCGCGGGGCGGGATCGACGGCGGCCGGCCCGCCTCGCCGTATCCCAGCCAGTAGGGGATGATCAGGGTCCGCCTGGCCCCCTTCTTCATCGAGAGGAACGCCTCGTCCCATCCCTTGATCACCTGCCCGGTGCCGACCTGGAAGGAGAGGGGTCCGCCGTGAACGAAGGAGCTGTCGAACGGGGTTCCGTCAAGCAGCCGGCCGGAATATTGGGCCATCACGGTGTCGCCGGCCCTCGGGGTCTTGTTTCCGGTGCCCGGGTCACGGTTGATGTACATGAGGCCCGACGGGGTGGTGTACTCGGTCGGGAAATCCTTCCGGATCACGTTGGCGTCCGCCACGGACAGCTGGGGGGCGCTCTCCGCCAACGCGGAGCGCATCGCGCTGTTGATCGGCTCGCCGGGGTGCTTGCTCGCCATGATCCCGGAGCGCACGACGATCGCAAGGGTGAGGAGGACGACGCCAAGTAGCAGAAGGTAGATGAGGCTGCGCATTGGGGGGTTCTCGCATCAAAAGCACCCGCCGCCTTATGGAAACAAGCCTTTTTTGCCAAAAGACGTGTTGCCATCCCAGCAGGCGCGACTTTTTTCAAGCGGCTATGTCGACGCCTCCGGCCAACTCCTCGGGAAACGGGGCCGCTGCCGTCGAGGTCGTCGGGCTCACCAAGAGCTACGGGAAGGTCGAGGCGCTCAGGGGCGTCGACCTGACCGTCGGACGGGGCGAGATGTTTGCGCTCCTCGGGCCGAACGGAGCGGGAAAGACAACGCTCTTCTCCATCCTTGCGACGCTGCGCTCGCCTACGTCGGGATCGGCGAGGGTGATGGGGCGCGACGTGGTCACCGAGCGCGACGCGATCCGGCGCGAGATGGGGATCGTCTTCCAGGAGCCCGCGATCGAGCAGCGCCTGAGCGGCCGCGACAACCTATTCCTCATGGGCCTTCTCTACGGCCTCTCGCTTGCGGGCGCCCGCAAGCGGGCGTCCGAGATCCTCGCGCAGCTGGGGCTTGGTGAGGCGGGCGAGCGCCTCGCGAGGGACCTCTCGGGGGGCCAGCGCAGGAAGCTCGAGCTCGCCCGGGCGCTCGTCACCGACCCGCGAATCCTTTTTCTGGACGAGGCCACGCTGGGGCTCGACGTCGATGCGCGCCGCGTGTTCTGGGGCCAGGTGCGCGGCCTGGCCGACGCGGGACGGACCATCTTCTTCACGACGCACTACATGGCCGAGGCGGAGGTCGCGGACAGGATAGCCCTCATCGACGTGGGCCGGATCGTGGCCCAGGGCACGCCCCGCGAGCTGAAGGCTCGGATCGGCGGGGGGATCGTGACCCTCAAGACGGACGACGACGCGAGCGCCTGTGCGTGGCTCAGGGCCAGGGGCCTCGCCCCCGAGGTCAGCGCCCAGGGGATCATGCTTGTCCACGCGGACCCCGCGGGCGTCCTTCCCGACGTGCTGCGCAACCTTCCCGTGAGGGTCGACCGGGCGGAGGTCCACGCCCCGAGCCTCGAGGACGTGTTCCTGAGGCTCACGGGCCGCGGGCTCGAGGGGGACAACAAACCATGACGCGCGCGATCTTCGCCATTGTCATCCTCGACCTGAAGCGCTTCTGGGTCGACCGCGCGCGCCTCGTGGCCGGCCTTGTCCAGCCGCTCCTTTACCTCTTCGTGCTCGGCGCGGGCATCGGGGCCAGCTCACGGATGGGAGGGGGCGATTACAGGCGCTTCATCTTTCCGGGTACCATGGGGCTGTCGCTGCTCTTCTCCGCGACGTTTGCGGCCATCACGATCGTCTTTGACCGCCAGATTGGCTTCTTCAAGGCGGTGCTCGTGGCCCCGGTTCCGCGCTCGGCAATCGCAGTCGGCAAGATCATCGCGGGGGCCACACAATCGCTCGCCCAGGGGCTCATCCTGCTCCCGTTCGCCCCGCTGGCCGGGGTCCCGCTCGGCCTGGCCGAGGGGGTCGAGATGGTGGGGGCGATGGTGCTCGCTTCGCTCACCTTCTCGACGATCGGGGTCGCCTTCGCTTGCCGCTTCACCTCGACCACGGTCTTCCCAATCGTGAGCAACGCCGTGCTCCTGCCGATGTTCTTTCTGTCGGGCGGCCTCTATCCGCTGCAGGCCGCCCCCGGCTGGATGCAGGTCGCCGCGCACCTAGACCCCGTCGCGTATGCCATCGACCTCATGCGCGGAACGGTCCTTGGAACGTTCTTCTTTCCCGTTCCGCTGTCCCTGGGAGCGCTCGCTCTCACGATCACGCTCCTCGCGTGGGCCGCCGTCAGGGTCTTCAACCGCGGAGAAGACGACTCCAGCCTGGGAGCCGCCAGGTTCAATTGGAGGCGCTAGCCGACCTCCCGGTCACATGTGATAGGTTATGGTTCGAGTGCCGCCGACGCTGTTGACGGTGATGGTTGTCGCCTGAGTGTAATTGGCGGGGTAGGCCTCGCCCGCGATCGAGTTGAGTGACTTGATGTACTGGGTCGGCCCGACCAGGTCGCTGACTCCCGCCGTTGAAACGCCGGATTCCAGAAAGTATTGGTCTGCCGCCGACGAGAGCTGCCGTGCGTTGTTGAGAACTGCCTTGTCCTGCGACGCATTTGTCACCCGCTGGAAAGCAGGAATAGCCATCGTCGCCAGAAGGCCGATGATGACTACAACGATCATGATTTCAACGAGGGTAAACCCCCGGTAAGCGACTTGGGATAATGTCTTCATGATGAATGGCCGCGCTTGTTGGCCATACGAAGTGTGCTACTTCTAGGGTTTAAACGCACGTTTAGATCGCCATGCACCTCAAAGGGATGGCAAAAAATTGTAAAAAATCTTTCAAGTCTCGGCGAAAAAATCAGAATTTGGTAACGCCTAATTGTAAAAAGATCGGGGTGGTTTGGGGTACGCTCCGGCGGAAAAGGTATGCAAGTTTTTTCTATCGTGCTAATTGTGTCAACAACTGATCAAGAATTGCATCCACTGAAATCTTAATATTTTGTCCCGGAATTTGTAAATTTTTTGTCAAAGTCGCCGCAGAGGCCCTTGCATATTGGTGCTCCCGTTCACGGGAATTTGCCAAAAAACGGCCTATGGCCCCCTCTAATGACCCATTGCTGGACAACTTCTGCGGGTCTCCGGGCAGCCGCGTGAACGGGCCCACCATCGAGCTGCCGACACTCAGGACCCATTTGCCGGTGGCGGCAAAGTAGACGGCAAGCACGCCGCCGTCTTGGAGTCCGAGCGATCTGGCAAGCCCGCCGGCAAAGGCTTCTGGGCTTCCGGCTTGTGGTGTCGGGACAAAGTTTGCGAACACCCTTGCGTAGATCCGAAGGCCCGTCGCCCGCTCAACGTTCGCGAGCTTGAAGTTGAAGTTCTGCGCGCGGGGAGGATCCTTGGGCAGAAGGCCGTCGGGATCGTCGAAATGTGCCCCGGGGCCCGGTTCCCGATGCCCTCCGTACCTGGGGGCCCTGGCCGCGAGCGCGCGAAAGGCGGATTCGTCCGCCCTGAACCCGCGGGCGGAGGCCCCGATCCGCAGAATACGAACGCGCATCGAGTCCCCCTGGGCGATCCTCGCGAGGACCTCCGATCCCCGCACGGTCCGGCCGAAGGCCGAATGAAGGAAGTCCAGGGGTTCGGCGGGCGCGAGGGTGATGAAGAACTGTGAGCCGTTGGTGTCGGGCCCGTCATTCGCCATCGAAAGGACGCCTGCCGAATCGTGGCGCAGTCCGGGCCCGAATTCGTCCGCGAACGTGTAGCCCGGCCCGCCTTCGCCCGTCCCGAGGGGGTCGCCCCCCTGTATCACAAAGTTCGGCACGACCCGGTGGAAGGTCAGCCCGTCAAAGAACGGCTTGCGCGGGAAGGGTCCGAGGGACCCTTCAGCTAGCCCCACGAAGCTTGCGACCGTCATCGGCGCCTTCTCGAACTCGAGCCTGCACGTGATGACCCCCTTCGGCGTCGTTATCTCGGCGTAGAGGCCGTCGGGTAGGTCCCGGTCCTGCGCGGCCGCGCACAGCGGAAGCAGAAGCGATGCCGCCGCAAGGCGCCTCAGCCTAAAAAGGAGCAGACGAATTGGCAAAGGCCGCCCTCAACCTCGATGCGGAAGCCGCTCTTCGCGGGTACGGAGAACTGGGTGCCCGCCGAGTACGCGCGCGCCTCGGTCGTGCCGTCGATCGTGACGCGGCACGTCCCGTCGATGATCTCCATCCGCTCGGGGGCGTCCGTGTTGAAATGGAAGGATCCCGGCCGGATCAGCCCGAGCGTCTTCCTCGCCCCTTCGGGCAGGACGATCGTGTGGCTGACGACGTTGCCGTCGAAGTAGACGTTGGCTAACGTCTGGACGGAGACGCCGATGAACTGGGTTGCGGCAGCGGACATTTGGCGGGCGTGATGCCTTGTTACGCGGCGGCGCTTGCCACGGCAACAAAGTTAATCACATGCGCGGGCGGCGGGCCCGCGCTTGTGATCGTGCGGGAATGTGGGCCCCTCAGGGGATCTTGAGGGTGCTGCCGACAACCAGGCTCTTCTCGTCCTTCAGGATGTCGCGGTTTGCGTGCAGGATGTCCTCCCAGCGGCCGGACGATCCGTAGAATTTGCGCGCTATCTTCGTCAGGGTGTCGCCCTCGACGACCACATACGTCTTGGGGGCGGGCGGGGGAGGGGGCGCCGCTTGGGCTGGCGGGTACGCCGCGCTCGCCGCCGCAGCCTGCGTGGGGCGCGTCGGAGCCGGCTTCGCGGCCCCTGGCCCCGTTGCCTGAATGGCGAGGCGCGTCCTAAGCTGGAAATCCTCCCCCGCGAGGCGGCTCGTCTCGTCCTGCGCCTGGCGAAGCTCCGTCCTCATGGGCTCTATCTGAGATGTTGCCGCGGCCTGGACCTGCAGGGTGGCGATCGACGCACGCGCGGCGTCGAGCTGCTGGCTGAGCGAGGCGTTGTCGGACGTGAGCTTGTCCACCGAGGCCTTGAGCTGGGCATTCTCGTCCTGGACGACCGAGAAGCTGCGCAGCGAGGTCGCGAGCTTGTCCTGCATGTCGGCCACCGAGCCCGGCGCACCCGTTTCGGCCGGCATCGGAGGCTGGGCCTTTGCCGTGTCGAGCTGCTTCTGGAGGTCGGCTGACTCGGCCGCGCTCTTCTCCGACGCCGCCTTGGAGGCCGCGAGCTCGAACTTCAATCTCTCCGACTCCTTCCAAGCGGCTGCCAGCTCATCGGTCAGCTGCTTGTTGTCCGCCCGGAGCGAGGCCTGGCTGTCGACGGGAGGAGCTGCTGCCGCCTTATCATCGGCCCGAAGGGAGCCGGCCAGTGCAAGGGCTATCGGCAATAGACCGAGTCGGAGTGTTCTGTTCATGGTCGCGGTGGGCTGAGGGTATGAAAGCGTCTTTCAAAACGGACACAATCCACAATTCCTGCCGGATGCGCGGCCCTCTAGGATTGCGAGTCGCTTGGGATGCGCTAATTGGGAAGCTGCCAAGAACCCCGCCATGCACATCCCCGGCATTCCTCAAACGGGCAGGCGTCTTCTCGCCGCCATGCTCCTCGCGCTCCCGATCGCGCCTTCCGCGGCCTTGGCCGCGGATGCGCCAACCCACACCTTCGCCATCGGCGACAGCGGGTTCCTCCTCGACGGGCGGGTCGTGCAGATCCGCTGCGGGGAGATCCATGCCGCCCGCGTCCCGCGCGAGTACTGGAGGCACCGCCTGCAGATGGCCCGCGCGCTTGGGCTCAACACGGTGTGCGCCTACCTGTTCTGGAACCAGGTTGAGCAGACGCAGGGACGGTTCGACTGGTCGGGCCAGGCCGACGCCGCGCAGTTCTGCAGGATCGCGCAGGAGGAGGGCCTCTGGGTCATCCTGCGGCCGGGCCCGTATTCCTGCGCGGAATGGGAGATGGGCGGCACGCCCTGGTGGCTCCTCAGAAACGGGGACGTTAAGCTGCGGACGCGGGATCCCGCATATCTCGGCGCAGCGGAGAAATACCTGGGCGAGGTCGGCAGGGTGCTCGCGCCCCTGCAGGTCACGCGGGGCGGCCCGATCCTCATGGTGCAGGTCGAGAACGAGTACGGCCTGTTCGGCAGCGACGCGGCGTACATGGGTGAGATCCGCCAGGCGCTGATCGGCGCGGGCTTCGACGTGCCGCTGTTCGCCTGCAACCCGCCGTCGGGGATGAGAAACGGACTTCGCGCGGACCTGTTCCAGGCCGCGAACTTCGGCAAGGACCCGGTGGCGAACTTCGCGAAGCTGCGCGAAATCCAGCCCAAGGGACCCCTCTTCTGCAGCGAGTTCTACCCGGGATGGTTCGACACCTGGGGAGAGGCGCACCACACCGGCGACACGGTGCATTTCCTCGCCGACCTCAAGGCGATGCTCGATGCGGGGGCGTCGTTCAGCATCTACATGGTGCACGGCGGAACGACGTTCGGGCTCTGGTCGGGCTGCGACCGTCCATTCAAGCCGGACACCTCGAGCTACGACTACGACGCGCCCATAAGCGAGGCGGGCTGGACGACGGACAAGTTCTTCCGGACTCGAGAGCTCTTCGCCAGGTACCTCCAGCCTGGCGAGTCCCTTCCCGAGCCCCCGGCGAGGAACCCTGTGATCACTTTTGCGCCGGTCGCCGCGCGGGAGGCCGCGCCCGTCTTCGGCAACCTGCCCGCCGCGGTGGATGACGCGCAGCCGCGCAGCATGGAGGCGTACGGGCAGGGATACGGCTGCATCCTCTACCGCGCGTCGGTTCCGGCCGGCGCCGCGGCTCTGCTCGAGGCGGCTGGCATCCACGACTTCGGCTACGTGTACCTCGACGGGCGGCGGGTCGGCGTCCTCGACCGGCGGGGTGGCGGCGCCAGGCTCCAGCTTCCCGCGCGCGAGCAGGCGTCGACGCTTGATATTCTCGTCGAGCCGATGGGGCGCATCAACTTTGGCCCCGAGATGGCAGACCGGAAGGGGCTCGTGGGCCCCGTGAGCGTGGGCGGCTCCGCGCTGGCCGGCTGGAGGATCTACCCGATGCCCCTGGACCAGGCGATGCTCGGGGGACTCAGGTACGATGTGGCGGGGAAGGGCGCCGGCCCGGCGTTCTGGCGGGCCTCCGTCGACCTTGCGGTGCCCGGCGACACCTTTCTCGACCTGAGGGGCTGGGGAAAGGGCGTGGTCTGGATGAACGGGCACTGCCTCGGCCGCTTCTGGGACATTGGGCCCACGCAGACGGCATACGCTCCGGGGTGCTGGCTGCGGGCCGGCGCAAACGAGGTGGTGATTCTCGACTACGACGGCCCGCGGGATCCCGTTGTGGCCGGGCTCGCGGCGCCCATCCTTGACCAGCTCCGGCCCGGGCTGGACTTCGCTGCGGCCCGCTGATCCCGGCTCATTGTCCGGCCCAGTGCCGCGCGGTGCCCACCGCGCGCGACCATTCCGAGCGCAGCCCGTTCAGGGCCGCGCGGGACTTCTTCGGGCGGAACGTGCGGTCCTCCCCTGCGAGCGCGCCGATCTCCGCAAGGTCCCTCCAGAAGCCGACGGCGAGGCCGGCCAGGGCCGCGGCGCCCAGCGCTGTCGTCTCGGTGACCCTCGGGCGCACGACCGCCGCACGGATGAGCTCGCTCTGGAACTGCATGAGCGCGTTGTTCACGGAGGCGCCGCCGTCCACCCTAAGCTCGCGGATCCTCCGGCCCGAGTCCGCCTCCATTGCGCCGATCAGGTCCGCCGTCTGGAACGCGATGCTCTCCAGCGCCGCGCGCGCGAGGTGCGCCGCGGTCGTGCCCCGCGTGACCCCGACGATCGCGCCCCTCGCCGCCGGATCCCAGTGGGGCGCGCCGAGCCCCGCGAACGCGGGCACGATCGTGACACCCCCGCTGTCCGGAACGCGGGCCGCCAGGGCCTCGACGTCGGAGGAGCGGGAGATGAGCCCGAGGCCGTCGCGCAGCCACTGGACGACGGCGCCTCCCACGAAGACGCTCCCTTCGAGGGCGTACTCGGTCCGCCCCGCGATCCGCCACGCGATGGTGGAGAGGAGTCGGTGGCGAGAGATGACGGGCCGGCTCCCGGTGTTCATGAGCATGAAGCACCCTGTCCCGTAGGTGTTCTTCGCCATTCCTGGCCGGAAGCAGCCCTGGCCGAACAGCGCGGCCTGCTGGTCGCCCGCGATCCCGGCGACGGGCACGCCGCGCAGCGCCTCCATCCCGCTGATTTCACCGAACACACCGCTGCTCGGGAGGACCCGCGGCAGGACCGCGGCCGGGATGCGCAGGGCCCGGGTCAGCTCGTCGTCCCAGTCGCCTGACTCAAGGCCGACCAGCAGCGTGCGCGAGGCGTTCGAGACGTCGGTCGCATGCACCCGCCCCTGGGTAAGCTTCCAGAGGAGCCAGGTGTCGACGGTGCCGAACGCGAGCTCGCCGCGCGCCGCGCGCCGCCTGGCATCGGGCACGTGGTCCAGGAGCCAGGCGAGCTTCGTCCCAGAGAAATAAGGGTCGAGAAGAAGGCCGGTCCTTCTCCTGAAGAGGGGGCCGAGGCCCCGGTGCTCGAGGGCGGCGCAGGCCGCCGCGGTGCGCCTGTCCTGCCAGACGATCGCGCGGTGGAGCGGCCGGCCAGTCGCCCGGTCCCAAAGGACGGTGGTTTCCCGCTGGTTTGCGATCCCGACGGCCGCCACGTCACCCCGTTGCACCCCCGCCTTTCGGAGGACGGCGAGCGCGACCCGCCGGGTCGTGTTCCAGATGTCCTCGGGGTCGTGCTCCACCCAACCCGGCCGGGGAAAATGCTGCCGGAGCTCCTCCTGGGCCGATGCGAGACTGCGGCCGCGCCTGTCGAACAGGATCGCGCGGGAGGAGGTCGTGCCCTGGTCGAGGGCGAGCACGCAGCGGGTCATGGCGGGGCAGCCAGGGCATGGTCGCAGGGCTCCGCGGCCGGCGCAAGCACGGCGGCCTTTCGCAAACGATTGACGCCCACGGCCAAAAAAAGGCTGAACTTGCTCGCGCGGGCGAAGTCTGAGCGCATATCTCCTACTGACCGATGACACCAAGGCTTCCCATCCCCATCCTAGCGGTCCTGTGCCTGCTCGCCGGGTGCGCTTCCGCGCCCGCACCGCAGGCGCCGCAGGACTCGACCAAATTCACCGTCGAGAACACGGACCGGTTCGCCGTCCTCGACTCGGCGACGGAGGCCGTGGTCAGCTGCACGGGCCTGCAGGAGCGCACGCTCGGGGACGGGCGGCTCGAGGTTGTCGCAAACCTGAAGAACAGCGACGCAAAGCCGGTGCAGGTCCAGGTCCAGTGCGAGTTCCTTGACGGGGACGGGGTGCCGCTCGGCGCCGAGGCCCCGTGGCAGGTCCTGGCCATCGCAGGGAACTCGACCGAGGTCGTACGCTTCACGGCCCCGGCGACAGCCGCCAAGAAGTACGCGATACGCGTCCGCAAGGCGCGCTGACCGGCGGGCTACTTCTTCTCCTTTGAGTCCGCGGGGAACGTGACGTCCTTGGAGGCGGCGTCCATTTCCCTGACCGCGGCGTCGAGCGCCGCCTTGTCGGCGGCGCTGTCCTTGATGACGGGTCTTCCGCTCGAGAAATCGAGCGTCTTGCCGTTCTGGATGGCCACCGGCACTGGAATGCGGACGGCCGCCCTCGGCTGGGAGGCATAGGTCCAGAGCGCCGCGGCCGTCGCGGCCGCGCTGATTAGGAGGGGGAAGATGCGGCGGATATTCAGCGAAGGTAGCGTTGGACAACGCGCGACGGTGCGCAATAACACTCAGCCATGCATGCTGTCTACAGGGAGGCGCGGGCCACGCTGCTCCTGGCTGTGCCGATCACCATCGGCCAGGTGGGGCAGATGGCCATGGGCGTCACCGACAGCGTCATGATCGGACGGGCGGGGACCGTGCCCCTCGCCGCCTCCTCGTTCGGCGTCGGCATCTTCAACATCTTTTTCATCATCGGTATAGGGCTCCTGACGCCCGTGGCGGTGTTTGCATCGAGGGCCCGGGGCGCCGGGCGCCACGATGAGGCCGGCGAATTCCTCCGGCACGGCCTCCTGCTTGGGCTCGGCTCCGGGGTGGTCGAGGTCGGAGTGATCCTCTTCCTCGGCTTCCACCTCGAGTGGTTCCGCCAGCAGCCCGAGGTTCTGGCTGCCGTGAACCCTTTCTTCCTGCTCCTGGGGTTCTCGCTTGTCCCGTCGCTCGTCTACCTCGCCCTGCGCCAGTTCGCGGAGTCGATGGGCAGGCCCTGGCTTCCGATGGCGGTGATCCTCGCCGGCGTCCTGCTCAACATCTTCCTGAACTGGATCTTCATCTACGGGCACCTCGGCGCGCCGCGGCTTGGGCTGACCGGGGCGGGAATCTCGACGCTCATCTCGCGCTCCCTAGGGTCGTTCGTGATCTTCACCTGGCTGCGCTTGGATCCAAAGATGCGGGCTGCGTGGCCCCGGCGCTGGCTGGCACCCGTCTCGTGGGAGCGGCTGAGGCGGATGCTCTCGGTCGGCCTGCCGGCGTCGGGCGCGCTCCTCTTTGAGGGCGGAGCGTTCGCGATGGCGACCGTCATGATGGGCTGGCTCGGGGCCGTGCCCCTCGCGGCCCACCAGATCGCGATCTCGTGCGCCGCGATGACCTTCATGGTGGCGCTCGGCCTCTCGATGGCGGTCGGCATGCGCACGAGCGCGGCCGTCGGCGCGGGCGAGCACTCCAGGCTCCGCCCCATCTGGATCGGCGGCACGCTCATGGGGCTCGTCTTCTCGGCCGCCATGACGGTGGTCTTCCTCTTCGGCGGCCACGCGATCTCGACCTGGTTCATCGGGGACCGCCAGGTCATCTCGGTGGCGAGCGTACTGCTCGCGGTGGCCGCCGTTTTCCAGATCTTCGACGGAGGGCAGGTGATCAACTCGGCGGCGCTCCGGGGGCTCACCGACGTCAAGGTGCCTGCGGCGATCACGTTCGTGGCCTACTGGGTCATCGCGCTGCCGCTCGGCTACGTCCTCGGGGTGCGCGGCGGATTCGGGCCGGCCGGGATCTGGACCGGCCTCGCAGCGGGTCTCGCGGCTGCGGCGGCGCTTCTTGGGATCAGGTTCGTTCGGCTCACACGCCCGGGGGCTGCGGCAGGAGCCTGACCTCGAGCGGTCAGTCTGCGCCGAGCGCCTCGGCGAGCGCTTCGATGATCTCGCCGGCCGGCTCCGTGCCCACGCAGAGGCGCAGCATGTCCGGGTCCAGGCCGTTCGCCATGAGCTCGGCACGCCCAGCGGGCGTCCTCACCAGGTCATAGTGCGCCAGGTACATGAACGGGCAGATGAGGGTGGTGCGCATGCCAAAGCTCGGGCCCTTGGGCAGCCGGAGCCTGTCATAGAAGGAATCCAGCCGTCCGCGCAGGGTGAAGGAGATGATCCCGCCGGTCGCGCGGGGAGACCTGGAGATCCTCAGGTAGTTGTCGCGCGAGGCCGCCTCGAGGGCCCAGTGCGTCGTGCGGACCGCCGGATGCGACGCAAGGAAGGAGGCCACCTCGGGCGTGGTGTCCTCGATCCTCGCAAGGACCGCCGCGGTGTTGCCGATCTGGGCGGCGAGGCGGCCCAAGTCGCGAGAATAGGGCGGCTCGATGACCGCCGCGGCGCCGCGCCGAAGAACGTCAGCCCCCGCGGCGCGCGGGTTTATCGCGACCAGCCCTGCGATGATGTCCCCCTCGTTGCCGGTGTACTTTGTCAGGCTCGTCACGACCAGGTCGGCGTGGGGCAGGCAATCGACGCTGAACGCCGACACGAGCGACGGGTCGAGGACGAGCTTGACCGAGTGCCTGCGGCACAGAGCGGCAAGCGCCGAAACATCGGGAGTCTGCACCAGGGGGTTCGTGGGGACCTCGGCCATGACTCCGGCGATCCGCGACCCGCGTTCGGCGAAGATGCGCTCAAGCCCGGCAAGGTCCATGACGTCTCGAACATGGATGTAGTCGCCCGCAGACGCGGTGAACTTCTTGAGGATTGCGATCGTGTCGAGGTAGAGCCAGCCAAGCTGAACCCATGCGGTCCGGCCCTGCGGGGCCTGGAGATCGTTGACCGCGCGAAACGCCGCGTGGACCGCGTTCATCCCGCTGTTGGCGAGCATGAGGTTCTCGGCGGAGGCGCCGGCAAACATGGGCCTGAGGCACCGCAAGACTTCCTCCTTCGAGTCGCCGGCAAAGACCTCCTCGCCGGAGGAAACGGGCCCCGCCCCGACCTGCGCGAGGTGGTCCTCGGCCTCCCTCGACGAAAGGAATCCCCCTATGTTCTGGAGGTAGAGCTTCGCCCTGAGCGCCAGCTCCGGCGACTCGGGATGGGAGACGCCGTGCACCCCGTTCCTCGCAAACGGTGCGGCGGCCGAGGCGGCGGCGCCGGCAAGGCGCAGGTGGGCAAGCAGCCCCTCGGCCATCGCGCGGGACGAAGTGAGCCAGAGGGTCCTTCCCGAGAGACCGGCGCGCTCGGCCAGCACCGAGCCGAGGCGGCGCGCGAAGGGATGGATGACGAACCTAGGATAGCCGGTCTTGAGGCTCGAGGTGACCGCCGGATCCTTCTCCTCATAGCCGCGCACGGCGGCCATGGTCGGAAGGCTGCACGACACCGCATGGGGGCTGTCGGGTATGGGCGTGCCCAGGGGAATGTGCTCGAATGGCGGCATCGGACCCGGGAAGTGTTGGCGCGCCCGCGCCCTTGGCAACCGGAACGTGGGGCCATCCGTGTCATTTTGGGGAGGGCCGGATTGCTCTTCTTTTCCAAGGGGGCCCGGCTGCCTTGGCCTGGGCTGCACTCACGCATTAATCACGAGCACCATCATGAAAACACTGGCACGGATCGGGGCGGGCTTGTCGTTTGCATTCTGCCTTCTCGGCGGACTTTGGATACTCGGCAGGGCCAATTTCGGCTCCAAGGACGACGTTGTGGACACGGGCATCGGCTTCTACTTCATTGGCAAGGCGTTCTTTGTCGGCCCGATGCTGCTCCTTGCCGCCGAATAGTTTTGCCCGAAGCAGGATGGCAAGTGAAGTAGCTGCCCGGCCAGCCGCCGGACCTGACACCCGCGCCTCCCAGGACGCGCGGCCTGGTCCGGCGCGGCGCCCTTTCAAAGTCCGATGATCCACGCGATTTCCAGCCCAAGTCCTGCCGCACCCCGTGGGGGCGCGGCGTTGAACCCGTGAGGCTCGTTTCCTGGAACGTCAACGGCGTGCGGGCCGCGCTCAAGAAGGGCCTGCTCGGCTACATCGAGGCGTGCGATGCGGACGTGGTGTGCCTGCAGGAGACCAAGGCGCAGCCGGGCGACGTGCAGCACGTGAAGTGGCCGAGCGGATTCGAGGCCCTCTGGAACAGCGCCGAGAAGAAGGGGTACAGCGGGACCGCGGTACTCACACGCGTCAGGCCCGCGGACGTGCGGCGGGGGATCGGCGGTGCCGCGCACGACAAGGAGGGCAGGGTGCTGGCCATGGAGTTTCCCGATTTCTGGCTCGTGAACGTCTACCAGCCCAACTCGCAGCGGGGGCTGACCCGCCTCGACTACCGCGTCGGGAAGTGGGACCCGGCGTTCCGCAGGTACCTTGCGAGGCTCCAGTCGGGAGGGAAGCCGACGGTCTTCTGCGGGGACCTGAACGTGGCCCATGAGGAGATTGACCTCGCCAACCCGAAGTCGAACCGCCGCAACGCCGGCTTCACGTACGAGGAGAGGACGAGCTTTGGGAAGCTCCTAAGGAGCGGCTTCGTGGACACATTCCGCGAGTTCGAGAAGGGGCCAGGGCACTACTCCTGGTGGAGCCAGATGGGCGACTGCAGGGCCCGGAACATCGGATGGAGGGTCGATTATTTCGTGGCGGCCGAGAGCCTGCGCCCCGCGCTCAGGCGCGCCTGGATCAGCCCGGAGGTAATGGGCAGCGACCATTGCCCGGTGGGCCTCGAGCTGGCCTGACCCCCGGAAATTAATTGGCGGCGGGCGGACCTGCCCGCATCATCGCCCCATGAAGCTCGTCGCATGGATCTTTGGTGGACTCGTGGGACTGTGGGTCCTTCTGCTGCTTGTCGGGTTTGTCCTGCCGGGGCACTACCGCGTCGAGCGCTCGACCGTGATCGCCGCACGGCCGGCCGCCGTGTACCCGCTTGTCGGCGACCTGAGGGCGTGGAGGCAGTGGGGCGTCTGGTTCGGCCGCGACCCGGCGATGCAGCTGGGCTACTCGCCCGCAACGGCGGAGGTCGGCGCCTGGAGCCAGTGGAAGAGCAAGAGCCAGGGCGACGGCAAGATGACGATCACGGCCGTCCGCCCCCCGGAATACTTCGAGTACAGGATGGAGTTTTCCGACATGGGCATGGTTTCCAAGGGGACGATGGAGCTCGCGGCGGGCCCGGACGAGACCACGCGGGTGACCATGGCCATGGAGGGCGACCTGGGGCGCAGCCCCATAAACCGTTGGTTCGGGCTGTTCATGGACAGGCTTGTCGGGCCGGATTTCGACGGGGGGCTGGCGAACCTGAAGAGGATCAGCCAGGCACCAGCGCACTGAGCGCGCGGCCATGAGCGACCTTAAAAACCTCATGCTCCGCGAGCCGCGCCTCACCCTCGCGGTCGCCGAAAGCCTGACCTGCGGCCGGCTCCAGGCCAGGATCGGGGCGATCTCGGGGGCGTCTGAGTTCTTTCTCGGCGGAATGACCGCCTACTCGCTCGAGCAGAAGGTGCGCCACCTGGGCGTCGACCGGGCAGCGGCGGAGGCGGTGAACAGCGTGTCGGGACCGGTGGCCGAGCAGATGGCGAAAGGAGCGTGCGCGCTGTTCGGCGCCGACGTTGGAATCGGCACCACGGGCTACGCCGAGCCATCGGCGCAGTGGAACATCGACGAGCCTTTCGCGTGGTGGGGCCTCGCGCGCAGGCTCCCGTCGGGATCATTCGAGACTCTTCTCGGCCGCGTCGACTGCACCGGGCTGTCCCGGGTCGATGTCCAGGAGCGCGTGGCGGGGGCGGCTCTGGACGCGCTTGCGGGCTGGCTCAGGGAGCCAGCTGCTGCAGATACGCCATGAGCGGCTGAACCTCGGTCGGCGGGGTGACCCAGTCGCTGTAGAGGAGCTCGGGCAGGGTGTACGACGTGTTGTAGAGGATGAAGTTGGCGGGGTCATTGCGCTGGACGTGCCCAGCCTTGACGGTGGCTCCGGCGTAGAGGCCGACCGACTTCGAATAGACGAGCACGGGCGCGATGAAGGTGCTCCTGGCGTTGTTCTCGTACTCGGCCGAGTTCGGGCCGGCGACCGCCTTCGCGTCGACCCCGATGTTGAACCGGCTCGCGAACAGCAGCCGCGGCGTCGCGTCATCGGTCAGGACGCAGACCGTTTCGACCGACTTCGCCCCGACCTGCAGACCGAGGCTGGCCTCGCTTGCGTCGATGAGGACCGGCAGGCTCCACCGCCCGTTGGGCTTCTTGACCATCAGGACGCCGTAGCCGCCCTTCACGCCGAAGATGAATCCGGCCTTGAACTGGCTCAGGATCATGACGCCGCGCGCGTTCTGCCACACGCCCCGGGGGACGGCGGTGTACGGGCTTGCCATGAACTCCCTGATGATGGCCTCGCACGTCTCGACGCGCACAACGAGATCGGATCGCGGGGTGTGGGAATCGTTGGCGCGCACGGTGGTGACGCCCAAGATCGCGATCAGGGGGAAGACGAACAGTTTGTTCATGGCTGGATTCTTAAGTAATGGATACACGGGCCGACTATCTTGGCCGGTTCAATGGTTAAAACACGGCCCAGACGACTTGGAAAGCGCGGATTGGCGCTAGTTCCCGCGGTCGGGGCGTCAATCGAGGCCGCGGGCGGCGACCTGGTCCTCGTCCCAGCCCAGGAAGTGTCCGAGTTCGTGCAGGTAGGTCAGGCGGACCTCCTCAAGGAAGGCCGCCTCCTCCCTCTCGGCGTAATCCCAGAGGTTGGCGGTGTACAGGTGGATCTGGGGCGGCATGGGGTCGTCGCCCGGATGGCCGGAGCCAAGGGGGCTGCCGGTGAAGAGGCCCAGGAGATCGGGCTCGAACCCCTCGGCCAGCACGTCGGCTCCCGGCACGGACTCAATATGCACCGGCACCTGCCGCGCGGCCTCCCGGATATCGGACGGAAGCCTTCTCTGGGTTGCCGCGACCTCGGCCGAAGCCAGGCTCACTAGGCGGGACCCCTTCATCGTGATTCGGTCGAGAGGTCGAACTTCTCGAACCTCTCGCCCAGCCACCATAAGCCGAACACAGCCTCACCCGCAAGGACCGGCAGGACCACGACGGCGGCAAGGGCCACGGCCGGCCCCGGCCCGATCAGCCACTGCGACGAGAAGATGATGAGCCAGGCGCCCCCCGCCGCAGGCACGATGACGGCCAGGGCGAACAGAAGCTGGATGATGCCGAACATCAGGCTCTGCCCGAAGGTCTCGATGCCGCCCACGCGCGACCGCGAGGCCTGGTACCACCCCGGCATGAGCATCATGATCCAGTTCGGCACGATCAGCTGGATGAGGCACACGAGGGGCGCCGCCAGCGCGAGGCAGACCACGACCGTCACCCTGACCCCGCCGGTCAGCCACCCGCCTTCGCCCGTGTCGACGGCGGCGGCGCACGCAAGGAGCATGAACCAGAGGACCGCCGTAAGGATGACGGTGGGCGCAAGGAGTTCGCCAAGGGCGAGCCTCCATCCCTCCATGGGATAGGTCTTCAGGATGTCCGCGTTCGGCAGGTCGCTGCGCAGGTCCTGGCGCGCGAGCTGCGGTCCCACGAGCATCGTGTAGGCCGCGATCATGGCGCAGAGCACCGCGACAATCTTCCTGAAGGCGCCGGCTCCAATGGTTTCCGTGCGAAGCGAGAGCAGGGGCCCCATGAACAGGGCCACCATGAGCACGACGACCAGGAGGATGACCCGCCGGTTGAGGAGAGAGCTGCGGATGGAAAGCAGGTTCTTCCACAGGAAGGCCGTCTCCGGGAGGCCCTTCGGCGGCAGCGGGAACGGGCCGGACCGGGCCCTCGGCTTGGAGTTCCCGATGGAGGGGATCTCGCCGCGCTGCGCAGCGGCCCGGATCGCGGCGCGCTTCTCCGCGAGCGCGATCGAGCCCTCCTCGAACCGGGCCTCGGTGCTGGACACCCAGTAGTAGTGAAGCGCGAGCAGCAGCAGGGCCGGCACCATAGCGGCCGCGAATTCGCCGAGGCCGGACGCGGCGTACGGGCCGAAGATGATCCTGAAGGGCAGGGTGAGCCAGTGGAGCGAGGGCGAATCGACGACCTGCTCCATGAAATGCTGGGATCCCGCCTGCGCGCTGCTCGGCCCCGAAAGGAGCGCCTCCACAAGCCCGATCGCGGACCGGAACACGGCGACCACGTACACGGCGATCGCGGTGACCACCCCGAGGCGCCAGAGGAGGAAATGGCGGCTCCTCTCCCTGAGGGTGCAGAGCGTCAGGTTGGTCCCGTTGAGATGGAGGTCGTAGGTCGAGAGGATGACCCACCAGCCGATCGCGCGCAGCGAGCGGTAGCCGCCCAGGTACCCGAAGCGGTTGAAGACGAACGCCATCAGGACGGACGTGAAGAGGATGGCGATCTGGGAGCTCAGCAGGCGGTAGTGGATGAGCGTCTTTCGGGTGACCGGGGCCGGGAAGAGGAACGCGATCTCGGGCTCGCTGAAGCGAAGACCGGGCTTCTCCGGCGGGAAGATCCATGCATAGGCGATTCGGACCAGCCCGAGCAGGCACAGGAAGGCGCAGATGACCGCGAACCCGATCTGGCGGCCGCCCGCGATTCCCGGGACGGCAGGCGCCCCGGGCGCGGCCGCCATTCCCGGCCCGCGCACGAGCACGAAGTAGAAGTACGCGACGGCCACAGCGGCGCCGACAAGGTACTTCGGCTGGCGGAGCCTTCGGATGCGGTGTACGACAAGGTTAAGCAGCGAAGTGAACCGCAGGTAGAAAAGGGCGCCGATCATTGTGGGATGCGGAAGCGTCGTCCGTCAGGTCTCGGACCCGCCCGTCGCGCGGATGAAGATCTCCTCGAGGCTCACGTTCGCCTCGCCGTTGCTGAACTGAGCCGCGACCTCCGCCATCGTGCCGTCGGCCACCTTATCGCCCCTCTTCAGGATCATGACGTTCGTGCACACCTCCTGGAGTAGGTGGAGCAGGTGGGAGCTCAGGACGATGGCCGCTCCGTCGCGCGCGCGCCGCATGATCGAGTCCTTCATGCGTCGGATGCCGAGCGGATCGAGCCCGGTGAGGGGCTCGTCGAAGAACATGACCCTGGGCGAGTGGAGGAGCCCGCACGCAATGACCAGCTTCTGTTTCATGCCCCTCGAAAGCTCCCCGGGCAGGACGTCCGCCTTCTCGGCGAGCTCCAGCTCCTCGAGGAGCGGCGCCGCGAGGTCCTCGTAGTTGGCGACCCCGTAGATCCGCGCGACGAAGGTCAGGTGCTGGCGCACCGTCAGGTACTCGAAGAGCCGGGGTTCGTCCGGGAAGAACGCGAGGGAGCGCTTCGCAGCCACGGGGTCGACGGAAAGGTCGTGGCCCGCGATCCGGACCTTGCCCTCGCTCGACGGGATGATCCCCGCCAGGCACCGCAGCGTGGACGTCTTGCCGGCGCCGTTCGGGCCGACAAGCCCCAGCACCTCGCCGGGTCGCACCGTGAATGAAAGGTTCCGGACGGCCGTGAAGGTGCCATATCGTTTGGTAAGCGCCTCTACCTCAATCATCGGGGGGTACCGTGCGGGCATCCCGCCTCCGGGGCAAGACCATCGGCGTTGCAAGATGTAACGCAGCCGCTTCGAATGCGTCTTAACTCGCATGAAACCCGCCTCCGCGCTTTCGCTCGCACTGTTTTCCGCCGGCATCGCCCTTTCCTGCACCCAGGCCCGCGCCGATGACTCCACGGTTCCTCCCGTCCCCCCGCCGGCTCCGTCGAGCCCCGACACGAGCCCCGCCGACGGGGGTCAGGCCCAGCCGCGCCACAGGCGCCCGCGCGGATTTGTCCTCGGCGAGCTGACCGCGAAGCTCGATCTCACCGCCGCGCAGCAGAAGACCGTCGGCGGCGTCCTCGCAGCCGGGCAAACCCAGATGAAGGAGCTTCGCGGCGACGACACGCTTTCCCAGGAGGACAAGCGCGCAAGGATGAGGGGGATAGGCGAATCGACCCGCGCGCAGATTCGCGCCGCGCTCACGCCCGCGCAGCAGGCCATCTTCGACACCTTGCCCGCAAACGGCGGCCGGCGCGGGCACCAGCCGCCCGGACCGACCGAACCGCCTGCGCCGACGGCGCCGCCCTCGACCTGACCGGCGCCGCCCTTTTTTCGCGTGCCTTCGCGCGCGAATGCGTCATCCCTCGCTGACCCGAGAATGACGATTGGGGCGCTCTTCATACTGATCCTTCCGGTCTTCACGCTGATTGCGGTCGGCGTGGCCCTCAGGCGCTTCCATTGGATAGAGGGCGAGGCGGAGACGAGCATGATCCGCTTTGCCATGTACGTGTGCATGCCCTGCCTCGCGTTCGACGCAATCGTCGGCAACGCGTCGCTGCGCGAGCCGGGCAACCTCTTCCTCCCCCCGATCGCCGGCTTTGCCGCGACCGCGGCCGGCTTCGGCGTCTCCTACCTTGTCGCGCGCCTGATAGGCCTCCACAAGGGCACGGGACTGCGCACGTTCGCGATCTCCGCCGGCGTCTGCAACTACAGCTACCTGCCGTTGCCGATAGTCGGGGGAATCTGGGGCGAGAGGGCGCAGGGCGTCGTCCTGGTGCACAACATGGGGGTCGACATGGCGATCTGGTCGGTCGGGCTCCTCGTGCTGACGGGCGCCTCGGCGAGAAGCGGCTGGCGGCGGCTCGTCACGCCGATGCTGATCACGCTCGTGGTGGCGATCGCGATCAACGTGCTCGGGCTCGCGCCCTACGTGCCGGGGCTCGTGCGGGGCGTCGCGCACTCGCTCGGCGTGTGCGCCGTGCCGCTTGGCATCGTGATGACTGGGGTCAACATCGCCGACTTCCTGAACGAGCCGCTGAAGCTCCTTCACAAGAACGTCGCGATCGCCTCGTGCGTGGTCCGGCTGGGAATCATGCCGGTCCTCATGCTGTGCTTCGCGAACTGGCTGCCGTGCTCGGTCGAGCTGAAGCGCGTGCTCGTGGTCGAGGCCGCGATGCCGGCCGCTGTCCTGCCGATCATCCTCGCGCAATACTACGGCGGCCAGCCGCTGACGGCCGTCCAGGTGGTCCTCTCGACGACGGCGGCGGGCCTTGTCACGAGCCCGCTCTGGATTCGCGCGGGGCTCGCGTGGCTGGGGATCGGCTAGGCTTCGCATTTGCGGGGGAATTGTGCAATGATGGGCCGATGATCAGGGCAATCCACATCCTTGCAGCCGCCGCCCTTCTCGCATGCGCGGCCCGCGCGGCCGAAGATCCCGCGTCCGCGCTTGAGCGGCGGGTGGCCGACGCGACAAAGTCGGCCAACGTGACGGTCGTCCATTTCTGGGCGCCGTGGTGCCCGAACTGCAGGGCGGAGCTCGCCAACGGGGGGTGGAGCACCTTCATCACGGCGAACCCCAACGTTAACTTCGTGTTCGTCACGATCTGGAGCGCGGCCGACGGGCGCGACGTCCTCGAGAAGAACGGGGTGGGCGCCCAGAAGAACCTCCAGTTGCTGGTCCACCCGAACGGCTCGCGCGCGAGGGGGGAGAAGGTGACGGAGCTGCTGGGGCTTCCGATCTCCTGGATACCGACGACGTGGGTGTTCCGTGAAGGGAAGCTCAGGTATGCGCTTAACTACGGGGAGCTGCGCTTCCCGGTCCTCGAGCAGCTGATCAGGGACTCGTCGGACAGCTGGGACCGCTAAGGGGCGCGATGTCCGAAAAACCGCCAGTTGCTTTCATTGGGACGGGGGTCATGGGCCGAAGCATGGCGGGGCACATCATGGCCGCCGGCCACCCGCTCCACGTCTTCAACAGGACGAAGGAGAAGGCCCAGGCGCTCGTGGACGCGGGCGCGCATTGGCACTCGTCTGCGGGGAGGGCCGCGGAGCAGGCCGAGGTCGTCATCACGATGCTGGGGTTCCCCTACGACGTCGAGCAGACCTACCTCGGGCCGGACGGCATCATCGAGAAGGCGAGGCCGGGGGCGCTGCTGATCGACATGACGACGTCGAGCCCGCCCCTCGCCCGCAGGATCTTTGAGGCCGCCACGGCGAAGGGGCTTCACGCGCTGGACGCTCCGGTGTCGGGGGGCGACGTCGGGGCGCGGGAGGCGAGGCTCGTCATCATGGCGGGCGGGGATGCCGTGGCGTTTGAGCGTGCGCGCCCCATCCTGTCGCTGCTGGGGAAGAACCTTGCGCTGCACGGGCCCGCGGGCGCGGGCCAGCACTGCAAGATGGCGAACCAGATCGCGTGCGCCGTGGGAATGGTGGCGTGGTGCGAGGCCCTCGCCTACGCCAAGCGCGCGGGGCTCGATCCGGCGCGCGTCCACGGGAGCATCAGCGGCGGGGCTGCCGGCAGCTGGGCCATGACCAATCTCGGCCCGCGGGCCCTGGGCGGGGACTTCGCCCCGGGCTTCTACGTGAAGCACATCAGGAAGGACATCGGGATAGCGATCGAGTCCGCCAAGGAGATGGGGCTCGAGCTTCCCGGCCTCGACTGCGCGCGAATGCTCTACGACCGCGCCGCGGCGAACGGCTGGGAGGAGTTTGGGACCCAGGTCCTCTACCGGCTGTACACCTCGCTCTAGGCGGGCGCGTCCGGCTGCTCCGCGGGCGGGGTGAACCCGCGGCGCATGACGTTCTCCGCGATGGCGCGGGGAAAAAGGAAGTTCTCGAGATACTCTTTCCCTCCGGCCTTGGTACCGCCGCCGCTCATCTTGAAACCGCCGAAAGGATGGCGCTCGACGACAGCGCCCGTGACGCCGCGGTTGATGTAGAGGTTGCCCACGAGAAGCTCCGTCTTGGCCCGCTCTATTGCCCGAGGGCTCCTTGAGAAGATGCCGCCCGTCAAGGCGTAATCGGCGGCGTTAACCATCGCGAACGCTTCGTCCAAGTCCCTGGCCTTGAGGATCGAAAGCACCGGTCCGAAGATCTCCTCGCGGACGATCGTGTGCTCGGGCTTGCAGTCAACAAACACGGTCGGCGGGACGTAGTAGCCTCCGCTGTTGACGAGTTCGGGCGACAAGGTGGCCTGCCAGGCGAGGCGGGCCTCCCGTCTTCCCTTCTCGATGTAGCCCAGAATGCTTTTCTGGGCTTCGGCGTCGATGACGGGATTGACCAGCGTACCAGGCCGGGAGGGGTCTCCGACTGTGAAAGCCGGGCAGGCCGAGAGGAAACGCTCGACGAACCTGTCATAGACGCCCTCCAACACGATCAGTCGGGAAAGAGCCGAGCACTTCTGGCCCGCGTAGCCGAAGGCGCTGTAAAGGGCGGCCGGGATCGCCTCGTCCAGGTCCGCATCGACGTCGATGATGAGGGCGTTCTTGCCGCCCATCTCGCACACCACCTTTTTCAAGTTGAGCTGCCCCTGGCGGGTTCTTCCCGCCTCCTCCCAGATGTTGCAGCCAACCTGGCGGGAGCCTGTGAAGGCAATGAAATCGACCTTTGGATGGGCAACAAGATGGGCGCCGGTGTCTGAACCGGAGCACGGCAAATAGTGGATCGCCCCGGCCGGGATCCCCGCCTCGGTGAGGATCTCCATCAGGAACGCCCCGATGATCGAAGTCTGGCGGGCCGGCTTGATGATCATGCAGTTTCCGGCGACCAGGGGCGCGACGGTGAGTCCGGTGAGGATCGCCAGGGGAAAATTCCATGGCGCCACCGAAACGCCCACCCCCCTGGGGGTCCAGACCTGGGAGCAGGCCTCGCCTGGCACGGACTGGGTGACGACCGGACGGCCGAGCCGGCGCATTTCCTGGGCGTAGAAGCGGCAGAAATCAATCGCTTCCGAGATGTCGGCATCGGCCTCCATCCACGGCTTGCCGGCCTCGAGAATGAGGAGCGAATTGAGCTCGAGGCGGCGCGACTCCATGAGGTCGGCCGCCCGCTCGAGCATCTTGGAGCGATCGTCGACCGGAGTCGCCCGCCACCGTGGGAAATAGGCGACGCTCGCCGCCACCGCCGCCTCGGCGTCGGCAATCGTTCCCTTGGCCCAGTAGCCCACGACCTGGTCGGGGCGCGCCGGGTTGACGGAGGGCAGAAACGGACGGTCGGAGATCCTCCGGCCATTGATCACGACCGGATATTTCCTGCCCAGGCGGCCGGATTCGAACGCCTGGAGAGCCGCGCGCTGCCTCTCACGGTTCGCGGCGAGCGTGAAATCGAGATTCGCGGCGTTGACAAAGGCGCTCGACCGAGGCTTTCGGGCCATGGGCTCGGGGGCCGAGGCGATGAGCTCAATCGGATTGCGCAGCAGCTCCTCGAGGGAAGCCTCGCCGGTGTTCTTGATCCGCAGAAACCCTTCGTTGGACGTATTCTCGAGCAAGCGGCGCACCAAATAGGCCATGCCCGGGAGCAGTTCGCCGATGGTGCAGTACTCGCGCACCCGGTGCCCGCCCTGCAGGAGCGCCGCCTTCAAATCATCCGCCATTCCGTAAAGGGCCTGGAACTCGTAGGCCTTCCGGTCGATGCCCCGCTTCTCGGCCTGGGCGATCGCGTGGGCGACCGAGCGGACGTTGTGCGAGGCGAAGTTCGGCGTCACCGTGTCGATGTTGTCGAGAAGGTATGCCGTGAGCTTCTCGTAGTTGGCATCCGACTCGGGCTTGCGCGACCAGACGGGAACCGGCCACTCGCGCTGCTGCGCGGCCGCAGTCTCGTAGTCCCAGTAGGCACCCTTAACAAGTCGTACATTCAGATGCCGCCCCTGCGCCTTGGCCCAGGCAACGAGATCCTTCAGGTCGCGTTCGCAGTCGCGCAGGTACGCCTGGAGCGCTATGCCGATCTCGGGTCCCTGGCGAAACTCCGGTTCCTCCATGATCGACTTGAAAAGCGCAAGGGTGAGGTCCTTCAGCTTGTAGCTTTCCATGTCGAAGTTGATCAGCGCCCCGACCTCCGCGGCCCTCCGCAGGATCGGACGCAAGCGCTGTTTCAGGGCATCGACGGAAAGTTCCGGATCGGCAGGATGAACCTCCGGCGTAAGGGCCGAGATCTTGACCGACAGATTGAGCCTGGGCAGAGGGCCCTTCGGCCCCAGGTCGCTCGCCGCCGGCTCCTTCTCCTTCGCAAAGAAGGCCGAGACATCGTCCAGCACCTCGCGGTTGCGGTTAAGAAATACGTCCGCCTCCCCTTCGCTGACCACGGCCTCACCCAGGAGATCTATCGTGACCGCGAGGCCCTGCTTTGCGTTCTTGCGAATCTGCTTTATCAGGTCCGCGGTGTCCTTGCCCGTGACGAACTGGCCCGCCATGTCCACGATCTGCGCCTTGACCGGGCCCGCGATGAGCGCGGGGGCGAAGGAGGAGGCGGCGAGGCCCGCTTTCAGGGCGGGATTCAGCTCCACGGCCTTGTCCCCCAGGTACTCCTGCAGGTGGCGGACAATGTCGGCGGAAGAATTCAGCGAAGGCAGCACATCGACAAAGCGAAACAGCTGCGTCTTGAACACAGGGTCCTTCATCGACCATTCCATGATCCGCGCGTAGGCGCCCTTCTTGGAGAGGATCCCGGGCGCCGGATGGGCGTCCATGGACCGGAACAGCGCCTCGCCTATCGAACGGACCGAGGCCTCGATTGCCACATCTGGTTTAAGGAATTGGGGTTCTGTTGGCATTGTGCTCGAAGGGCCGTTGTCGGCCATGAGAATTGTCTGACGTGCGCTATGAGTTTGCAAGGGAACCGCGATTCATGAGACTGATTGAACGAGTGCTAATCCCTCAGGTAAGCGTTCACGAGACGCCGACCCGCCTAGGTTTCAAAACCCAATGACCAACCGTAACCCACGATCAAAATGGCTGCGCGTCACGCTAGCGGCCCTCGCCTTCACCTGCATCGCCGGCGCGCCACGAGTGCTCGGCGCCGATCCCAAGGCGGCTGAACCCACACTGGAGCAGCGGGTAGCGGACCTCGAGGCCTATGTGAACAACGGTTCGCGCACGCCAAACGTCGTTTCAAAGGTTGCGGGCCCGGGCCCGGGCCACAACGCGTGGATGATGACCAGCTCGGCGCTGGTCCTCTTCATGACGCTGCCCGGGCTCGCGCTCTTCTACGGCGGCCTCGTGCGGCGCAAGAACGTGCTTTCGGTCCTGGCGCAGTGCCTTGGGATCGCGGGGCTCGTCTCCATCATCTGGTGGATGGTGGGCTACAGCCTGGTGTTCGCCCCGGGGACGCCCTACATCGGCGGCCTCAAGTACGCCTTCCTGCGGGGCGTCGATTCGGCCCCCAACCTGGACTACGGGGCGTGGGTGTCGCACAACGTCTTCGCGATGTACCAGCTCATGTTCGCGATCATAACCCCGGCGCTGATCGTGGGTGCGATCGCCGAGCGCATCAAGTTCACCTCGGTGCTCCTGTTCGTGACCGCCTGGATGTTCTTGGTCTACTTTCCCCTCGCCCACATGGTCTGGGGCGTCGACGGCTTGATGAACGGGACCGGCAACGCCGCGGCGCGCATCGGTGCGATCGACTTCGCCGGGGGCACCGTGGTCCACATGTCGTCGGGCTGGTCGGCCCTCATCCTGTGCCTCATCCTCGGGCCGCGGATCGGCTTCGGCCGCGAGATGATGCAGCCGCACAGCACGGTCCTCTGCATGGTCGGCACCGGGATGCTCTGGGTGGGATGGTACGGCTTCAACGCGGGCTCGGCCCTCGGCGCCGACTCGATCGCCGCCAACGCCTTCATGACGACGACGCTTGCGACGGCGGTCGGGTCGTTCACGTGGGGCGCCCTGGAATACTTCACGAAGAAGCAGGCCTCGGTCCTCGGCTTCTGCTCGGGCGCCGTGGCCGGGCTTGTCGTCATCACGCCCGCCACGGGCTTCGTGAACGCCACGGGAGCCGTCGTCATCGGGCTCTGCGCGGGATCCATTCCCTTCATCTTCTGCGTCAAGCTGAAGAAGGTCTTCGGCTATGACGACGCGCTCGACACATTCGGCGTCCACGCCGTGGGCGGCACGATCGGGGCGCTCCTGACGGGCATCTTCGCCACGGCCTCAGTGAACCCGAACCTGGCCAGCGGAAACGCGGCTGCCAAGGCGAACGGGCTGGCAGATCTGGTCGCCAAGGGCGGCCAGTGGCGCGAGCAGCTCATGGCCATCGGGGTGACCCTTATCCTCGCCGTTGTGGCCAGCACGGTCATCGGATTTGCGATAAAGGCGACTTTGGGCCTGCGGCCGACCACGGAGGTCGAACGCCAGGGTCTCGACGTAACCGAGCATGGGGAAGAGGGTTATGTGTTATAAGCCTTCCAGGACCTGAAAATAGAGCCCGCGCGTAAGTGCGGGCTTTTTTGTTATCTGGATTTGTGCGACTTTCAGGGTCCCAAGGGTGTTTTGGAAATGAACGATGAACCTCCAGTGCAATCCCAACCCTCGGGGCTAACCACGCCGGAAGACTTCACGACCTTCATGCGCAAATACCAAGACATGGTCTTCTCAACTTCGGCGCGGCTCGTAAGAAACGACGCCCAGGCGGAGGACATTGCGCAGGAGGTCTTCATCAAGGCCTACGAGCATTTCGAGATGCTCTCCACGAGCCCCTCCGCGGGCGGCTGGCTCAAGACCGTGGCCACCAACCTCTCGATCAACCACCTTCAGCGCTACCGCAAGCGCTGGAAGTTCTTCTCGGAGTTCGGGGGCGGGTCCGGCTCGGAGGGCGACGACCAGCCCGCGGTCGATTTTGCGGCACCCGACACCTTTTTCGAGGGCATCGATTCGGACGAGCGGCGCGCCATCGTCGAGGAGGCGCTTTCAAAGCTTCCCGACCACCAGCGCGTCCCGCTCGTCCTTTATCATTTCGAGGACGTCCCCTACGACGAGATCGCCAAGCGCCTCGGCGTATCGCTTGCCAAGGTGAAGACCGACATCCTGCGCGCCCGGGCGGCCCTTGCGAAGATCCTCACCCACGGCGGTTCCCTGGAAGCTCTGGCAGGTTGAATTTCAAAATGAACACCAACGAATCCGATAAGCTCGAGACCGCGATCCACCGAGTCCTTCGCGGGCTTCCCGACCGCAAGGCGCCCGCGAGCCTGGAGGGGCGCGTCCTGGCGGAGCTGAGCCGGCGCGCCGCGCTGCCGTGGTGGAGGAAGTCGTTCGCCCACTGGCCCTCCGCCGTCCGCATCAGCTTCTTCGCGGGGTCGGCCATCGCCGCGGCGGTCGTGGTCACCGGCCTCATCTATGCCGGGCAGAGCCGCGGCGCGCACGAGCTCGCCGGCGGCTTCTCGAACTCGATTGCATGGCTCGTCTTCGCCCGCGACATGGCGGCCAAGCTCAGCGCCAACGTGCGGATGCTGATAGCGGCAATCCCGCCCCTCTGGCTCTACGGCATCATCGCCACGGTCGCCGTCTCCTACGCCGCACTGGCCGCCATCGGCGCCGCCACCTACCGCGCGCTCTCATTTGCGCGCCATACCCCCTGAACCCCAATAATTCCATGAAACTCACGTTCAAGGCGCTCATTGCGGGATGTCTGCTCACTGCGCTCATCCCCCTTGCGCCGGTCGCATTCGCGGCCGACCCCGTCAAGCCCCAGGACAACGCTGCGCCGACCCCCGAGCCCGCGCTCCACGAGATCGGTGCAAGCGCACCCGCCGCCCCCGTCTCTACCGCGGCTCCTGCCGCAACGGTCGCCCCCGCGGCCGCTCCTGCGCCCGCGACGGGCGGAGCAGCCGCCGCGGCGCCGGCGGCGCCTGCCGCGCCCGCAGTCCGCTCGATCATCCGAAATGACTTCGATGACGACCAGAACAACCGGGTGTCCGTGAACGGTTCGACCTATGTCGGGCCGAACGAGACGGTCCCGGGCAACGCGGTCGCCATCATGGGGCCCGTCACCGTAGACGGCACCGTCAATGGCAACTCGGTATCAGTGCTCGGGTCCAACACCGTCAATGGCACCGTGCACGGCAACGCCGTGGTCGTCGCCGGGACACTGAAACTCGGGCCGAACGCGAAGGTCGACGGCAACGCCGTCGCCGTCGCGGGATTGGTCGAAAAGGCTCCCGGCGCCATCATCGGCGGCAACACGGTCCAGCAGGCCACCGGGATCGACATCGGCGCGGACTCGGGAGCGTCGTCGTGGTGGCACCATGGACTGAAGCTGGGGCGGCCCCTCGCGTTCGGCCCGCACCTTCACTTCCTATGGTTCTTCAGCCTCGGCCTGGTCGCGCTCTATGCGCTGCTCGCCCTCCTCTTCCCGGGCGGCATCAAGAAGTGCGGCGACACGCTCGCCCAGCGCCCAGGGATCACGTTCCTCACAGGATTTCTCACCCTTATCGGACTGCCGGTGCTTTTCATCCTCCTCTGCGTCACGATCGTCGGAATCCCCGTCGCACTGGTCGTCCTTCCTCTGGGGATCGTGGCGAGCGTGATCTTCGGCAAGGCTGCGGTCTACGCCTTTGTCGGGCATGCGATCGCAGGCAAGCAGGTGCATCCGTCGCTTGCGGTGCTCCTCGGAGCCGTGTTGGCCTTTGTTCTCTACCTGGTCCCAATCATCGGCCTCGCGCTCTGGATGCTGGTGGCATTCGTGGGCTATTCCTGCGCCCTGACCACGCTTTTCTCGTCGTCCAAGGCCGCGCCGGCAGCGGTTACACCTGCAGCTCCCGCAGCTCCCTTAACGCCGGTGCCGGCTGTCGCGGCAGCCCTGGTGCCCCAGGAGGCGTCAACGGCGTCCCCGCAGCCGCCGGTCGCACCGCCAGTTGTCGAGCCGGTCCCGCCGGTCGTGGCGGCATCGGTCGCCAAGGTGTCGGAGGCGGCGCTTCCGAGGGCGGGATTCTGGGTTCGGATGGTCGCGCTCCTCATCGACGTCATCCTGATCGGGATCTTCACGCGGATGAGCGGGTTCTTCCTTCCGGTCCTTGCGATCTACGGGGCGATCCTGTGGAAGCTCAGGGGCTCCACCATCGGCGGCATCATCTTTGGCCTCAAGGTGGTCCGGCTGGACGGCCAGTCCATGGAATGGGTGACCGTGATCGTCCGGGCCCTTGCCTGCTTCCTGTCGCTGATCTGCATCGGCCTTGGCTTCATCTGGATCGGGTTCGACCTGGAGAAGCAGGGATGGCACGACAAGATCGCCGGGACCGTGGTCGTCCGCCTGCCCAAGGGCGTTTCCCTGGTCTGACAGAAGGCGGTTGAAATCCCCCCGCCAGGCGTTGCAAGGTATGTGCCCTCGCAATGCCTTCCAAACGCAGCACCTCCAAGAAATCCCGTTCCACACGCACCCCGCTCGTCGGGGTGCTCATGGGCAGCACTTCCGACTGGGAGACCATGCGCCATGCCGCCGAGACCCTAGAGACCCTGGGCATCCCCTATGAGAAGCGCGTCATAAGCGCGCACCGCACGCCCAAGCTGATGATCGAGTTCGCCTCCCGCGCCGAGAGGCGCGGATTCAGGGCGCTGATCCTCGGCGCCGGCGGCGCGGCCCACGTGGCGGGCATGACCGCCGCGCTCACGACCGTGCCCGTCCTCGGGGTGCCAATCGAGAGCCAGTCGCTCAAGGGTCTGGATTCGCTGTTCTCGATAGTGCAGATGCCCGGGGGAATCCCTGTCGCTACCTTCGCGATCGGGAAGCCGGGGGCCGTCAACGCGGCCCTGTTCGCCGCGGCGATCATCGCCCACGGCAACGCCGCGGTGTCCCGGGCGCTCAAGGCCTACCGATCGGCACAGACCCGCAAGGTCCTTCGCGCCCGGCTTCCGTGACCGGACGGGCGCTCGGCCCGGCCTACTTCGGAAGCAGCTCCGAAACGAGCGCCTTCTCCTCCTTCAGCTCGTTCTCGGTCGCGGTTATCTTGGACTTTGAGAAGTCGGTCAGCTTCACGCCCTGCACGATCTGCCACTTCGTGCCGTCGCTGCGGATCGGGAAGGAGAACATGAGCCCGCTCTCAACGCCGTACGAGCCGTCCGAGCACACGGCGACGCTGAACCAGTTTCCCTCGCGGGTCGGGCTTGTGAGGTTGCGGACGGTGTCGACGACGGCGTTCGCCGCCGAGGCGGCCGAGCTCAGGCCGCGTGCCTTGATGATGGCCGCGCCGCGCTGCTGCACCGTCGGCAGGAACGTGTCCTTGAACCACCCCTCGTCGCGGATCACGTCGATGGCGGGGCGTCCGCCGATCCTCGCGTTGTAGAAGTCGGGATACATCGTCGAGCTGTGGTTGCCCCAGATCGCAAGGTTCGAGACCTCGGGGGTTTCCTTGCCGGACTTCTGGGCGAGCTGGGCCACCGCCCGGTTCTGGTCGAGCATGGTCATCGCGAACCAGCGGTCCTTGGGGACCGAGGGGGCGTTGTTCATCGCGATCATGCAGTTGGTGTTGCAGGGATTTCCGACGACGAGGATCTTGACGCCGGGCGATGCGTTCTTGGCGATGGCGCGCCCTTGGCCCGTGAAGATCTTCCCGTTGATCCCCAGCAGGTCCTTTCGCTCCATGCCGGCCTTGCGGGGAACCGAGCCCACGAGGAGGGCCCAGTCCACACCCTTGAACCCCTCGTCGAGCGACGCGGTCGGTACCACGCCCTTGAGAAGGGGGAAGGCGCAATCCTGGAGCTCCATGACCACACCGCCGAGGGCTGGCAGCGCCGGCTCTATCTCGATTAGGTGAAGGATGACGGGCTGGTCGGCGCCAAACATCGATCCCGATGCGATCCTGAAAAGGAGGGAGTAGCCGATCTGACCAGCTGCGCCGGTAACGGCCACGCGAATGGGTGATTTCATGGGAAGCTAAAATGTAGTGTTTCTGCGTGGGAGCGCACGAAGTAAATCTTTGAGCAAGGCCGGGTGCCACGCCGGCTTGGTGGCTTATTGCAGTACGATGTCTTTTGTGGTCATTTTGTTGCAAACCCGCAGGTGCGCCAGCACGCGAATCCCGACCCGCTTGACGCGGCGACGGGTTCGCCAAGACCACACATTTATGGGAAAACTTAGAACCGCTCTCGTGGGCGCCGGCAAGGTGGCCCACCTCCACGCCATGGCGCATTGCTCACTTCCGGAATCGGAATTCGTTGGTGTATGCGGAAGGCCGTCCGAAAGCTTGCAGGCCTTCGCCGATAAATACCATGTGCCGTCGTTCCAGGACGTCGGAGAGATGGTTGAGCGGGCGGGCGCGCAGGCGCTCTGTGTGTGCACGCCCCACCCAAACCACGCGGCGCCCGCGATTTCGGCCGCGCGTGCCGGAGTTCATGTGCTCGTGGAGAAGCCGCTGGCGTCCACGCTGGCGGACTGCGACGCGATGATCGCGGCAGCCCAGGATGCAGGGGTGGTCATCGGCGTCGTTTCGCAGCGACGCTTCTATCCCGCCTGCCAGAGGATCCGCCTAGCCTTGGACGCGGGCCGCTTGGGCAGGCCGGTCCTTGGCACGGCTACCATATTCGGGTGGCGCGACGAGGCCTATTACCGCAGCGACCCATGGAGGGGCACCTGGGAGCGCGAGGGCGGCGGCGTCCTCGTCAACCAGTCCCCGCACCAGCTCGATCTCCTGCTCTGGTACATGGGCGAGGTCGAGGAGGTATTCGGTTACTGGGCCAACCTGAACCATCCGTATATCGAGGTGGACGACACGGCTGTCGCCGTGGTTCGGTTCAAGGGCGGAGCGCTCGGCAGCATCGTGGTCAGCAACAGCCAGAACCAGGGCCTCAACGCCCGAGTGTCAGTCCACGGCTCCAACGGGGCATCGGTCGGGGTGCAGACGGACGGGGGAGCCATGTTCACCGCAGGCAGCACCAGAATCGCCGGTTCCGCCTACAACGACATCTGGACCATACCGGACGAGGAGACGATGCTCGAGGGGTGGAGGAGGCAGGACGCCGGGGTGCCGGGCGACGTTGATCCCATGGAGTACTACCACCGCGCCCAGGTTGGGGATTTTCTGAGGGCCGTGCTCTCCGGACGCCCACCGGCGGTGACCGCGGCGGACGGACGGCGCACGGTGGAACTTTTCACCGCAATCTACCGTGCGACCCGCGACGGCGTGCCCGTCCGCTTCCCGCTTTCAGCCTGACCACCTACCGCGAAAAGCGGTCGGACAGGGCGGTATGGACCTCCCGGACGAGGGACTCGGTCGTGGGCCAGTCGATGCACCCGTCCGTGATCGAGACGCCTCTCTTCAGTTTTTCGACGGGCTGGGGGAACGGCTGGCTGCCGGACATGAGGTTGCTCTCGATCATCGCGCCCATGATCGAGGTGTTGCCGGCCCTTATCTGGGAGAGGAGCGCGCGCATAACCTCCGGCTGCCGTTCAGGCTTCTTCGCCGAGTTGTCGTGGGAGCAGTCGACCAGGATCGACTTGATCAGTCCCGCTTTCTCGAGCTGCCGCTCGGTCTTCGCTATGTGCTCGGACGAGTAGTTCGGGCCGGCGGACCCGCCCCTGAGAACGATGTGGCAGTTGGGGTTGCCCGCGGTCACCACGGCCGACGCGGCCCCGTCGAGATTGATCCCGAGGAATGTCTGGGGCTGGGATGCGGCGCGAATGGCGTTGATCGCGGTCTGCACCGACCCGTCCGTCCCGTTCTTGATACCCATGGGCATGGACAGACCCGAAGCCATCTGGCGGTGCGTCTGGGACTCGGCGGTCCGCGCTCCTATGGCCGACCAGCACACCAGGTCTGCTATGTACTGCGGCGTGATCGGATCCAGAAGCTCAGTCGCGGTGGGAAGCCCAAGGTCGAGGACGTCGCGCAGGAATCCGCGCGCGATCCGCAGCCCGGCGGCGATGTCGTTGGTCCCGTCCAGCCTCGGGTCCATGATGAGCCCCTTCCAGCCCACGGTCGTCCTCGGCTTCTCGAAATACACCCGCATGACGATCATGACGCGGTCGGCAACCTCGCGCGCGAGCGCTGAAAGCCGCCCGGCGTATTCACGGCCCGAGCCCACGTCGTGAATGGAACAGGGGCCCACGATCATGAGCAGGCGGCGGTCGTCCGTGAAAATGAGCCTGTGGATGTCCTGGCGCGACCGTGTCACGAATTCCGCCTGCGCCTCGCTTTTGGGCGTCGCGGCCAGGAGCTCCGACGGCGAGGGGAGCCTACGTGTCTCGACGACGTTGATGTCCGAGGTTCTTTGCATGGGGTCCCGTGAAGAAGCGCTCATCGGGGCGGGCCGCAAGGGATTTTGATGCCGATAACCGGCCGTCCCATGAATTTGGGCAAAAAAAGTGGCGGGCCGCCTACCCCTAGACGGCCCGCCTTTGCTTTCTTGTTTACCCCAAAACTCCCGCTAGGCGGGAGAAGTGGAAAAGTTACTGTGCCAATACGTAACCGCATTGCGGAAATCGTCAAGAAGCGGCATGAAAAAATACTGCGATTGATTCCTAAGAGATTTATGGTTAATCTGTTATATTTAATGATTATTTCCGATTCCACGGCCATTTTTCACTACCGCCCGGCTTGCCTCCTCCGTGCGACAGGAAGCGATGCCGCCACTTTCCTTCAGGGCCAGTTCACCAACGACTTAAGCAATGTCGAGCCATGCCGTGCCGCATACGGGTTATGGCTGGACCGTAAAGGCCGCGTCATCGCCGACAGCCACGTCATCCGGGGGCAGAACGCCAACGAGTTCTGGATCGCGAGCCTGTCGTCCCCGGCGGCCGTCGTCGCCCGTCATCTCGGGGACCACATCATCGCCGACGAGGTCGAGCTGGCGGACGAGACCGACGGATGGAACGGCGTCTCACTGATCGGCGCCGGAACGGGGGACTGGCTGGCCGGGGAACCCCGGCCCGGAATGTCCTTTCCCGGGCGGAGGGCCCCGGGCGAATGTTGGGAATGGCTCTTTCGCCAAGCCGACGCTTCGACTTCGGCTGCGGCGCTTTCGGGGGCGCGTGTCCTGGGAGCCTTCGACATCGAGCGGCTGCGGATCGAGTCCGGAATCCCGTCCGTGCCCGTCGACATCGGACCCGCCGACCTTCCAAACGAGGGCGGCCTGGATGCGCAGGCGATATCGTATTCAAAAGGATGCTACCTTGGGCAGGAGGTGGTGGCCCGGATAAGGTCCAGGGGGCGGGCGAGGAGGACGCTGGTCCGCGTGAGGGGAAGCGGCGCCCCGCCTTCGCTCCCCGCAGGCCTCTGGCGCGGCGACAAGAAGGAGGGCGAACTGCGGTCCGCCGTGGCCGACGCCGACGGCTACGTGGGGCTGGCCCTGCTCACCGTGGAGGCTGCGTCCGCCGAGGGCTCGCTGGCCGCCGCGCAGGGCGCCGTTCCGTCGGTGGAGGTCGTCCGCCACCGGTGACGGCGGACGGGCCACGCATGATTGCATTTGACCGCCGCGATTCGAAGGCGTTGCCTCGCAAGGCCACGAACCCATGAACAAGGCCGAATTGGTTAATGAGGTGCACAAACTGCTTGGTGACGGCACCTCGAGGGCCGCGGCCGAGCGCGCCGCCGACACGGTGCTCCAGGCGATCAGGAGGGGGCTACGGCGCGACGCAGAGGTTCACCTCGTCGGATTTGGCACGTTCTCGATCGCGCAGCGGACCGCCAGGAAGGGGTTCAACCCGCACACGCGCCAGCCAATGAAGATTCCGGCAATGAAGCTCGTGCGCTTCAAAGCGGGCTCAAGTCTTCGGGGGCTGCGCTGAGCGATGACTGAGAAGCTGATCAACACGTTCAGGGCCGTCTTTTCGCGCGAGCCCGAAATCATCGCCCGCGCTCCTGGCCGGATTGAATTCATCGGCAACCACACCGACTACAACGGGGGATCCGTGCTTGGGGCGGCGATCGACCGGAGCGTGTGGATTGCTCTCGCCCGCCGGACGGACGGGATCCGCAGGTTCGCGAGCGACACGCACCCCGGGCTCGTGGAGCTGCCGGCAACGGCGATGGACCGGATCGTCGGCGCGCAGGCGTGGGTCAACTACCCGCTCGGCGTCCTGGTGTCTATGCGCGCCTCGGGAATCGCGGTTCCGGCAGGCTTCGACTACCTGGCGGTCTCAAATGTGCCGCCGGGCGCCGGGCTGAGCAGCAGCGCGGCGATCGAGCTGTCATCGTGCCTCGCGTTCCTGGAGGCCGCCGGCACCAGCGTCCCGCTTGCAACCCTCGTCGCCCTCGGGCGCCGCGCGGAGAACGAGTTCGTGGGGGTCCCCTGCGGGGTCCTGGACCAGGGGGTATCGGGCTACGGCCGCGCCGACAGCCTCGTCTACATAGACTGCCGGGGGCCGCGCTTTGAGACGGTGCCCCTTCCCGCCGGTTGCAACTTCTGGATCTTCAACACCCACTCGAAGCACGCGCTCATCGACGGCCTTTACGCCGCCCGGCACCAGGAATGCATGGAGGCGGCGCGCGTCATCGGTGTGGCGAGCTTGGTCGACGCGACGCCCGCCATGCTCGAGGCGGCGGAGACCAAGCTGTCCCGCACCGCATTCAAGAGGGCGCGGCACGTGATCGACGAGATCGCGCGCGTGGAGCAGGCGGTAACGGCGCTTCGGGCGGGGGATCTCGCCACGGTCGGCAAGCTTCTCGTTGCGTCGCACCGCAGCTCGCGCACGTGGTTCGAGAACAGCACGCCCGAGCTGGATTTTCTGGTCGACGGCCTCGAGGCGGAGAAGGGCGTGTACGGCGCGCGCCTCACCGGCGGCGGCTTCGGCGGCGCCGTGATGGCGCTCACGACCGACGCGTTCGGGGAAGCGGGCGTCAAGCGGATCTCGGATTCCTACCTCGCCAAGTTCGGCTCGAGGCTTGAGGTCATCCACGCGCGCACGGGCGACGGGGCGACCCTCATCACAAAAGGCCGGTAAGCTGGTCGAACCAGGCGTCGACCCGGCCCCGCAGGAAGAGGAAATAGAGGGCCCCCGCGATCGCGAGCATCGGGCCGAAGGGGACATGAACCCCGAGGCCTATGTCCGCAGGCTGCCCGTCGGGGGACTCCGCGCGCGGCGCACCCGCGCCCGGCTTGCCGCCGATTTTCTGCCAGAGGAGCGCAGTCCCTATCCAAAGCGTTCCCACGGCCGCGCCCCCGAAGATCGAGAAGATGGCGCCGTGCCAGCCGCAGAACGCCCCGATTGCGCCGACGAATTTCACATCGCCAAAGCCCATGGCCTCCTTCTTGAGCAGGGCCTCCGCGACGAGGGCGATCCAAAGCACGACGCCCGAACCCGCCACCAGGCCCACCAGCGCGATGGAACCCGACCGCAGCCCGTCGATGATGTAGAAGTCGCCGTGCTGGCCATGCAGCGAGGGAACGAGCACCGACAGGATCAGTCCCTCGACGGCGAGGCCGATCGAGAAGGCGTCCGGTATGATCATGTGGTCGAGGTCGATGAACGTCCCACAGATGAGGGAGCCGAGAAACACGCAGCCGCAAACCGCGGCGGCAGGCGGCAGGCGCATCCAGCACGCGAGGAACATCGCCCCGGTGAGGAGCTCCACGAACGGATACCGGGCGGAGAACGGCCGGCCGCAGCAGCGCGCGCGGCCCCGCAGGATCAGCCATGAGAAGATGGGGATGTTGTCATACCACGCGATCGGTGCCCCGCACGCGCAGGCCGAGCCCGGCCGCACGATCGATCGTCCCGCCGGCACCCGGTAGATCACGACGTTCAGGAAGCTCCCGATGCACGCCCCAAAGACGAACACCACGGCCGGGAAGAACCAGGGGTGCATGGCTGCCACATCGGCAAGGGGGCGGATCATGGGGGACCAGTCTGTATCGGAATCGTCAGTAGCCAAGAGCCTTCGCCGCTGCCGCCCTCATGACCGGGGCGGTCCGCGAGGAGGGGACTCCGGTCCAGATCTCGAGCGCCATGGCGCCCTGGTGCACCAGCATGCCGAGCCCGTTGGCGCACGGAATGCCAAGCCCGCGCGCCTGCGCGAGAAGGCGGGTAAGCGGCGGGTTGTAGATCATGTCATAGACCGCCCCCACGCCGCGGAACGCGGCGAGGTCTGCCGGCGCGGGATCGGCAGGCCGGAGCCCCGCGCTCGTCGCGTTGATGATGAGCGCGCCCGCCGGTATGCCCTCGGGGCGGCCCGCGTCGATGCCCTGAACCGCGATCCCGCGCGCAAGCGGCGCAAGGTGCGCAATCAGGGAGTCAAGATTCGGGCGCGTGCGGTTTGCAATCCAAAGGCCCGCGCATCCCGCCCGGAGGCACTCGACGGCGACGCCGCGCGCCGCACCGCCCGCGCCGAGGAGCACGACGGAGGTGCCGTGCAGGTCGATCCCGAGTTCCTCGCGGACGCCGGTGGCGATGCCGTAGCCGTCCGTGTTGTACCCGCGCCAGCCCTGGCCGTCGCTCAGGAGCGTGTTCACCGCGCCCGCCTCCAGGGCGCCCGGATCGAGGCTGGCGACCATGCCGACCGCCAGGACCTTGTGCGGGACCGTCAGGTTGACGCCGCGGAACTTGCGCTCCCGCATGAGGTCGAGCGCAGTCCGAAGTCGGTCCGGCTCCACGTCGAACGCGTCGTAACGCCAGGCGGCGAAGCGCGAGTCCTCACGCGCGAGTCCGGCCAGGGCCGCGTTGTGCATCTGGGGGCTGAGCGAATGGCCGATCGGATGACCGATCACGGCAAGGCCGGTGCCGGTTTGCGGCCAGCTTTCCAAGTCTGACAGAGTGAAGGCGGGATTCAGGACTGCAGGTACCGCTCGTGCGTCGCCTCGAACTCGTCGGCGAATTCCGAGAAGATCTGCGCGCGGGCAAGGTCGCTTGCCGCGGAGTAGTGGTTTGCCAGGGCGCGGCAGCTGCGGCAGAGCACTTCCCGAACCGTTGTGGGCGCCAGGTCCGAGGGCTTCGGGGCGATGTGGTTGGAGCGAAGCAAAGCAAACACCTCGTCCGCGTCCCTGAACAGGCCCTGGTCAAAGGGATCGATGAAGAAGGGAGCCTCGTCGGCGTAGCACCCCACGACGAAATGACCGGGCAGGCCGACCGGCTCCAGCGGCAGGCCCAGGCGCTCACCCACGAGCAGGTAAAGGACGCTGAGCGAGAGGGGGATGCCCTTCCTGCGCATGAGCACCTTGTCGATGAAGCTGTTCAGGGGATCGGTGTACTGCTCGACGTTGCCCCGGAACCCCCATTCATGGAAGAGCACGCGGTTGATCACGCGGCACTTCTCGCGGTTCGTGGAGGGCTCCGAGATCAGCTCGCGGCATCGGGCCGCCATCTCGTCGATCTCGGCGCGGCACTCGGCGACGTCGAGGTGCGGCGTCACGGTGCGCGCCAGCAGGAGCGTGCCCGTCTCGAGCTCGTAGTTCAGGGAGCGGATGAAGGTGCGGAACTCGCTCACGGGATCCGTGAGCTTCAGCTCGTCTATGAACCACGCGGCGTGGCGCGCGAGCACGCGGTTCGAGCTGTGCGCGACATCCTGCAGGAGGCTCGCCGCCGCGGCGCCGCGTGCGGCGAATTTGACGAGCAGCGCTCTGCGGACGGTGGGACTCGGATCGTCAAGGAGGCTCAACAGAGCCTCTCTTTCAGCATCAGGCAGTGCGTCCGTTTCCACGCCCGAAATAGGAATCCGTTTTGGAAGCGCGTGGCAACACCTGAAGAAAAGAATTGATGCAATTTCCGCTCGACAAGTCACTCGCGCGCGCCAAAAAGCGCGGTCCCGACGCGCACGATCGTGCTTCCCTCGGCAACGGCGGCCTCAAGATCGCCGCTCATTCCCATCGAGAGCTCGGCGAGGCGGGCGCCCGTCGCGGCAGCGAGGCGGTCGCGGATCGCCCGCAGGTTCGCGAAGGTTCGCCGCGCGACATCGGGATCTTCGGAAAGCGGCGCGATGGTCATCAGGCCGTCGACGCGGATGTGCGCGTGCGCAAGCGCCGCGTCGAGAAGCCGCGGCGCCTCGTCCGGCTCGACGCCTGACTTCGCCGGATCAAGTCCGGCGTTGACCTGAAGCAGAACGGCCTGGGTCTTGCCCGTCTCGGCGGCGATCCGGTCCAGAACATCGAGAAGCTTCGCGCTGTCCACGCTCTGGATCCTGTCGAAATGCCGGACCGCCAGACGCGCCTTGTTGGACTGAAGGTGCCCGATCAGCTCCCAGGCGATGGCGGCCGATGTCTGCGCCCGCTTGTCGACTCCCTCCTGGACGCGGTTCTCGCCCACGGCCCGCAGTCCGTAGCGAGCCGCAAGCTCCACCGCTCCCGCTGGATGCGATTTTGTGACCGCGAGAAGTTCAACTTCACCGGCGTCCCGGTGCGCCATCGCGCACGCCCGAGCTATCCTTGACCGGACGGCATCCGCTCGCTGTTTGAATTCCTCGAAGTGTGGCAACATTCCTTTAGTTTAGAGAAACTTATGCTTGGCCTGCCCGAGGGTACCACCTTATACTCTCAAATCAACAACCTGGGCTAATCATGCAAATCGAGAATTTTAAGATCTTCGCTGACCTGGTCGAGACAAAGAGTTTCTCCAAATCGGCGAAATTGAACAGCATCACCCAATCGGCGGTGAGTCAGCAGGCCCGGGCGATGGAGAGGCATTTCAAGGCGCTACTCGTGGACCGCAGCCAGAAACAATTTCATTTAACCCGCGAGGGCCAGAGGGTCTATGAGTCGGCGAAGGACGTGCTCCACGCCTACGAGACCCTTCTCTCTGAGCTCCAGGAGATGAAGAAGGTCGTCAGCGGAACGATCCGCATTTCAACCATCTATTCCATCGGCCTCCACGAGCTCCCGCCCTACATCAAGAAGTTCCTCCATGATTTCCCCTCGGTCAACGTGCGCGTCGAGTACCGCCGCTCGAACCTGGTCTACGAGGACATCCTGCACAATTGCGTGGACTTCGGGCTCGTGGCCTTTCCCGCGAAGGTCCGCCAGATCGAGAATATCCCATTCAGGAACGACTACCTCATCGTCATCTGCCATCCCCAGCACCCGCTGGCAAAGCGCGGCGAGGTGACGGTGCCCGAGTTGGCCGGCCAGAAGTTCATCGGGTTCGACCCGGACATCCCGACCCGCAAGGCCGTCGACCAAATCTTCCGCGACAACAAACTCGAAATCGAGACGGTCATGGAGTTCGACAACATCGAGACCGTGAAACGCGCGGTCGAGATCGACCACGGGATCGCTATCGTCCCGCAGGCGACGGTGCTGCAGGAGGCAAAGCAGGGGACACTTGCCGTGCTCAAGCTGAAGGGCGGGGAATTCACGAGGCCGCTCGCGATACTCCACCGCAAGGGCCGCGTCCTCACGCCGGCCATGAAAAAGTTCATCGACACGCTCGAGCTCGACCTTCCCGACGTCCATCCCTGATTTGCGAAGGGCCGCGCCCTGTGCCACGGTTTCGGCGGCCTTCATGGCCGCATTCTAACCGATGAAATCCGGTCTTTTTCGCGTTGCCGCGGCGGTCGTGCTGTCGTTTTCGCCGTTTGGGCTCGCAGTGGCCGGGCCGGGCCTTCCCACGCCCGCTCCCGCGTGGAAACTGAAGGACGTGGAGGGGAAGACGGTGACGTCGGACCAGTTCAAGGGGAAGGTCGTGGTCCTCGATTTCTGGGCGACCTGGTGTCCGCCCTGCCGGACCGAGATCCCGGGATACATAACGCTCCAGAAGAAGTACGCCGCCGACGGGCTCGTCGTCGTGGGGATCTCGATGGACACGGACGGAACGGAACCCGTGAAGAAGTTCATCAAGGAATTTGGAATCAACTACACGGTCGTGATGGGCAATGACGACATCGTGTCCGCGTTTTCCCCGATAGACGGATATCCGACCACGTTCATCATCGACCGCGACGGGCTCATCAGGAGCAAGAAGCTCGGTAGGAAGCCCCTGGCGGATTTCGAAAGGGATGTGTTGGAGGTCCTTAGGCCCCCCGCGGCCCGATAAGGGCGCGGGGCTGGCGATAACCCCTTAACGCCAGCCCCGCTATTAGTCTGGCCGGCCTGTGGGCCGGTTCGATACTACCCAAAACCCCGCGTTCAGCAGGTGCTATGACCAAAGCATCCCGCGTGCCATTTGGTCAGTCTTTTGCGAATTGCAGGGCCTGGCCCAGCTCGTCGGCGATGATCCGGTCGCTGCGGCAGCGCGGCACTTTGTTTTGGCCGCCCCATTTGCCGTGGTGGCGCATCCACTGCTCGAAGACCCCCGGCATCACGAGCCGCACAAACGGGGCATCGAGCGCCCCCCCGTTGCGCTTCGCATCATAGTCCTCGTTGAGCCGCTTCAGCTCCGCGTCCAGCTCCACCGCCATGATGGGCCCGGTGGGGGTCGTGATGGTGCCGGGTTTCAACTCGACCCACCATTCATGGCGCCCGCGGATCTTGTTCGTGGTCGAAGCCAGGAAGATCGGGGCCACGTGGAAATTAACTATGGTCCAGCCGTTGCGCCGGCAGACGGCGAAGAGCGCGTCGGTGATCTCCTTCTCGATCACGTGCTCGCCGAAGGCGCTCAGCTGCAGCTTCGTCCTGCCCACATAGTTCAGCCTGGCGGGCTTCGTCGACACAAACCGGACGACGTCGCCGATGAGGTAGCGCGCAAATCCTCCGGGGGTTGTCATCACGAGCGCGTAGTCCACGCCCGCCTTGACCCCCTCGATCGGCACGACCTTCTCGCCGAGCGTCGGGATGCGCGACTCGTCGAATTCCCACATCGGGAGGAATTCGTAGAAGATACCGGCGTCCGCCATCAGCCGCAGGCCCGCGGTGGAGTCGGCATCCTGGGCCGCGATGAAACCCTCGGAGGCGGGATAAACCTCGTGGAAGTTCACGGCCGGGCCGAGGATCGAGCGCAGCTCGTCGTGGAACGGGGTTATCGGAACGCCGCCGTGGACGAAGCACTCGAAGTTCGGCCAAATGGCCTGGAGGTGCTCCACCCGGGCCTTGCCACGGGTCATACTCGAGCGCAGCGAGTCGGCGAGGATCAGGATCCAGCTGGGGATTCCCGCAAGGAGCGAGATGTCGAGATTCGCCGTCCGCTCGGTGATGGCCTCGATCTTCGCGGGCCAGTCGGCCATCTGCGCGATCTCCGCCCCAGGCTCGTAGTAGTGGCTCTCCACCCAGCGGGGGAGGTTCAGCGCCGCGATCCCGCTCAGGTCCCCCGCGTAGGCCTCGAACGGCTCGGATTCGGCGATCGGGGCGAGCGTGGTGGATCCGCCGAGGAAGAGGTGGCGGCCCCGGAAAACTCCCGGGTGCCCGACCCGCGTGGTGTACCACAGCAGCGAGTCGAGGCCGCACTGCCTGAAGTGGTCGAGCATCGCCTCGGTCACGGGTATGTACTTCGTGCGTCCGGCGGTCGTTCCCGACGAGACGGAATAGAGCTGGCACCGGCCCGGCCAGAGCACGTCGGCCTCCCCCTTCTTCATGAGCTC
>Ga0265338_10000677_pt1 | contig 58906 bp, 48 predicted proteins | sample 42126metaG_FD_193579 | JGI IMG/M metagenome (GOLD analysis project Ga0265338, IMG submission 193579) | Rhizosphere microbial communities from Carex aquatilis grown in University of Washington, Seatle, WA, United States - 4-21-26 metaG | ecosystem: Host-associated > Plants > Roots > Rhizosphere... | reverse complement strand
AGCAGGTGCCGTAATGGGCGAGCGCGGGACGGCGGGCTTCGCGACTACCGGCTTCGCGACCATATTCCCCATCGTCGACTGCCGGACACCGGCTTTGCCAGCGGCGCCAGCCGACGACGGCCGCGTCGAACCGGCCGTCGCCGTGCGTACGTTACCGGTTTTGGAACCACGGCCACGCTGCGCTGCGTCGCTGTGCTCACGTATCGACGCTCGCGTTGGAACCGTCAGGCCGGAACTCATGCGAGCCCCGGCGGAAATTTTGCTGGCCCCCCTGCCTGGAGCCCGATTCGAAGCGCCAGCGGCAGGCGCGCGCAGGTCGGCGAAATAGCCAGAACCGCTTCCACTGGCTCGCGGTGCTGACTTCTCCGACGCATTCCTGCCGCTTTCGGCAGACCACCCATCTCCCAGCCGGGTCCGCATGCCCATGATGTAGAAGTAAAGCGCCAGCCCCAGCACGATGAAAGACGACGACACAGCCAGCGGCCAGCCGATCGCGCCGCTAAGCGCGCCGCCCAGCCAGCGCCCGAGGATGCCGCCATGAGGCCACCCGGCCACGCTGCCGGTCGCGAGTGCCTCGGCGACACAACTGGCGACGTACGTCAGCCCGGCGCCGAGCCAGACTCGTAGCGTGCCGGTGCCGCGCGCGGCCGCACCGGCCATCAAGACCAGCGTTCGCTCGATGAAAAATGGAATGAGCCAGACGACGGATGCGCCCAGCCAACTGAAAACAACCATGACCATGCCGGAAGTGTTCTGAGGGATACGGCTGGCGAGCTTATCATAGTGATCGTCGCTATGACGCACGTTTGTGCGCGTAATCGGCGCGCAGCTTCCGACCCCAATGCGCCAGGCGAAGCGCGGATCCACGCCGGCATTTTCACACGCCGGGTCGCGCACGCGCCGATGCCGCGTCGCTGGCCCAAGTGCGTCGCGCCAACGGCCGAAGCGCCCCGCCCAGCTTACTGCCGTTCTTCCCAGCTCAAATAGCCGAACACGGCGCGCCAGACCCTGCGCTCCAACGCGCCGACGCGCGTTGCACCACACTCGCCTGCCGCATCGGTCAAACCTCTGACCATAGCCACGATGTCGAACGCCATGACCGGCAAATCGGCCTCGGGCCACGCGGGATTCATGCGCAAGAGCGCGACCACCGCCGCTTGAATCATATTGGATACACGGTGATTGCGCGGTTGAATCGGCAACCGGCTTTCCTCGATATCGAGCAACCTGGCAAGCCGCGGGCGCTGGAGTTGATGGGCCACTGCCGCCGAGATCATCGCGCGCAGCCCGTTCGGCCAATCCGCCGCGTGCGTTGCCGCGTCGATATTGGCGAGCAAGACGGCTGTTTCGCGCTCGATCAGCGCGCTCGTGAGCGCGTCCTTGCCGGGAAAGTATTGATAGAGCGAACCGATGCTAACCCCAGCGCGCTGCGCCACCGCATTGGTCGTGTAACCCTCGAAACCCTGTTGTTCGAGAATGCGAGCCGCTGCCTCGATGATCGCGTCGACCGTGTCGGCAGAGCGGCGCTGCGTCGGCGTTTTACGGGGCGCCAGGTGCGTTCGTGCGTGCTTGGAAGCCATGCGGGGAATGCGAGTATCAAAAGTGAGCTTTTGCTCATATTATCACCGATCAAGCCTGGAGCACGGGTTCTCGCGTGCCCGCCGACACCATCCCAAGGAAGCCCCCATGAAAAATATCGACCCGGCGATTTGCGCGGCCCTGTTGCGTGGCGTGACGGACCAGTTGCATGCATCGAAGGCAGGCGCGCCGGCAGGCACCGACGTCGCGAGTTCGATCCGGCAAGTCAAGCAGGCGAGCGCCTGGGCGTACGCAACGCTGAAACATGCGCTCCTCGCACACTATCCCGAGATCCCCTGGTCGGAGGCTGAGATGGATCTCGACTTGCAACAGAGCGCGGAGTTTGCGGCTGCGTATTGGGTATACGACCCTATCGACGGCGCGTACCACTATGCACAAGGCCTGCCGCTATGGTCGTCGTCGCTGGCATTGATACGTACCGGTCGAGTCGTTCTCTCGTTTGTGTACGATCCGTCGCGGCAGGAGATGTTCACGGCCTGCTCAGGCGAAGGCGCGTATCTGAACGGCGTCGCGATACATGCCGGAACCAAGACGGCGCTTGCAGGTGCTGTGGTCGGCACTGCCTTGCCGATCGCCGCGAGCCCAGATGGCCTCGCTTTACCCGCTGCCGCGGATACGCTCAAGCGGGTCGCGGGGCACGTGTTCGTGGTTCGCATGCTCGCCTCGGCGTCGCTGCAGCTAGCCTATGTCGCGGCAGGAAGGCTGGATGCGTATTGGGAGCCCGGCCGGGATATCTACGATTGGTTTGCCGGTGCGCAACTGGTCGAGGAGGCGGGCGGCGCGCTCAGCGACCGCACGGGGGCTGCGTTCGGGTTCGGCGCCGACGGCATCGTGGCAAGTTCGCTTGCGCTGCATGCGGCACTAGTCAGACTGGTCAAATGACAATTCGCTCGACCTGAAGCGCTCCCTGTACTCGACCGGACTGATTTTCAGCCGCCGACTGAACAGGCGTCGCAAACTCTCGGCGTTCTCGAAGCCGCAGCGGTGGGCAATCTCCTTGACCGCCAGATCCGAGCCTTCCAGGTAGCGACGTGCCGCATCGATGCGGGCGTCGCTTAGGAATGCCATCAGCGTCACGCCGCATTCCTTGCTGAAGATCCGCGAAAGATTACGCGGACTCATATGCGTGTATTCGGCAATCGATGCGAGCGTGTGGCCCAAATGCAGGTTGTTAAGTACGTAATCCTGGACGGACTGAACTTGTGTGTCGTTGCCCGCCTGCGTGTCGAGCAGTGGGCTGAATTGCGACTGACCGCCTGCGCGCCGTAAATAAACAATCAGGTATTTCGCGACATCGAGTGCCATTTTCTTGCCGAAGTCCTCTTCGATCATGACCAGCGACAGATCGATGCCGGCGGTGACGCCCGCGGTCGTGTACAGGCCGCCTTGCTGCACATAGATGCGGTCCGGTTCGACAATGGCTTTGGGAAACATGGCGGCGAGTCGCGCCGCGTCCATCCAGTGTGTCGTGACGACCTTGCCGTTGATAAGGCCGGCCGCGCCCAGCGCGAACACGCCATTGCAAATCGCACCGAGCCGTCGACAGGAACGATGCTGCACGGACAGCCAATCGAGCAATGTGGTGTCTTCAAGGACGTCGAAAATGCCGAGGCCGCCCGGTAGAATGATCGTGTCGAAATGCGGGCAGGGATCGAAAATGGTCCGGTCGGGCATCACCGTGAGTCCGCTCGACGAACGCACCGCGCCGCGCGTCGTACCTACGGTGATGATTTCGTATTCGCATTCGCCCTGGCTCAAGACCTTGACCTCGGCGTACGCGTCGCTGGGGCCGCTGATATCGAGCAGTTGAAAGCGGGGAAACAGAACCATCCCGACGGTGATCTTACGCATATGAGAATCTCCAATCATCCGGGGTCGGGCCGCCAATTGTGCTTCGAGGCCCGACCGGGCGATTCCAATACTACACGCGCGATTCGAGCAAGCCTTGCAGTTCGGCCAGATCGAGCAGCTTGTGCGCTTTCAAGACATCCATCAAGGCTTCAAAAAAGCGATCGTAATAATCCCATGGCGGTTGCTCCTGGCAGGCGGCCGCATTTTCCCAATTGCCGATCGACTGGATCAGCTTTTGCCGAAAATCCTCCCATTCGAAATGGCCCTCCTTGGACAAGGCGAGCGTCAAGCCGAACAGCGTACGCTGCCAGTCCTCGCTGAAAAAGAGCTTGCCTTGTTCGCGAGGGGGCGAATCGATATGCCCCAGCATCTGCGTTGCCGCATACTCTTCGAATCGTGTAAACATATGACCTCGCCTATTGAGCCAGCTGATTGGCCTGAATTAGTCAGACCGGAGTGGGCACGAGCGCGACGCCCATCATGGCCTCGGGCGTGACCAACGCGGCCAGTTGTTCCTCGCTGAGATGCCCGGAATTGGCCGGGCGTTTCGGGACGACGAACCACCGTATCTGGGCGCTGCTGTCCCACACCTTGACCTCGACATCATCGCTGAGCGGCACACCGAACTCGCGCAGCACGGCACGCGGTTCCCGTACGCCACGGGCCCGAAATACCGGGTCTTTGTACCAATAGGGCGGCAGACCCAGGATGGGCCACGGATAACACGAGCAAAGCGTGCAGATGATCAAATTGTGCACGGTGTCGGTGTTCTCTACCGCAATCATGTGCTCGCCTTCCGCGCCATCCATGCCTTGCGGCAGGTCGAGTTCAGCGATCGCCTTCGGCGTGTCTTCGATCAAGCGGCGCTTGTAGTCCGCGTCGACCCAGGCCCGCGCCACGATGCGCGCGCCATTGAACGGGCCGGCAACGCTTTCGAAATGCCCGAGTACCGTGTCGACCGAATCGCTGCCGATGACGCCTTTCTCGATCAACAGCGCTTCCAGCGCCCGGACCTTGGCCGCGCTGGCGGCTTCCCGGTCTTTATCGTATTGAAATAGATTGCTCATGAGGTTCGTTCCTGTTTGGGTTAATGCGCGCTTTCGACGTAGGCTTCGAAGAGATCGGCGTAGACGGTGGTGTTGGGTTCGCTTTTTTCCTTGCCCCAGATATGGACGGGATCGAATGCCACCTGATACACCGGCATGGGTCCGTTCAGTCCATCGGCACCCGTCGAGACGAAGTATTCGAATGCGCCGGGATAGACGCGCGCGACCGTGCCCAACTTGCCGCGCAAGAAGCCGGGCAGACGGGTATGGTCAACCGCGACAGGATCGGCCACGCGTATGGTCTGGCCAGCCGCGAAGCGAGCCGGCTGCGGCAGGCCGCGCAACCCGGAATCCCCTTGATGCAGATATCTGCCTATCTGCTCCTTGATCGCCGCATTGGGCTGCACGGGCAACGGCGCGTCGGGCTGCTCACGGTAAATCGCGGTGAGGCTGTCGAGTTCTTCGGCCGAGATATAACCTTGATCGACAAAAAACTGCGAGATGCCCATCAGCCACTTCTCGTAGTACCGAAATTTGAAATACTCGAACGGCTGCATGCCTTCCGCGCCCGTGCGCAGCGAGGCCCAAGTCCAGTTCTCCTTGAATGTGGTGGGCAAGGTGTCCATTGGGTATTGGGGCAGCGCTGCGCTCAAATGGACGCTTTCCGCCATCATTGCAGTGTGGATGCCAAAGATGCGCTTTTCCCATTCCTGTACGAAGACGCGTTTTTCGAAATCGACCGGGCCGAGGTTTTCCAGTCCGCCTAGGTAATGTTGTAGTTTCAAAGTATTCTCCAGATCAGGGCATGCGAGGGGGTCAGCTGTAAGCCGTTTCTTTGCGGGTCAGCATTTCTCCGAGAATTTCGGAGACAAAGCCGAACAGGCCGCCGAGGATGAGCGCGGCGCCCGCTACCAACGCAGGGTTGGTCAGACCTGTCGTGGTAAGCGGCTTGCCGGTCGCAACCGCGGTACTCACTAGCGACGCAAAGCCCCAGACGATCGCCGGGAGGATGTTCAGCAGCTTGAATTTGGATACCTGGACCATGGCCGCACTGCCAAGGCCCACCATCACGGCAACCACGACAGGTGCGGTGCTCGTGAAGGAGACGGCCAGCAAGGTGAGCGAGGCAATGACCATCCCGATCAGGTTGGACACGATGCTTTGCCGCAATCCGGCGGTTCCGCCGCCCACGATAAAAAACGAGGCCCAGGCGACGAAAGTGACCCATACGGGGACAGGAAATAGCGTGCCGGTCAGTAGCGTATCGACAAATGCGAGACCGCCGATGCTCAGCGTGTAGGCTTCAAGTTTTCTCATCGAAATACTCCAAAAGTAAAAACACAGGGTGGAATGCTGCTATTGCAGGCAATCGAGAAAGCCGTCGCGCAGCGCGGCCTCGTCGAGATTTCTGCCTATGAATACAAACTTGCTTGCGCGGGTTTCGTCGATTTTCCAACGCCGGCCGGGCGTCGCGTCCAGTAGCATGTGCACGCTGTGAAAGTGAAAACGCCTGGCCTCCGACTCGAAATTCAACACGCCTTTCATGCGCATCAGTTGCGCGCCCTCGGCTTGAACCAGCCGATTGATCCAGCGATTAAAGCGCGTGGCGTCGAGCGGGCTTTGCGTCACGACCGAGCAGGACGAAATCGAGGCGTCGTGCTCGTGGTCGTGCTCGCCTTCATCGAGCAGGTCCGGTTCGATGGCCAGCAAGTTGGGCAGCGAAAAACGCTTCTCGCCGAACAAAGCGTCGATAGCGACCGCTGCGTTGCGCACCAGCCGGATTTCCGCGGTGGGATTCACGGCCGCAAGCTCGCGCTTTAGCTTCTCGCTTTCCTGCGGCGCCACCAGGTCGACCTTGTTGAGCAGGATCAGGTCGGCAAACGCAATTTGTTCGCGAACGATCTCGTCGCCAAGTTGGTCACGGATATGGTGTGCATCGATCATCGTCACCATCGACTCGAGTTCGACTTGTTGCAGCAAATCGGCATCGGCAAGAAAGGTTTGCAGCACCGGAGCCGGGTCGGCCAAACCGGATGCTTCGATGACCAGGCGGTCGAGCCGCGTGCCTGCGCGCGCCAGTATTTGCTTGACGCTCGCGACCAGGTCGGTACGCACGGTGCAGCAAATGCAGCCGTTGCTGATCTCGATCACGGGTGTTTCGTCGGCGACGATCAAATCGCCATCGATACCGACCTCGCCGAATTCATTGACGACCACGCCAATCCTGACGGCGTCCTGGTTTTTCAGCAGATGATTGACGAGCGTGGTTTTGCCCGAGCCGAGAAAGCCGGAAATCACGGTGACGGGGATTTTCTTGATGGCCATGGCAGTGGACCTCACGGATCTAGCGCACGCTGACGACGATGTCGTCATAGCGTTTGAACCGATAGATGACGATGGAGGCAAGCCAACTGAGAATGAAAACGCCGATTACGCCGTACCCCAGCAGTCCGAAGTTGTCGTTGATCATGCCGACCACGTCCCAAAGTCCGCCACTGAGCTGAAATCGGTTGACCAGCAGGCCCAGGGTCTCGACGCCGCCGATCAATATGGCAACCACCACCGACATGAAGGTGATCGTCAGGTTGTAATAGATTTTCCGGATCGGCTTGAGGAAGGCCCAGCCATAGGCGCCGAGCATCAAGATGCCGTCGGTGGTATCGACCAGCGCCATGCCGGCGGAAAACAGCGCGGGGAACACCATGATGTTCCAGAACGACATGCCGGTTGCGGCCTGGCCTGCCGAGATGCCGAACAGCGCCACCTCGGTTGCCGTGTCGAACCCGAGCCCGAACAGCAAGCCGATCAGATAAAGATGCCAGCTGCGGCTGACCGCGCGGAACAGCGGCCGGAACAAGCGCGCAAGCACGCCACGGCTATTGAGCAGCAAGTCGAAATCGTGCTCCACCATGTGTTCGCCGCGCTTGACCGCCTGAAATGTGCGAAACACGGATACAAGGATCATGAGGTTGGCAATCGCCACCAGCAAGAGAAACAGCGCGGAAGCGCCGGTGCTGATCACGGCGCCGATCGATTTGAATGCTTCGAAGTGGGACTGCAGCGCAGTCGCCGCGAATGCCACGCCTACCGACAGCGCGCATACGATAGTGGAGTGCCCGAGCGAAAAGAACAGTCCGATGGAAACCGGGCGTTTTCCTTCTTGCATGAGCTTGCGCGTCACGTTGTCGATGGCGGCGATGTGATCGGCGTCGACCGCGTGGCGCAAGCCAAAGACGTAGGCCAGCAGTGCTGTGCCGAGCATGACGGGATGTAATCGAAACGCGATCAACGCCCACAGCCAGACGCCGACGTTGCTCGCGATCAGCAAGCTGTAGGTCGCGGCGATTTTGCCGCGCAGTTCGATCGGGCTATCGTTGAAGATCGCCAAAAATTTGGTTCGCATGAGTGTCCTCGCATCTTGGGTGGCTGGGCGCATTGCGGTGCCGCTCGCAAGAGCATTCACCGCGGTTTGCCAAGGTATCCTTGCGAATCACACGCCAACCGGGCCGACATGTGTGTCATTGTCGGTAGGTTGTCCGGATTTGTTGCTTTCGATGTCTGTCGTTGACCGAGAGACATAAAAAGGACAAATCGGCTCATCGATGACGCGCGCCGCGGCACGGGATCGGCCGCGGGCCGCGCGCGAAATCGAGGCGAAAAATCCGGTGCTACGCCATTTTCCGGTGCAGGGTGCACCTTTTATGAACACTGTGGCGGGGATGCCCACATCGCGGGGCGAATTGACTAATATCGGGATACTGACTTATGCTGCAAAGGCGTTTTAAGGCTATGTGCGTCTATTCCAATAACTAAGGTCGCTGACACGAACTGTCATCCACCGATTCGACGACGCGCCACGCACGCCGTGGCTGCACCTCCGTGGGCAGAACAAGGCTTAACGACCAGCGAGGCTTCCAAGTGCGACGTCACCTTAAATGGCTGATTCTTGCATCGCTAATCTTGTGCGCGGGCCGTTCGTTCGCCCAGGACGCCTCAAGCGAGCGTGCGCCGGACACGATGCAGGCGCGCGTGATGGCCTGCGCGGCATGTCACGGGCAGCAGGGGCAGGGTACCGACAGCGACTACTTCCCGCGCCTGGCCGGCAAGCCTGCCGGTTACCTCTATAACCAGCTGCTCGCGTTCAAACAAGGCCGGCGCAAATATCCGCCGATGAATTACCTGCTCGCTTATCTGCCCGATCCGTACCTGCAACGGATCGCGGATTACTTTGCCCAGGAGCGCCCACCGTTTCCGTCATTACCCGCGCCGAGCGTGGGGGCAGACGTGCTGGCCCGCGGGCAGATGCTGGTCACGAGCGGTGACCCCGCCCACCATATTCCGGCGTGCGCGAGCTGCCACGGCGCGGCGCTGACCGGTATGGAGCCTGCCATCCCCGGCCTGCTCGGCCTGCATTCGCAATACATCAGCTCGCAACTGGGCGCATGGCGTTACGGCACCCGCACCGCGGCGGCGCCCGATTGCATGCAACTGGTCGCGGCGCGGCTGACCGAAGACGACGTCACGGCTGTGGCGGCGTGGCTGTCGTCGCTGCCGGCGCCAGCGTCGGCCTCGCCTGTCCAGCGCGGTGCGATCAAGATGCCGCTGGCTTGCGGGAGTGAACCTAAATGAGCGGGGTGCATGTGCGAGCTGTTCACTTCATGGGCCGCCGCATGGGCCTGCTCATCGGGCCCGTGCTCGGCTCCCTCGCCGGCTCCCTCTGCGGCCAGGTCGCTTGGCGGCGCGCATGGGCCGCTGTTTGCGTCGGTACGGCCTTGGGCGCGAGCGCAAGCGCGGCTTACTCGGCCCAACCCGCGGCCCAACCCGCGGCCCAACCCGCAGCCCGAAGCAGTACCGATGTCATCGCCCGGGGCGAGTACCTCGCGCGCGCCGGAGACTGTATCGCGTGCCACACGGTGCCCGGCGACAAATTGTTTGGCGGCGGTCGGCCGATGGTCACACCGTTCGGCACCTTGTACACGCCGAATATTTCGTCCGACAAGGAACACGGGATTGGCAAATGGACCTCCGAGCAGTTCTACACGACGATGCACGACGGTCGATCGCGCGATGGGAGCCTGATCTTCCCGGCGATGCCGTTCGGCTCATACACCAAGGTCACACGAGCCGATTCGGACGCGATCTTTGCCTATTTGAAATCGGTCCCGCCGGTCAGGCAGCCCAATAAACCGAATGACTTGCGTTTCCCCTATAACAACCGTTCCTTGCTGCTGGGTTGGCGCACGCTGTATTTTCATGAAGGGGAGTTCGTCCCCGACAAGAGCCAGTCGATAGAGTGGAACCGCGGTGCCTACCTGGTGCAGGGCCTGGGTCACTGCTCGATGTGTCATACCGCCATCAATGCGCTCGGTGGCAGCTCCGAGTCGCAAGCGTTCGAAGGGGGATTGATTCCGATGCAGGCGTGGTACGCGCCGTCGCTGACCTCGAACAAAGAAGCCGGCCTCGGCGACTGGAGCACTGGCGATATCGAAGCCCTGCTCAGAAGCGGCGTATCCCATCGTGGCGCGGTATACGGACCGATGGCGGAGGTAGTGTTCGACAGCCTGCAATACCTTTCCGCGGACGATATCCGCTCCATGGCGGTGTACCTCAAGACCTTGCCGCAGCGCACCGCCGATACCTCGCCGGCCCCGGCACCCGCCGCTGCAGGCTCGCAGAAGGACAGCCAGTATCAGTTGGGAAGCAAGGTCTACGACGCGCAATGCGCCGTCTGTCATGGCGCCACTGGACGCGGCAAGCCACCCGATTTTCCGCCGCTGGCCAATAATCAGTCGATCCAGATGAGCTCCGCGGTCAATCCGATCCGGATGGTCCTGATTGGTGGGTACGCGCCGGGAACCGAGCTCAATCCCGCGCCGTACGGGATGCCGCCGTTCGCGCAGATACTCGGCGACGACGAAATCGCGGCGGTCGTGACCTTCATTCGCACCGCCTGGGGTAACCACGGCGCGCCGGTGTCGATCAAGGACGTCAATGACTTGCGTTCGGTGCCGGCCGAATGAGGAAAAATCGATGAGCGATTCAAACGACGACCGCACCGATCACGCCGCGCATGGGTACGCGGATGACTCCGCGCATGAGCTTGATCATGACGCCGAGCATGCGGCGCAGCAGGAGGCTGTGGCACGCATCGTCAGAGAAGGCCCGCGCGGCGCGATTGCCGTTGCAGGTGCCGCCACGGCTGTCGTGATCGGGCTGTGGTTCGCGTTTTATTTCCTGGTGTATTTGCCTCGCGGTTTTATCCATTGAGACCTCCCCATGCCGGCGTCTTCCGTTCCCGATCCTAACGACGACTCAGATATTGCCGCACGTGTCGAGCAACGCTGGGCTATCTTCATGGCCGGCATCATCGCGGTGCTAATCGCGATCGTGATTTTCACGAGCCTGCATTGGGCCGTCATGCCGCCGTCGCGTGTGGAAACGATCAACCCGACCACCTTGCATATATCGGGAGAATTTATCGAGAGCAACCTGGGGAGCGCCGTCGATCCCGACGGCTCGGTCACGGTACGCGTGATCGGCCAGCAATACTCGTTCACGCCTCAATGCATACTGGTTCCAGCCGATACGCCGATTACGTTCCGGGCCACCAGCGCCGATGTCGTGCACGGATTCCTGGTCAGCGACACCAACGTCAATACCATGCTCGAGCCGGGCTACGTCTCGACCTTCAAGACGACGTTCGACCGACCGGGCGAGCATCTGATGCCCTGCCACGAATTTTGTGGCGTCGGACACGAGGGTATGTGGGCGCACCTGAAGGTGATTGAAAAATCCGCGTTCTACAAGATGGCTTCGACGGCACGGAGGCTTAGCTGTGTTCAATAGCAAACGACTCGTTCTCGCTCATTTCTGGCTGGCGTTTGCAACCTTCGGCCTGGCGCTGTTGCTCGGCGAATGGCAGATGTATATACGCAGCCCGCTGCATGCGTGGTTGCAGAATCCGGAAATCTACTACCGATCGGTGACTGCGCACGGCACGGTGATGGGCTATGTGTTCCCGACGCTGGTTGCGATGGGATTCGGCTACGCGATAACCGAGCTGTCGTTGAAAAAGCCGCTGGTGGGGCGCCGATGGGCGTGGCTCGGCTTCGTTTTGCTGGCCGTGGGCGCCGTCACGGCAATGGTGCCGGTGTCGATGGGCCTGGCCTCTGTCCTGTACACCTTCTATCCGCCGATGATAGGCAACCCGTTTTACTACATCGGTGTCGTCCTGGTGGTCGTGGGCTCGTGGATCTGGGTTGCCTTGATGTTGATCAACATGCGGATCTGGAAGCGCGAAAACCCGGGTCGCCCTGTGCCGCTTGCCATGTTCGCCAACGTTGCCGGATCCTGCTTGTGGGGCTGGACGGCGGTGGGTGCTGCGGTCGAGATCCTGTTCCAGATCCTGCCGGTCGCGCTTGGCTTCAAATCGACGATCGACGCGGGACTGGCCCGAGTGTTTTTCTCGTGGACGCTGCACGCCATCGTGTACTTCTGGCTGATGCCGGCCTATATCGCGTACTACACGATATTTCCGCGTGCGATCGGCGGGCGCCTCTACAGCGATTCGATGGCGCGCATCTCCTTCATCCTGTTCCTGGTCGTATCGATGCCAATCGGTATTCACCACCTGTTCGCCGATCCTCAGGTCGGTTCGGGGTTCAAGTTCGTACACTCGGTATTCACCGCACTGGTGACGATACCGACGCTGCTGACCATCTTCACGATTTGCGCATCGGCCGAGATCGCCAGCCGCCTGCGTGGCGGCACAGGCCCGTTCGGCTGGGTCAAAGCGTTGCCGTGGGATAGGCCGGTCATGCTGGCGACCGCGTTCTCGTTCGTGATGCTCGGTTTCGGCGGAGCAGGCGGCATCATCAACATGAGCTACCAGATGGACTCCACGATCCATAACACGCAATGGATCACGGGACACTTCCATCTGATTTTCGGGGGCGCAATTGTCATCATGTACTTTGCGATCGCTTACGATCTCTGGCCTCACTTGACGGGCCGAGTGCTCAGCAGCGTGCGCCTGATGAGAGCCCAGCTCTGGCTGTGGTTTGTCGGCATGATCGTACTGACCTTTCCGTGGCATTACGTGGGCATTCTCGGCATGCCGCGGCGCATGGCCTACTTCGACTACAGCGACACCGCAATTTCGGCCGAGGCGTTCTCCGTGGTGCTCTCGGTGATCGGCGGCGCGATACTGGTGGTGTCAGCCGTCCTGTTCTTCATCGTGTTGATTCGGGGGCACCTGAGCGCGAAGGTCATGCCGGCTGCCTATCGGTTCAGTACGCCCATCCATGAGGTCAAGTCGGTGCCGGTCGCGTTGAATAGCATGACGCTGTGGGTCGCGCTCATGATCGGCTTGACCGTGGCGAATTACGGCTACCCGATCGCGCAGCTCGTCGGCTTGCCGGAAACGTCGGTGCCGGCGGTGCGGGTAGGTAGCCAATAATGGAGCTCAATGATGTCTGTTGAACCGCTTTTTTCCCGGCGCAACCCGTGGTTCGTGGCGAGCGTCGGCGCGACTGTGCTGCTGTTCATCTTCGCGGCGATCGTCGGTTTCGTGTGGTTGCCTTCGGTGCAAAAAGACGCTCAATTCGAGGGGCTCTGGAATGCGATCTGCAGCGCAGCAGGCGTGCCGCAGGTCTGGGATAGAAGCACGCCGGTCGTCTCCACGCTGCGTACCAGCACCGTCATCGTAGTGCCCGACATGCTGGCGCAGCCCAGCGCGCTGTCGATCGGACGCGGGGCGACGTTGGCGTTGCGCTGTACGATGTGTCACGGCGTGCAAGGCATCAGCGATGCCAATACGCCCAATCTCGCTGGGCAATATGCGACGTCGATTTACAAGGAACTGCAAGACTTCAAGACCGGTGCGAGAAAAAGCGCCATCATGGCTCCGCTGATGGTCAATCTCGGCGAGCAGGACATGAAGGACCTGGCCGCCTATTACGCGTACCTGCCGCGTTTGAGCGCATACCATCCGCCGTCGGCCGAAGCATCGCCGGTGGTCGTCATGAGCGGGTCGCCCATGCGCAATATCGCACCCTGCGCGTCGTGTCATGGCGGTTTGAGCGACAAGGCCGGCAGCCCCTGGCTCGAGGGCCAGTCGTCTGTCTACCTGCGTGTGGAACTCGACGCGTTCGCGACCGGTGCGCGTCATAACGACATCAGCGGCCAGATGCGCAACGTGGCGCGTCAAATGACGCCGGCCGAAATCGACGCCGCCGCTCGCTACTATTCGAACCAGCCGTAGCGGCATCGCATCGTCAACCGGGCGCGGCGCTGGGCCCCGCGAGCAAGGCGTCGCTGCGGTCTTTCAACGCGATACCGGTAAGCGACAAACGGCGGGCCTCGGTCAGCAGGTAATGAAGCTTGTGCGCGGCCGCCTCATAGCCCAAGCCTTGCGGCCGCACGTTGGAAATGCAATTGCGCTGGGCGTCGGTGCGACCGATGCGCGGGTCGAAAGTCAGATAGATACCGAGGCTGTCGGGCGAACTGAGTCCGGGCCGCTCCCCGATCAGCACAACGACGATCCGCGCACGTAGAAGCGCTCCGATGCCATCACCTAGCGCAACGCGGGCCTGGCGCGCCACCACGACCGGCCCGATGCGGCTATCGCTCAGCTTCGCGCGCACGGCCTGCAGCAGCGGCACCGCGTGCCGGGCCGCGGCAAACGCCGAAAGTCCGTCGGCGACTACGAACACCACATCTGGCGCATCAGCGGTTAAGCCCGCGTGCTCGGTGAGCCGCGCTGCGCTCTCGGCGTTCAGCGCCCGGCCCAAGTCGGGCCGCCGCAAATAGCGATCGCGATCCGGCGCGGCGCTCGACGCATCGAGCGTCTCGAAGCCGGCGTCGTGCAGCGCTTGGTGCAGGGCAGCGGTATCGAGCGGTTGGTGCACTGCGTCGCGCGCTTGCGCATGTGCAAGCTCGAAGGCCAGAAGCGGTGCGGTCGGCAGGCTGTTGCCCGTGCGTCCCAAGGCGATGCGGGCCTGTGTGAAGCGGCGCAGGGCCTCCCATGGGTCGGCGTCGCTCGGGTTTGACGTCGCGATCGGGTCGCGCGAGGATTCGGCTTGGGTCATGATTTGCCTGCCTCGCTATCCGCGCATTGCTGTGCTCCCGTATGGGTTCCCGCAAGTGCGGCCTCAAGTAGCGGCTGCTGCGCGGTCTGCCTGAGGATGGCGCCGCGGCTATCGACGATCTGCATTGCCTCCAGCCACGCCTCGAACTCCGGTGCACGCCGCAGGTTCAACACCTCGCGCACATAGAGTGCGTCGTGGAACGACGTACTTTGGTAGTTCAGCATTACGTCGTCGGCGCCGGGCACGCCCATGATGAAGTTGACGTTGGCCACACCGAGCAAGGTCAGCAGATTGTCCATGTCGTCCTGGTCTGCCTGCGCATGGTTCGTGTAGCAGATGTCGCAGCCCATCGGCACGCCGAGCAGCTTGCCGCAGAAATGATCCTCCAAGCCGGCGCGGATGATCTGACGGCCATCGTACAGATATTCCGGCCCGATAAAACCAACCACGGTGTTGGTCAGGAATGGATTGAACTTGCGCGCGACCGCATAGGCGCGTACCTCGCAGGTCTGTTGATCGACGCCATGATGCGCATTTGCGGATAGGGCACTGCCCTGGCCGGTTTCGAAATACATCAGGTTCTCGCCAACCGTGCCGCGCTTCAACGACAACGCAGCTTCGTAGGCCTCTTGAAGCAGCGCCAGCGAAATGCCGAAGCCGGCATTGGCTTGTTCGGTACCGGCAATCGACTGAAACACAAGGTCGACAGGCGCGCCTTGCTCGATCGCGGCGATCGTGTTGGTGACATGCGTGAGCACGCACGATTGCGTGGGCACGTCGTAGCGCTGCCGAAAATCATCGACCATGACGAGCAATGTGGTGATGGCCGCCAGGTTATCGGAGGCGGGGTTGATGCCTATCATCGCGTCGCCGCAACCGTAGAGCAGACCGTCGAGCATCGAGGCCGCGATGCCTTTCGCGTCGTCGGTCGGATGATTGGGCTGCAGGCGCACCGACATGTGCCCGGGCAGCCCGACCGTGTTGCGAAAGCGCGTGACCACAGGCCGCTTCTTCGCCGCGAGGATCAGGTCCTGGTTGCGCATGAGCTTCGACACGGCCGCGACCATCTCGGGAGTGAGACCCGAAGCGATACGGATGAGCGCCTCGGTATCGGTCGTTTCAGCGAGCAGCCAGTTGCGGAAATCGCCCACTGTCAGATGCGAGATCTCGGCGAAGGCGACCGCGCTATGGTCGTCGATGATCAAACGCGTGACTTCGTCGTCTTCGTACGGGATCAGCGCTTCGTTCAGGAACGTGCGTAAAGGGAGGTTCGCCAGCGCCATTTTTGCCGCGACGCGTTCTTCTTCGGTCGCAGCGGCGAGCTGCGCCAGTTGATCGCCGGAACGCAGTGGACTCGCCTTCGCCAGCAAGGTCTTCAGGTTGCCGAAGCGGTAAGTCCTATTCCGGATGGTTTCGTTGTAGCTCATGCCTGGATTCCCGAATCGTGGCCAGCCGTATGCGGCGACTGCGAAGCCGATGACTGCAATACTCACAGAGTACCAAATACGTAATAATGCAGGCTCGCCTGGATCCAAGAATAATCGATCACTACCGGTTTGGAGGGGAACGCAATGAGCGAGGGGAACAAAGTCGCAATCGTGACAGGAGGAGGTCGCGGAATCGGGGCGGCTATTGCCCATAGTCTTGCCGGCGACGGATATCACGTAGCGATCAGCTATGCCGATAACAAGACCGCGGCCGAACACACGGTCGCCGAGATAGTCCGTGCGGGAGGAAAGGCCGCGCTGTTTCGCGCCGACGTCTCGAACGAAGCCGACGTCGAAGCGCTGTTCGAAGCCGTGGATGCCCAACTGGGGACGCTTTCGGTATTGGTTAACAACGGCGGCATTACCGGCGGGTTCAGCCGGCTGGATCAGATCTCTTCCAAGGCGCTGACGCAGGTGTTCGGCGTGAACGTGATCGGCGCTTTCTTATGTTCTCGCGAAGCGGTCAGGCGCATGTCGACGCAACATGGCGGGCGCGGGGGCAGTATCGTGAACATCTCATCGCGCGCGTCGCAGATTGGAGGATCTGGCGAGTGGGTGCATTATGCGGCGAGCAAAGGCGCGATCGATACGCTCACGCTCGGTCTCGCGCGGGAAGTGGCGCTTGAGGGGATCCGGGTGAACGCGGTCGCGCCCGGCCTGATAGAAACGGAAATTCACGCGGCCGCCGGCCGGCCCGATCGTGTGGAAAGAATGGCGGCGTCGATTCCCATGGGGCGTGCCGGCTCTCCTGCAGAAGTGGCGCAGTGCGTGTTATGGCTCGTTTCGTCGGCGGCCGCCTATGTGACGGCCGCAATCGTGCCTGTTTCGGTAGGGCGGTAGGCTTCGCGTCAGCCGAATTTTCTCAGTGCGACAGATTCGTTGGCCGGCTCGCTGTCGTCGACCTTGAAAACGGTCACTGCTGCGCGTAGCGCCTGAGCTTGTTCGGCCATCGAATGCGCTGCAGCAGAAGCTTGTTCGACCAATGCGGCATTCTGTTGAGTGACTTGGTCCATCTGGCTGACCGCCTGGTTGACCTGCTCGATACCGGTACGTTGTTCTTGCGACGCCGAAGAAATTTCGTTCACGATGTCGGTTACGCGTTTCACCGACTGGACGATTTCATGGATCGTGGTACCCGTTTCCTCGACCAGTTTGGAGCCGGCTGCCACCCGGCTCACCGATTCCCCGATCAGATCCTTTATTTCCTTGGCCGCCGTCGCGCTGCGTTGCGCCAGCGTGCGGACTTCGCTGGCCACCACGGCAAAGCCGCGGCCTTGCTCGCCCGCTCGGGCGGCTTCGACCGCGGCATTCAGCGCAAGGATATTGGTCTGGAACGCAATGCCTTCGATCACGCTGATGATCTCGGCCACCTTGATCGAACTCTCGGAGATTCCGTGCATCGTGTCGACTACGCGCCCGACCGATTCGCCGCCGCGCTGCGCGGTTTGCGATGCCTGGTCGGCCAGCGTGCTCGCTTGTTGCGCGTTATCCGCGTTGTGGCGCACCGTGGTGGTCAACTGCTCCATGCTCGACGCGGTTTCGCCGAGTGAGGCGGCTTGCTCTTCGGTGCGCTGTGACAGATCGGTGTTGCCCGCCGCAATCTGATGGGTGACCGTGGCAATCGAGTCGGCGGAATTTTTGATTGTGCGTATGGTTTGCGTGAGTTGCTCCTGCATGCGCTTCATCGAAAACAGCAGGCTGGAACGGTCATGCGGTGCCGTTTTGACCACCTCGGTAAAATCGTTGTCGGCGATCTGATAGGCAATCTTGGCGGCATAGGATGGCTCGCCGCCCAGTTCGCGAAGGATGCCGCGATTGAGCATCACGACGATCGCCGACAGCGCTCCTGCCAGTGCCACCAGAATCGCGAGACTCCGGTACAGCGTCGCGCGGAATGCCGCGTCGATGTCATCGACATACACCCCGGTCGTCAAAATCCAATCCCAGGGCTGATAGGAAATATCGTAGGCGAGTTTCGGAGCGGCTTCGGTTTCTCCCGGTCTTGGAAACGCAAACGTGCGAAAGCCCCTGCCGTCTCGCTTGGCTAGCGCCACCGCTTCCCTGAAGAAATAGACGCCATTCGGATCCTTGAACCCGTTGATATCCTTACCTACCATTCCTGGATTGGTTGGTTGCATCAGCACTATCTGCGAATTGAGAATCGTGAAATAGCCATCGGTGCCGTATCGAATATTTCGCACGCCGTTCATGGCCAACGCTTGAGCTTGCGCCTCGGACATGGAACCGGCGGCGGCCTGGTCGCCAAAGGTCTTGACCACCGTCAAGGCGATTTCCGACGCGTGCATCAAGTCGGCCTTACGTTCTTCCAGCCGGATATCTCTGGTTCGGTATGCGTTGTACACCGAGATTCCGGTGAGGCACAGCAAGCTCAGGATCAGCGGGAGCCAGAGCTTTTGTACAAAAGTAAGTTTCATGGGGATAGGAAGGTTTTCAGTCGATATATAAGTATTAACGCGGATTGCTTTATGTTGTCGGCCTGGATATGGGAAACTTGAACTTTAAATTATTACGCCAAGAAAATATAAGTAAGCAACGTAAGCAATCCAGCGAGCCGCCGCAGACCCGTCGGCTCAAGCAACGCCAAGCCCTTGCTCAAGCGCAAGCGTCGATGCCTCGCACTAGCTTCTTGGACAAAGGCGTCTGCTTCAGTTGGTCGACCCATCATCGCACCGGAAGGGGTGGCCGCGACGGTGTTGTATCTCGCCTCCCACGTCGTCGGCACTGAAATCGTTATCGACGGCGGTATGAACCTGTTGTAAAACATTATTACGCTTGCCCGCCGTGCCTGACACGATCAACTCAGCGTGCTGGTTTATACTCTCGCCGACCCTGAATAAAATGGTCGCGTCCTGGCTCCAGGACAGGGCTTGCCATCCCGTCGCGCTGCGTGTGAAGACCGCTGCGATCTGCAATTCGAGTACCTCCCGCTTAAGGAAATGTATGCCAAACAATCATCGACACCCCGGTGGCAAGCTACGCTTGCATAACCTGGCACTTGCCGTCGCCAGCCTGGATATCATGATCAACTGGTACGAAAAAGTGCTTGGCTTCACCGTTGCCGAACGCGGTCGATTTGACATTGTCGGTGCGGACTACGCCTTGATCGAAAGCGATGGCCTGAGATTGGAACTGGTCTCGCAGGCGGCGGAGCAGCATCGGCAAGTCGATCGAACCATGCCGCCCGATCATCTGAACGTGCTCGGTTGGAAGGCGCTGGTGCTCGAAACCGACAATCTCCCGGCGACGACCGCTTTTCTGGCCGAAAACAATGTCGAGATGATCTGGGCCGACCAGCAATTGGCCGATGACCGGCGCTCGACCATGATTCGCGACCCCGAAGGGAATCTGATCAACATCCTGGGCCCGCGCCATCGCATAGGCACCGAGCTGCACTAAATAGGACGCGGTAGCGCTCGTCGCCAATCTGGCGCCGCGCCGCAGAAATTATTGACAGTATCTGACTTGTCAGTTATATTGCTTTCAACGATTGGAGAAAGCCATGGAGCACTACACCAAAGAAACCTTCCTCGCGAAAGAGAGCATCGGACTCGCCTTGAACAAAGCCCGCAACATTTTCCTGATGAAAATGGACGCTGCTCTGAAAGACGAGGGCATCACGAGTCAGCAAATGGGCATCGTGCTGTCGATGAGCCGCGGTGCTGCAAGCACACCGTTGGAATTGTCGAAGCTGTTGGGCATCGATACGGGTCTCATGACGCGCATGCTCGACAAGCTGGAAAAACAAGGGCTGCTCAGGCGCGAGCGTAGCGTCGAAGATCGGCGTGTCGTTAACCTGCATCTGACCGAAAAAGGTGCGGCATTAGGGGCCCGCATTCCCGACATCGCGCCGCCAGTGCTCAATGCGCGGTTCCGCAATTTCAGCAAGCAAGAGTTCGAAGAACTCCACCGCTTGCTTAACAAATTGCTGGAAGGATGAGCCCGGCTTTTTTTTATCAATTTATCTGACAGGTCAGAAAATGAGTAAGCAATCAAATATCTGGAAGCTGGGCGCGTGGTCCGCCAAGTTCAGTGTTTCCCTCGTGTGTGCCGCGGTTCTCGGTGCTTGCGCCAACTATTCGGGCATCCACAGCACGCAACACATAGACAGCGCGCATGCGTTCCAGACCACGCAAAGCTTGCCTGCCGAAGGCGGACATTGGCCGAACCCCAACTGGGCCGACCAATTCGGCGACGCCCAGCTCAAAGCGCTGATCGTTGAAGCCTTGAAAAATAGTCCGACGCTGGATCAGGCACGCGCTCGCGTGGCCGCCGCCGCTGCGTTCAGTGAAGGTGCACGGGCGAACACGCTGCCCAAGGTGGACGCGAACGTATCGTCGACTCGCGAGCGTTATAGCGCCTCCGCGCCGGTGCCACCGCCGTACGGGGGATCCTGGCAGACCCAGAACCAAGCCGTGTTGAGCGCATCCTACGACCTCGACCTCTGGGGCAAGAACCGCGAGGCGCTCAAAGCGTCCCTCTCGGAAGTGCAGCAAAGCGAGGCTGAGTCGGAGGTCGTGAAGCTGACCTTGAGCGAGTCCATCACGCGTACCTATAACCAGCTCGCGCGACTCTACGCGCTTCGCGATATGGCCCAGCGGGAGGTGCAGCAACGCGAGCAGTTCGATCGCATTACCGCAGGACGGATCGCGACAGGCCTGGACACGGAAGTCGAGCGCCGCACGTCGAAGGCCAAGCTCGCCGCCAGCCAAACCAATTTGTCTGCGCTGGATGGCAGCATCGTTACCACGCGATACCAGCTTGCGGCGCTGCTCGGCGCGGGGCCGGACCGTGGTCTCCAGATTACGCGTCCCACTTTGGGTATCGGCGAGCCGGTTCTCTTGCCCAACGATCTGCCCGCCGACCTCGTGAGTCGCCGCCCCGATATCGTCGCGGCCCGCTGGCACGTCGATGCCTTGACGCATGACGTGAAGTCGGCGAAGGCGGAGTTTTATCCCGACGTCAATTTGAGCGCGACGACCGGCCTCGAAGCCTTTGGCTTCGGTCGCTTGTTGACCATGGGGAGCAGCACGGACTCGGCGGGCGCCGCGATCCATCTGCCGATCTTCGATGGCGGCGCGTTGCGCGCGAACTTGAAAGGGCAGTACGCCGATTTCGACTCGGCCGTCGCGACCTATAACCAAACCCTGATTTCTGCATTGTCGGAGGTGGCGACGCAGGTCGCACAAATCCGCTCGACCGACGAGCAACTCGTCACCGCGCAGGTTGCTGAAGACGAATCGCGCAGCGCCTACGACCTCGCGATCATCCAATACAAGGCCGGCTTGACCAACCAGTTGACGGTTCTTTCGGCCGACATCAATGCGCTCACCAGCGAACAAGAAGTGACGAATCTGCGCATGGGCCGTCGCGACCAACAGATTGCACTGGCGGCGGCGCTGGGAGGCGGCTTTAGCGACACATCCAGTTCCACCGCGGCGAGCAGCCCGGACCATGACCCGCAGGATCGGCATGGCTTCGCCGGCATCGCTCGCGCCTCGGCAGTGCGCACGCCGGCTGTTCCCGCCACGGAATAAGGCACCGCAAACCTAACGAATCCACTCATTCAAGTCCATCCATTTTCCCGAGGTAAATGTCATGACCCAAGTCAACTCATCGGCTCGCATAAAAGATCGCGTCGATCCGGCCGCGAGCGCCGACCCCGCAACAACACGGCAAGCGAACGACGCGCCGCCAAGCCGCCGCAAGATCCTGTTCGCATTGCTCGGGCTTGGCGCCGTTGTCGCAGCGACTGCGTTCGGCGCCTATTACATGACGTACGCGCGCTACCACGAAGACACCGACGACGCCTATGTCGACGGCAATCTCGTGCAACTGACGCCGCAAGTGGTCGGCACGGTCATCGCAGTCAACGCCGACGATACGCAGATCGTGAAGGCCGGCGACCCCGTTGTTACGCTCGATGCGGCCGACGCCAAGATTGTGCTCTCGAATGCGGAAGCCGCGCTGGGTCAGACGGTGCGTCAAGTCAGCAGCTTGTATGTGAACAACGACTTCTACGCCGCGTCGGTGGCCGAACGCGAGGCCGATCTGGCCCGCGCCAGCGACGACTTGCGCAGGCGCCTCGCCGTGGCCGACACCGGCGCGGTATCCGGTGAAGACCTGGCTCATGCGCGCGACGCGGTGAAAACGGCCCAGGCCGCCTACGATGCAGCACGCCAGCAAGCGGCGTCCAATCACGCGTTGACCGACCGCACCACGGTAGCGGACCACCCGAACGTGATCGCCGCCGCGGCCAAGGTCCGCGATGCTTATCTCGCGTATGCACGCAACACGTTGCCGGCGCCGGTGACAGGCTATGTCGCACGGCGTTCTGTCCAGGTTGGACAACGCGTTGCACCGGGCACGCCGCTCATGGCGATTGTGCCGCTCGACGGTGTCTGGGTAGACGCGAATTTCAAGGAGAACCAACTCCGGCACATGCGCATCGGCCAGGCCGTGACGCTTAGCGCCGACGTTTATGGCTCGAGCGTGAAGTATCACGGCCGGGTAGAGGGTTTTTCGGCGGGGACCGGCAGCGCGTTCGCGGTATTGCCGGCGCAAAACGCGACGGGGAATTGGATCAAGGTCGTGCAACGATTGCCCGCACGGATTCTGCTCGATCAGGGCGAACTGGAAGCCCACCCGTTGCGCATCGGCTTGTCGATGCAGGTCGATGTCGACACGCACGACCAGTCCGGATCGCAACTGGGTGCAGCCAAGAACACGACCTATTCTACGGACGTCTTCGCTCGTTATGGCGACCAGGCCGACCAGGAGATCGCGCACATCATCGCGCAGAACGTAGTCGCCAAAGTTGCGCTCAAGCACGACGCAACTCGGGCTGCCGGCTAATTCCCCAGGAGACGAGATGAATACGTCATCAACTACCGCCGCGCCACCACCGGCTCTGTCCGGCGGCAAGCTGGTTGTCGCCACGTTGGCGGTCGCGCTCGCGACATTCATGACCGTGCTCGATTCGTCGATCGCCAACGTGGCGATCCCGACGATCTCGGGCAATCTTGGCGTGTCGGTCGACGAAGGGACCTGGGTCATTACGCTGTTCGCTGCGGCCAACGCCGTGTCCATTCCGCTGACGGGATGGCTCACGCGCCGGGTCGGCCAGATCAGGTTGTTCGTGGGCGCGATACTGTTGTTCACGCTTTCGTCATGGCTGTGCGGTATCGCGCCGACCCTGCCGATCCTGCTTGGCGCCCGCGTGCTGCAAGGCGCAATGGCCGGGCCGCTGATTCCGCTTTCGCAAGCGATCCTGCTCGGCTCCTATCCGAAGTCCAAGAGCTCGACCGCGTTGGCGCTGTGGGCGATGACCGCGACCGTCGGCCCGATTGTCGGCCCGGCGCTCGGCGGGTGGATGACCGACAGCTACAGCTGGTCCTGGATCTTCTACATCAACATACCGGTCGGCATCTTCGCCGCTTCGGTAACGTGGATCATCTACCGCTCGCGTGAAACGGTCGCCGAGAAACTGCCAGTCGATAAAGTCGGGCTGGGTTTGCTGATCACCTGGGTTGCATCGCTGCAGATCATGCTGGACAAAGGCAAAGACCTCGACTGGTTTAATTCGCCGACCATCATCGTACTCGGCCTGATCGCATTGATCGGCTTTGCCTCGTTCGTGATCTGGGAGCTGACGGAGAAAAATCCGATCATCGATCTTCGCCTGTTCGCAGGACGTAATTTCCTCGGCGGTACGGTGGCGATCTCGGTGGCGTATGGGGTGTTCTTCGCCAACCTGGTATTGCTGCCGACGTGGATGCAACAATACCTCGGATACCGTTCCGTAGATGCCGGCCTGGTCACGGCGCCACTGGGAATTTTTGCGGTGATACTCGCGCCGGTGATGGGAAAGATCGTACCGAAGTCCGACGCGCGTATTTTGGCAACGATGGCGTTTATCGGCTTTGCGGCGGTGTTCCTGATGCGCTCGTACTACACGACAGGAGTCGATACCTGGACGCTGGTGCTCCCGACTCTGCTGCAAGGCATCCCGATGGCTTTGTTCTTCGTACCGTTGACGGTCATCATCCTGTCGGGGTTGCCGCCAGAAAAGATTCCGGCGGCGGCGGGCCTTTCGAATTTTGCCCGGATCTTTGCCGGCGCGGTCGCCACCTCGCTGTTCAGCACAGGTTGGAACGATCGCACCATCCTGCATCACGCCCGCCTGATCGAACAGGCGAGCCCCAATAATCCGATCTACGTCGAGGCGATCCATTCGTTGCAGACCACCTTGGGTGGCGGTACCGACAAAGCGATGGCGTTCTTTGAAAGCAGCCTGAATGCGCAGGCTGCGATGCTGGGGCTCAATGACATCTTCTGGCTGTCGTCCGTGATCTTCGTCGTCATCATTCCGTTGATCTGGCTCACCAAGCCAGGCAAGGCCGATGCAAGCGCGTCTGCTGTGGCCGGGCATTGAGCGGCATATCGAGTGGCATGTCGATTGAGGCCGCGGGCGGGGCGGTGCGCGGCGTATCGAGTGCAGCAGTGTGTTCCCCGGGTGGGTGTGCGATGTTGCGCGTGCATCTTGCGACAGGCGGTTGTCGCAAGACTACGCCTATAATGTGCATACCCTTTGAAACAAAATCGCATAATGGAACTGGACGGACTGAACGGGCTGGCGGCCTTCATACGCGTGGCCGAGGCGCGTAGCTTCACGGCCGCCGCGAGCTTGCTGGGGATCTCGCCGTCGGCAATGAGTCATGCGATCCGTCAGCTCGAAGCCAAGCTCGATGTGCGACTGTTCCACCGCACCACGCGCAGCGTGAGCCTTACGGAGGCGGGCGCCGAACTGCTGGAGCGGGTCGGCCCGCTGATGGGCGAACTGCAAAGCGCGGTGCATCAGGTGACGCGCTCGGCGGACCGGCCGGCCGGCGCATTGCGGCTGAACATGCCGCGCAGCGCGAGCGTGTTGCTGATCGAACCGGTGTTGCGGGAGTTCCTCGATGCCTATCCCGACATCAGTCTGGAAATTGTCATCGACAACGGCCTGAGCGATATCGTAAGCCAGGGTTTCGACGCGGGCATACGCTTTGGCGACGTGCTGGAGAAGGACATGCTGGTGGTTCCGATCAAGCCCGAGCTGCGCGTGGCGATCGTCGCGTCGCCCGACTACCTGACGCGCAAAGGCATACCGCGGCATCCTTCCGATCTTGCCGCGCACGATTGCATCAACTTCCGTACCGTTAGCGCCGGAACGGTCTATCCCTGGCGTCTCGAGAAGAACGGCCGTCGCAAAGACGTAGCCGTCAAAGGGCGCTTGACGTCCAACGACTCGATACTGGTGCTGCAGGCTGCGCTGGACGGCGTGGGCCTCGCTTATCTGTACGACGAATACGTCGAGCGCTTTCAACAAGGCGGTCATCTGGTGAAGGTGCTCGAAGACTGGTGTCCGACCGAAGGCCTCTACCTTTATTTCTTCAATCGCCAAAGCATGCCGGCGAAACTGCGCGTGTTTATCGACTTCCTCAAACAGCGCAATCCGCACAACGAGATTCCCGATGCACGGGCGCTCGCAGTGCGTACTCCGGCACAACGCAGCAGCGCACCGCGCCAGCCAAAATCGGCAAAAAAGCCGGGCCGCGGATGAAACGCTGGCGGGCAAGGCCACTTTGAACAAGGTATATTGGACCCTGGCTTTGACGAGGGTACGCAAATGACGAATCAAAGAGACAACACTCCTCACGCCGGTTCATGCGTCGAGGCGGCTGCCGGCACCAGCACCGTGCAGCTGATCGTGAACGGCGTGGAACAGCGTTTGCGCGTGACGCCGAATGCGGTACTGCTGGACGTGTTGCGCGACCAGCTTGGGCTGACCGGCACCAAGAAAGGGTGCGACCACGGCCAGTGCGGCGCATGCACGTTGCATGTGAACGGCGTCGCGATCAATTCGTGCCTGTCGCTGGCGATCATGCACGATGGCGACGAAATCACCACCGTGGAAGGGCTGGAGCGCAACGGCGAACTGCATCCGGTACAGGAAGCATTCTGGGAACACGATGCCTATCAGTGCGGCTACTGTACGGCGGGCCAGGTGATGAGCGCTGTCGCGATACTCAAGGATGTTCGCATCGAGAGCGACGACGCGTCGGTGCGAGAAGCGATGAGCGGTAATATTTGCCGCTGTGGCGCCTACAAGAATATCGTCGCGGCCATCCAGTCGGCGCGCAAGGCGGGGAGGGCCGTCTGATGCGCAACTTCGACTATATCCGTGCGGCCGATCCCGACCAGGCGATTGCGACGCACGCGCAAACCCGCGGCGCGGCATTTCTCGCCGGTGGCACCACGCTGCTCGATTTGATGAAAATCGACATCATGCGGCCACCCAGCGTAATCGATATCCATCGCTTGGCGTTCGACCAAATCGAAACCTTGCCGGACGCACGCGTACGCATAGGCGCGATGGTCAGCAACACGACGCTTGCTTATCATCCGGCCATACGCGACGACTACGCGGTTCTTTCCGAAGCGTTGCTCTCCGGCGCCACCACGCAATTGCGCAACAAAGCCACGACGGGCGGCAATGTCATGCAGCGCGTGCGCTGCGGCTATTTTCGTGACGGCGTGTCGCCGTGCGAGAAACGCGAGCCGGGTTCGGGCTGCGCTGCGATCGAGGGGCAAAACCGCAACCTGCACGCTGTTCTCGGTACCAGCGAGCGATGCATCGCCGCCCATCCGTCGGACATGTGCGTCGCGATGGCGGCCATTGGCGCCACCGTAAGCGTGCAAGGCCCGAATGGCTCGCGCGAGATCGATTTCCTCGATTTCCACTTGGCTCCCGGCGACACACCGTGGAAGGAGCATGCGCTCGACGACAACGAGTTGATCACGCATATCACGCTGGATGCGCCGCTACGTGCCAGTAAGTCGGCATACTTGAAACTGCGTGACCGCGCTTCGTATCAGTTCGCGCTGGCGTCGAGCGCGGTGATCGTCGTGACGGCGGATGGCGTGATACAGGACGTGCGCATTGCATTGGGGGGCGTGGCCACCAAGCCGTGGCGCGCCAAGCAAGCGGAGCTTGCGCTCAAGGGACGGCCGGCAACGCGGGACGCTTTTTCCCATGCCGCGCAAGTCGCGCTCCAGGGCGCGGTGCCATATGCGCACAACGGCTTCAAGATCGCACTGGCGCAGCAGGCCATCGTGCGCAATCTCTTGTCGCTTACGAGTTGATGGCATGAGCCGGCGGCATAAGCCGATGGCCCAGCGCACCCAATGGAGAGAACAGCATGAGTGAACAGATTATCGGCGCCCCGGTGCGCCGCGTAGATGGCCGCCTCAAGGTGACGGGCGCCGCGCGTTACACGGCCGACCAGAATCCGGACGGCATGGTCCATGCATATGGCGTGTTCAGCACCATCGCGAGCGGCGTCATTGTCGAGATGGAATTGGACGAGGCACGCGAGTCGCCCGGTGTCATCGATATTTTTCATCACGAGCATTGCTCGCGTCTTTATCGCGTGCCGAAGTCGCCGCTTTCGTTCGATCGGATCATGACCGCGTCCATCGTCGATGAGCATCGCCTGCCGTTCGAAGACGCGACCGTGTACTACGCGGGGCAATTCGTCGCGCTGGTGGTCGCCGATACCTTCGAGCATGCCCGCGAGGCGGCATTCAAGGTCAAGGTGCACTATGAGAAAAAACAGGTAATCGCTGACCTCGCACAGGGACTGGCTGCGCACGGTACGCGCGATGGCAAAGGCGGTCACGAACGTGGCGCGCCGCAGCCGGCCTTCGACGCTGCCCCCTATCGAGTCGACGCGGTGTATGCAACGCAGGTCGAAACGCATAACCCGATGGAAATGCACGCGACGGTGGCGCGCTGGGAGGGTGCTAAGGAGGGCGATAAGCTACACGTTTTCGAGGCATCGCAAGGGGTTACCGTACACCGCAACACGTTGGCGAACATCTTCGGGCTGTCGCCTGAGCGTGTCATCGTGCAAGCACCGTTTATCGGTTCCGGTTTCGGCGCCAAATTATGGGCATGGCCGCATTCGATTGCCGCTTGCGCGGCGGCGCGCGAGATAGGCCGGCCGGTGAAGCTGGTGGTGCCGCGCAGCGAGATGTTCACGACCACCGGGCATCGGCCCGAGACGCGGCAGCACTTGCGACTCGCGGCGGATGCCAACGGTCGCATGGTATCGCTGCGCCACGAGTCGATCAACACCACTTCGTTTACCGATCAGTACGTCGAGACTTGCGGCGGCATGTCGAGCAGCTTGTACTCGTGCGAAAACGTGCTGGTCAGCCACCGGACCACCGAGGTGAATCGCGGCACGCCGACTTCGATGCGCGCGCCAGGCGCGGCCCCTGGACTATTTGCGCTGGAATCGGCCGTGGACGAACTGGCAAGCGCCGCGGGTATGGATCCGCTGGCGTTCCATCTGCTCAATATCTCCGAGCACGATGAGAGCACCAAGCTGCCGTGGTCGAGCAACCATTTGCGCGAAGCTTGCGAACGAGGTGCGGCCGCATTTGGCTGGGCGCAGCGCGACCCCGGCATCGGCGCAATGCGCGACGGGGACGAGATCATCGGCTACGGAATGGCAGCCTGCAACTGGGACGCTTACCGTACGCCTTCCGAAGCACGCGTGGCGCTCAGGGCCGACGGGACGGCGTGCGTGACGTGCGCGGTCCAGGACATCGGGACCGGCACTTACACGATCGCCGCGCAGACCATCGCCAGCCTGGTTGGATTGCCGTTCGAGCGTATCGAGGTGAAGCTGGGCGATTCGTCGTTTCCGGATTCGACGCTGTCCGGCGGTTCATGGGCCACGGCCAGCGTGCTGCCGGCGATCGCGCAAGCGACGCGTACGGCCATCGCACAACTGAAGCGCTTCGCCACGCAAAGCGATGGCTACTTCGCCGGTGCGCTTCCCGAGGACTTGAGACTCGAAGGCGGCCACCTGATTCACGGCGAGCGGTCTGTCGATTTCGCGCGGATTCTGAACCAACTGAACTTCGCCGCCGCCGAGGGGCACGCTCGCACGCCGGGCGCGCCGAGCGGCAAGTACTCGTTCAGTTCATTCGGCGCGCATTTCGCCGAGGTGCGTTGGGATCCGAATATTTCGCGCTTGCGGGTATCGCGTGTCGTCAGCGCGATCGATGTCGGCCGCGCGATCAATCCGATGATGGCGCGCAATCAGGTCGAGGGCGCCATTGTGATGGGGATAGGCATGGCGCTGTTCGAAGGTACCGAATACGACGCGCGCACCGGCGTGCCGACCAACAATAACTACGCGGAATATCTGGTGCCGGTGCATGCGGACCAGCCCGAAGTGGAAGTGATCCTGCTCGATTACCCCGATTTCGAATTCAACGAGTTCGGCGCGCGCGGTATTGGCGAGATCGGTATTACCGGCCTGGCTGCCGCGGTCGCCAATGCGGTTTACCATGCGACAGGCAAACGGGTGCGCGAGCTTCCGATCACGCTCGACAGGTTGATGGATTAGTCGCTCGATGGTGCGCCTGGGCTCGGCCTGGCTGAGCGAGTGAGTCTTCCCGGGTTTGTGAATGCGGGAAGACTCGCCGGGAAAACTCGATTGCAGAGGCTGGCTAATCGCTCGGTTCTAACCACCTTGCTGCGGCTGTGGTTGTGACGGCGGCGCGGACTGCGCAGACTGCGATGCTGCTGCGGGTGCTGCATCCGCGAGCTGGTCGGTCGACCAGCCCCCACCCAGCGCGCGCACCAATTGCACATCGGCGCGAAGTTGACGTGTTTGTAAATCCAGCACGCTGCGCTGGGCGTCGAGCCAGGCGGTTTGCGCCTGCACGACGTCGAGATAGCCGACCGCGCCGTGGCGGTAACGGTCCAGCGCCAGATCGAGCGCTTGCTGCGCGGCATTGGCGGCATCGTGCTGGTCGCCCAATGCGGTGCCCAGATCGGTCAGCAACGTAAGGTTATCCTCGACCTGCTGAAACGCATTCAATACGACGCTGCGATAGCGCGCCCCGGCTTCGTTTTCGACGGCCTTGGCGGAGGCCACGCCAGCTGCGCGCCGGCCGCCATCGAAAATATAGCCTGCCAGTATCGGACCGGCCGCCCAAAACAGATTGGACGCGCCCAGCAAATCCTCATACGTGCTGCTTTGATCGCCGCCTTGCACACTGAGTGTGAGCGATGGGAAGTAAGCCGTGCGCGCCACGCCAATCTTGGCATTGGCCTCCGCAGTACGGCGTTCCGCGGCCGCGATATCGGGTCGGCGTTGCAGTAACGTGGACGGCACGCCTACCGGCGTAACCGGCAGCGCGAACGAGGCGGTCTGCGCGGGCAGGCTGAATTGCGATGCCGACGCCCCGACCAGGACCGCGACCGCATGCTCGGTCAGCGCTCGTTGCGCCACCGTTTGCGACAGTAGCGAACGGGCCGACGACAACTGCGTCTGCGCGCGCGCAACGTCGAGCTCCGACACGATGCCGCCGGTATGCAGCGACTGCGTGAGTTGCAGCGCCCGGCCGAACGCCGCGATGGTTTGATTCAGCAACGCGTCCTGCTGATCGAATCCGCGCAACTGCACATAGCTGTCGGTCAATTGCGTCTGCAGGCTGAGCTGCACCGAAGCCAGATCGGCCTGGGTCGCTTGGGCTTCGTCCTTGCTGGCGGCAACGCTGTCGCGCACGCGGCCCCACAAGTCCACCTCATAGTCCAGCTCGCCGCCCAGCGTGATCGAGTTGTAAGTACTCGGCCCGGTTGCGCTGCGCAGCGGCCGCGTATTGGACTCGCGGTCGCTTTGCGGGTTGGCGATCGCGCTCAGTGTCGGGAACAGGCTGGCGCTCGCCGCGTCGACAAACGCGCGTGCTTGCTGATAGTGCGCGAGCGCGGCGCTCAGGTCCGCATTATTGGCGAGCAGGCGTTTTTGCAAGTCGTCGAGCTCGGGGTCTCGATAGACTTGCCACCAGCCGTCGCGCGGCAATTGATCCGACGGCTGTGCAGCACCCCACGGCGCGGTGGTCTGGTACGCGCTGGCGATCGGCGCAGGCGGCACATGGTAGTCGGGCGCCAGCGAACATCCGGCGACCCCAAGTGCCGCGGCCAGCAGCACGGGAATCGAACGACTACGCATGAGGCTTCGCCCCATTGTTGCCGGCCACCGCGACCCGCACGCGGTCGCCATCGGTCAGGCCATCGGGCGGATTGTTGATGATGCGATCTTCAGGCGTCAGCCCCGAGCCGATTTCTACGGTTTCGCCGAAATCGTGGGCAATAGTCACCGGTTTGAACGTGACACGATCGTCCTGGCCGACCGTCGCGATGCGCAGACCGCGCTGATCGAACACCAGTGAACTGGCCGGCACGCGCAGCGCCTGCTGGTTGACCGGAAGGTTGAAGCGCACGTCGGCAAAACCGCCGGGCAGCAGCTTGCCGGCCGAATTATCGACCAGCAGTTGCACCAGGGTCGTACCCGAAGCGGCGTTGATCGAGTCCGCCAGCGCCGTTACTGTAGCCGGGAAACTACGTCCCGGATATTCCGGCACGCTCAGTTGCGCGGTGGCGCCCGGGCGGATCGTCGGCGCGTAGGTTTGCGGGACCTGCACATAGACACGCAGCTTGTTCACATCCGAGACCACGAACAGCTCCGGGCCGCTGCCGCTGCCGGCGTTGATCAACGCGCCCACATCGGTTTCGCGCGCCGTGACCACCCCGTCGAACGGCGCGACGATGCGCGCGAAGCCCTTGGTCGCAACGAGCCGGTCGACGTTGGCTTTGGCGGCTTGCACGAGCGCTTGCTTGGCGGTGTAGTCGGCGGTGCGTTCGTCGACTTCCTGGCGCGACACCGAATCGGAAGCCAGCATCGACTGCCAGCGTTTCGCGGTCGATTCGGCAAGCGACGCATTGGCCTGGGCGCTGGCCAGATCGCCACGGGCCTGCAGCAATTGCTGGTCCAGATCCGGCGTTTCTATCTCGGCCATCAATTCGCCGGCCTTCACGTGAGCACCGATATCGACACGCCACGACTTCAGGTAGCCGCTGACGCGCGCGAACTGCGGCGCACGCGAGAATGCTTCGAGGCGGCCGGGCAACTGGAGCGTCGCGCCACTGGTCGCGCGCAGCGGTGTCGAGACGTCGGCGCTGGGCACGGCTTGCGCATCGGTCCAGGTGCGCAACTGCCGGTTGTCGGCGGCACGCGTGGCGATGCCTGCAGCCACGATCAGGATGGCGGCCACGCCGCCTACGATGGCTGCAACACGCAAGCGGCGACTGGGCGCCGCAGCGGGCAACATGGGTTCAGACGACATGAGCGGGTTCTCCGGGAACTGCAGCCGGCGCGGACGATGTGCCGGAACGTGAATGGATAATGCTGAACACTACCGGAACAAAAAACAGCGTTGCGACAGTAGCGAATATCAAGCCGCCGATCACGGCACGGCCAAGCGGCGCGTTTTGTTCGCCGCCTTCACCGAGTGCGAGTGCCATCGGCGCCATACCGATGATCATCGACAGGGCGGTCATCAACACCGGGCGAAAGCGTGTGAAGCCGGCCTCGGCGGCCGCTTTTACGGCGTCGCCGTGTACCGCGAGCCGCTCGCGGCAGAAACTCACCACCAGAATCGCGTTCGCGGTTGCCACGCCCATGCACATGATCGCGCCGGTCAGCGCCGGCACCGACATCGTGGTGTGCGTCGCGAATAGCATCCAGACGATGCCGGCGAGTGCTGCGGGCAGCGCGGTGACGATCACGAACGGGTCGGCCCACGACTGGAAGTTCACCACGATCAGCAAGTAGATCAGGACCACTGCGCCGAGCAGCCCGAGCAGCATGCCGGTGAATGCGCTGTTCATGGTCTGCACCTGGCCCAGCAGCGCGGTGGTGGTGCCGTGTGGCAGCGTACTCGCATGGGCAGCGATGATCTTGTTGATATCGGATGACACGGCGCCCAGGTCACGGCCCTGGGTGGTGGCGAAAATCTCGACCATCGGCTGGATGTTGTACTGGCTGACCACCGCGTTGCTGCCGAAGCGCTTCACGGTGGCGAGACCGCCGAGGATCTGGGAATTGCCGCCAGCGCCGCTGCCTGCGCTGATCGGCAGGTTGTTCAGTGCACCCAGCGAAGCCAACTGATATTGCGGAGTCTGCATCACGATCGGATAGGAAATGCCGTTGGCCGGGTTCAGCCAGTAGGTCGGCGCCACTTGGCTCGAGCCGGCCAGGTTGACCACGAGGCTATTGGTGACGTCGCGCTCGGTTAGACCGAGTAACTGCGCGCGGGTACGATCGACGTCGATCTGGAAGCCCGGATTCTCTTGCGATTGTGCGATACGGGCATCGACCACGCCCGGTATGCGGCGAATATCGCGTAGCAGCAAATCGGCATACGCGAAGTTGGCCGGCAGATTATTGCCGCGCACTTGCAAATCGATCGGCGCCGGCGAGCCGAAGTTGAGAATCTGGCTGATGATATCCGCCGGTGGGAATGAGAACGTTACACCCGGGAAATCGCGCGGCAGGCGTTCGCGCAATTCGCGCACGTATTCGGCGGTCGGGCGATGGCCCTCATTGAGCGAAATCTGCACGTCGCCGTCCGAGGAACCGATCGTGCCGGTATTGTTGTAAGCGGTGTTGATACCGCTGACCGACAGGCCGATGTTATCGACCATCGTGCCCATTTCATTGGGCGGAATGACCTGCCGGATTTCGCGCTCGATCGCGGCGAAGATCTGCGTGGTCTGTTCGACGCGCAAACCGACCGGCGCGCGTGCATGCATCAGGATCTGGCCGGCGTCCACGTCAGGGAAGAAATCGCGGCCGAGGAATGGCACCAGCGCAAACGACACCACGATGAAACCGAGGAAGCCGCTGATAAAACGGGTCCGGTTGCGGCTTTGCAGCGCGAGTGCGAGCAGGTCGTGATAGCCGCCGCGCACGCGCTCGAAACGGGCTTCGAACGCGCGCTGGAAACGCACCAGCGGATTACGCGAGCGCGGTGCGGTTTGCGGATCGACATGCGCGTGCTGCTTGAGCAGGTACTTGGCCATGGTCGGCACCAGCGTACGCGACAGGATGAACGACGAGATCATGGCAAAGATCACCGCCTCGGCCATCGGCACGAACAGGAAGCGCGCCACGCCATCGAGGAAGAACATCGGTACGAACACGATACAGATACACAGCAGCGAGACGAAGGCGGGCGTAACGATCTGCGCGGCGCCGTCGAGAATCGCGGTCTCGACCTCCTTGCCGTGCTCAAGGTGCCAGTTGATGTTTTCGATCGTGACGGTGGCGTCGTCCACAAGAATCCCGACCGCGAGCGCAAGGCCGCCGAGCGTCATGATGTTGAGGGTCTCGCCGAGCGCCGAGAGCGTGATGATCGAACCCAGGATCGCGAGCGGAATCGAGGTCGCAATAATCACCGTCGAGCGCCAGCTGCCGAGAAACAGCAGGATCATCAGGCTGGTCAGCGCCGCGGCGATGATGCCCTCGCGCGCGACACCGCTGATCGCCGCACGCACGAATAGCGACTGGTCGCCGATCGGATCGATGTGCAGATTGGCGGGCAACGAATCGCGCGCCGCTGCAACCTGCTGCTTGATACCGCTGATGATCCCGAGCGTGGAGACCGAGCCGTTCTTGAGCACGGTCATCAGTACCGAGCGGCTGCCGTCTACGTGCACGATATTGGTCTGTGGCGGCGAACCGTCGCGCACCGTGGCCACGTCGTGGATGTACACGTTCGTGCCGTTCACCGTCTTGATCGGCAGATTGCTGAGCGACTGGAGTTCGGACGGCGCATTGTTCAACTGCATCGTGTATTCGTACGAGCCGATCTTTTGCGTGCCGATCGGCGTGATCAGGTTCTGCCCCGCGAGCGCATTGGCCACGTCCTGGGCGGATAGGCCGTATGCCTGCAGCGCCGAAGGATTGATGTCGATCTGCACCTGGCGGCTTTTGCCGCCGAACGGGTAGGGGATCGATGCGCCGGCGACAGTCGTCAGGAACGGACGCAGCGCGTTGAGTCCGATGTCGCCCAGTTGCTGCTCGGAGAGTCCCTTGCCCGACAATGCGAGCTGGATGATAGGTACGGTGGACGCGTTGTAGTTCAGTATCAGCGGCGGGGTAGCGCCGGGCGGAAACTGCTTGAGCAGGGTCTGCGAGACAGCAGTCACTTGCGCGTTGGCGTTACTGATATTGACGCCGGGCTGGAAGAAGATCTTGATGATGCCGAAGCCGCCGATCGATTCCGCTTCTGTGTGCTGGACGTCGTTGACCGTGGTGGTGAGCGTGCGCTCGAACAGCGATGTGATGCGCCCGGCCATCTGATCGGGCGGCAGACCCGTGTATTGCCACACCACGCTGATTACCGGGATGCGGATGTCGGGAAAAATATCGGTCGGCGTACGCATTGCCGCGAGCGGTCCGACGATAAGCACGAGTAGCGCGAGTACGACGAACGTATAAGGCCGCTTCAGTGCGACGCGAACTATGCCGAGCATGCGATTTCCAGAAGGTTGAGCGTTGCGGTACTAACTAAATCCATCCAGACCCAGCGATCCAGACCCAGCGACCCAGATACAGCGACCCAGATACAGCGTAGGGCGCCCCTTGCCCGGAGCGCAGCTTGTCGATCCATCGGATCGTGATAGTAAGGCGAGAAAAAATATTGTGAAACGACAATAGGCAAAAAACGCTATTGTCGTTTTACGAAGAATTACCCAGCGTTACCGGAATCGGTTGCAGGCCAATGAATTCGGGCTTGCCCGGGCTTACAACCTGTAATCCGATTCCGGCTTCGCGGAGTCGTCATGCGTGCATATGCGCTGATTACTTGAAGCCGGTAACAGCATGTGGCACATACAGTTCTTCAAGCTTGCCGATTTCCTCGGTGCTCAATTCTATAGACAGTGCTGCGACCGCGTCGTCGAGGTGATGGGGCTTGGTCGCGCCGATGATCGGTGCAGTGATTGCCTGCTTTTGCAACACCCATGCCAGCGCTATCTGTGCGCGCGGTACACCACGCGCGGCGGCAATCTCGGCGACTCGTTCGACGATCTTGCGGTCGGCGGCTTCGGTGGCGGCGTAGAGCCCACGGCCGAATACGTCCGTCTCTGCGCGCGCGCTGGCGGTATCCCAGTCGCGGGTCAACCGGCCGCGAGCGAGAGGACTCCAGGGGATCACGCCTATGCCTTCGCTTTGGCACAGCGGCAGCATTTCGCGTTCTTCCTCGCGGTACAACAGGTTCACGTAATTCTGCATCGTGACGAAGCGGGTCCAGCCGTTGTCTTTCGCGACATGGAGCGCCTTGGAAAACTGCCAGGCATACATCGACGAGGCACCAATGTAGAGCGCCTTGCCAGCTTTCACCACATCGTGGAGCGCTTCCATGGTTTCTTCGATGGGGGTGTCGTAGTCCCAACGGTGAATCTGATAGAGATCGACATGGTCGGTGCCCAGGCGCCGCAAGCTCGCATCGATCTCGGCCATGATCGCCTTGCGTGACAAGCCGGCGCCGTTGGGCCCTTTGTGCATGCGGCCATGCACCTTGGTCGCGAGCACGATCTCGTCGCGGCGCGCGAAATCCTTGAGCGCGCGGCCGACGATTTCTTCGCTGGTGCCATCGGAATAGACGTTGGCGGTGTCGAAAAAATTGATGCCGAGGTCGAGTGCTTTTTTAATGAAGGGGCGGGCCTGCTCGTCGTCGAGCACCCACGGATGCGTACCCCGCTCAGGCACGCCATAGCTCATGCAGCCCAGACATAGGCGCGAGATGTCGATGCCGGTGCGGCCAAGTTTTACGTATTTCATGGTGTGGCTCCCTTTGAAGTGCTGAAGTGCGGTCTGGCAGACGCCGGGACGGTGCACGAACCGGTCCGATCCTACGCTACGCCGATTCGTGCGGGGCTGTCGGATGTGAGCGGCCCAGGCCCGATCCAACGTAAATTCGATGAGCTGCCGCAGAAGTTGCCTCACGATTTGCGTCACTAAGACGCCTCGCAAGACGCTACTACGGAGAGTAGTGCATGAACCGCGGGGCTACAGTATAGGAAGCCGGAATCGATACGATTCATTAAAGAAATTGGAAGGGCTTGTGAAAATAATCGCTTAATGTCGGTGCCTAGGCGAGGCCGGCAAGCAGCGTCTTTTCAGTTTTGGCGAAATGCTGCTGCAGAAATTCCACACACACGCGGATCTTGACGGAGGTGGAGAGCCGCTGCGGGTGCACGGCCCAAATATTGGCCTCTTGACGAATCGCCGGCAGGATATGGACCAGTTCTCCCGTTTGCAAATGAGGCGCGAGATCCCAGACCGAACGCAAAATGATGCCGCGCCCCTCGATCGCCCAACGCCGGACGATTTCTCCGTTGTTGCTGGCGAGCGGACCGGTGACCTTGACCATGCGCTCCTTGTCGCCTTCCTTGAAGCTCCAGGTGCCGAACGGGTGATCGCGCTCCTTGATGACCAGGCAGTCATGGCTGGCCAGCTCCCCAGCGTTCTTCGGCAGGCCTCTGCGCGCAATATACGCCGGCGCCGCGCATAGGATGCGGTGGTTCGAGGCGAGATGGGTCGCGATATGACGCGGCGCAATTTCGTTGCCCACGCGCACATCGAGATCGAAACCCTCGGCGCCCAAATCGACGAGCCGGTCGAATACTTCAAGCCGGATATTGAGCGCGGGATATTTTGTGATCATCTCGCCAAGCGGCCCGGCCACGTAATTGCGACCGAAGCCGAAACTGCTGCACACGCGCAGCAATCCCCGCGGCGCTCTACGCGCGACCGACAATTCGTCGAGCAGCAGATCCATGTCTCCGAGTATGCGCTCGGCTAGCGCGTAGGTTCGTTCGCCTTCCTGGGTCACGGTGACGCGCCGCGTGGTGCGGTGCAGCAGCTTGATGCCGAGCGTGGCTTCGAGGATTCGTATGCGTTTGCTGACAGTCGTGGCGGACAGGCCCAGCGCCTCGGCAGCACTGACAAAACTGGCCGTTCGCGCGACGGCGATGAAGACCTTCAAGTCCTCGGGCAACGGGAGATTACTCATACATCGTGCTTAGTGAACTCATGAATATGGAGATTAAATAATACTGCGGCTTTAGTACTATGTCGATGATCGGTGAGTAGCCGCCCCAGAGCAGGTCAAAAAAGGAAGCACAGATGAACCCATCCGCCACCAAGCCCGGCTCCAATCTCAACAGCATGATGCTGTTGCGCGATCGGCTCGCCCGGCAAACGACCGCTGAAACGCGGTTCGACGCAGCCACACGAGCGGCTTACGCCTCGGAGGCGTCCAATTACCGGCAGGTCCCGATAGGCGTGGTGATTCCCCGGACCGTCGACGATTTCGTGACAACGGTGCGTCTTTGCAACGAGTACGACGTGCCCATCGTGCCGCGCGGGGCAGGCACGTCGATGTGCGGACAGTCGGTCAATGCGGCGATCGTCATCGACCATTCGAAATATCTTAACCAAGTGGTATCAGTCGACGCAGCGCGCCGTGTGGCGATCGTGCAGCCTGGCGTGATCTGCGATCAGTTGAAGGCTGCCGCCGCCAAGCAGGGGCTGACCTTCGGGCCCGACCCGGCGACCCATACCCGCTGCACGCTCGGCGGCATGATAGGCAACAACTCTTGCGGTGCCCATTCCGTGATGGCGGGCAAGACCGTCGAGAACATCGAGCAGCTCGAAATTCTCACGGCCGATGGCGAGCGTTTCTGGGTCGGTCCGACCGATGACGCCGCGTTCGCGGAACATGTGAAAGCAGGAGGGCGGCGCGCCCAGATCGTGACCGGTCTCAAGGCACTCGCCGCAAAGCACGCGGATGCGATTCGGCAGGGTTTTCCGACCATCAAGCGGCGCGTCTCAGGCTACAACCTGGACCAGTTGCTGCCCGAGAATGGCTTTAACATCGCACGCGCATTGGTGGGTAGCGAAGGCACCTGCGTCAACGTGCTGCATGCGCAAACCCGGTTGATTACGAATCCGACGCACCGGCTGCTGGTGGTGCTGGGCTTCGAGAATATCTTTGAAGCCGCGGATTCGGTGCCGCAACTGCTGCCGCTCGAACCGATTGCGATGGAAGGGCTGGACTACGGAATCATCGGCGGCCTCAAGCGGCTGGGGCTGCGTCTGGATGACATCGCGGAGCTGCCGGCCGGCAATGCATGGTTGATGGTCGAGTTCGGCGCAACCAGCGATGCCGAGGTCAGGGCCAAGGCCGGCCGGCTGGTAGCGGCGACCCCCGGATTACTTGGGCACCCGAGCATGCGTCTGGTCGAGGGGCCGCTGATGCAACGCTTGTGGTCGATACGCGAGACCGGCGCCTCGGCCACTTCGCGCTCCGAGGATCCCGACAGGCCCGACCCCGTGGTGGGATGGGAGGATGCTGCAGTCGAGCCGGCCAAGCTCGGCAGCTACTTACGCGAATTCGCCGCGCTGGTCGAACAATATGGTTATCGCACCAATCTCTACGGACACTTCGGCGATGGCTGCATACACGCGCGGATCACCTTCGATCTCAGTTCGCGGGCAGGTCTGAACGATTGGCGCAAGTTTCTCGAGGAGGCCGCCAAGCTGGTCGTGAAGTATGGCGGCTCGCTCTCGGGCGAGCACGGCGACGGGCAGGCCAAGGGCGAGTTTCTGCACCTGATGTATTCGCCCGAACTGATGCAGGCGTTTCGCGATTTCAAGGCGCTGTGGGATCCGAAAGGCTTGCTCAACCCGGGCAAGCTGATCGATGCAATGCCGGTCGATGCGAATCTGAGGCTGGGGCCTGATTATGTGCGGCGCGAGGCGCAAACCACCTTCGCGTTCGGCGGCGATGCGCCCGCGGGCGGGCACGCCGAAAAGCGTAGTGACGGCACCGCGTTCGCGCGCGAAATCGAGCGCTGCGTCGGCATGGGTAAATGCCGCTCGCTCGAGGGCGGCACGATGTGCCCGAGCTTCAAAGCCACTCGGGAGGAGCTATATTCGCCGCGCGGGCGCGCCCGCCTGTTCTTCGAGATGCTGCGCGGGGAAGTGCTGCTCGAAGGCCGTGACGACCAAGCGCTGAAAGACTCGCTCGACATGTGCCTGGCCTGCAAGGGATGCAAGGTGGATTGCCCGACCCATGTCGACATTCCGAAATATCGCAGCGAGTTCCTGTCGCGCTACTATCGGACGCACCGGCGCAGCCTCATGGATCTTTCGATCGCCAGACTGGGCGACTGGCTGCCGTTGGCCACGCGTTTCAGCGGACCGGTCAATTTTCTGATGGGCAATCGCTACGCGCGCAAGGCGGCAAAATGGTTCGGTCTGGCGCAGGGGGTCAAGTTCCCGCGGATCGCCTCGCAAGCATTCCGGGCGGGCCCGGTTGCCAAGCGACTGATCGGTTGCTGGCCCGAGCAGTTCGATTCCGGCCACGTCGTTGTGTGGACCGACACGTTCAATAACGGCTTTAGCCCCGCCATATTGGAGGCGGCCGTGCGCGTGGTCGAAGCCAGCGGCCGCAAGGCGGTCGTGACGCGCAGGCATGTGTGCTGCGGCAGGCCGTTGTATGACTCGGGGTTATTGAGCGAAGCGCGGCAGAATCTGGTCGAGATCCTCGATATCCTCGCACCGGCCTTGACGGCCGACGTGCCCATTCTCGTGCTGGAACCGAGTTGCCTGTCGGTGTTCAGGGACGAATTGCCGAGCATCCTGCCGCACGACGAACGTGCTGCGCTGCTGGCCAGGCGGGCCATCACCATCGCGGAGTTTGCCAACAGCGTGAACATGACGATACCGCAGCCCGGCGAAGTCCGGATTCATGCGCATTGTCATCAGAAAGCGTGCGCAGGGACGGCCGCGGAACAAGCGTTGGGCGCGAATGTGCTCGATACCGGTTGCTGCGGCATGGCCGGCGCTTTTGGGTATCACGAGAAAACGGCGGCGGTCGGGGCCAGGGTGGGGCAGATCGAGCTGCTGCCAGCGCTAGCCGGCGTGGCCTCAAGCGACACGCTGGTCGCCGATGGTTTTAGCTGCCGTTCCCAGATCAAGAATCTGGATGGCCGCCGGGCGCAGCATCTCGCCGAGGTGCTCGCGGCACAACTGGAGCATTGAGCCCGGACAATGACAAAGGCACGCCATGAAGGCGTGCCTTTGCTGTCCGGCATGGCGTATCCAAATCGCTGCGCAGCCGCTTTGAAGCCGGCCGCGCTTCAAGCCTGCAAATTATTGCTGGCTGGTTTGTTGCGCGCCTTCCGGGTAGGCCACGGCGGCAGCGGCGGTCTGGCGAGCTGCATGCGCGGCTTGCACACGTTGTTCTGCTGCCTGGATGTCGGCCGGGTAGTACACGTCGTCACCGCCCGGTTGGTAGCCGGCGGCTTCCAGCTCGGCCAGTTGCGCCTTGACCTGAGCGCGCGTAATCGGTGCTTGTTGGGCCGTCTGAGCCGAGGCGTTGCCGGCGAAGAGGGCGGTTACGCCCACGAGAGCGGCGGCGGAAATGACACTTGCGAAATATTTGGTGTTCATGGTTTCTCTCCAATTTGGCTGGGACTGAAATTCAAATTTCTGTCTACAGACGAATAGTAGGACGGCGCGCTCTAGGTATAAACCCTCATTGGCGCAATTTATTGTTGCGATTAGCGAGGGGAATAATTTACCTCTCGATGAGGCGCGCGTTCGACGCGATTCATCGCCCCAGGGCCCGCTTGGCATTCAATGGCCAAAGCAGGGCGCCCGCGTACCGGCGTCGTGGGCGTAGGCAGAAGCCAACCTGATGGTCGAGAGATGATGCGAGTGGAGATTGCGTGCTGCGTGGGCCCTTACGCCGCTGTCCCGCTTAGCGAAACAATGAAATCGAAAAACGCTTTGACCTTGGCGGAGGGGTGGTGCCGGGAAGGATAGAGCGCGTATAGGGGAAAGCGCTCGTCGGGCCAATCCGGGAAGATATCGACGAGCCGTCCGCTCGTCAGCATTTGTTCGGCGCCGAGTTCCATGATCTGCGCGATGGCGTGTCCGGCCAGGCAAACGCCGTGCATCGTGCCGACGTCATTGACGACCAGGCGCCCGCGCACCGGTACGATCAATCTCTTGCGGCCACGATGAAATTCCCACGGGTAGGGCTGCGTCGTTTCCGAGTCGCGAAACTTGATGCACACATGGTGCCCGCCTTCCAGGTCGGCAGGCGCTACGGGGCGTCCGAATTTCTTCAGGTACGACGGCGAGGCCACCGTCACGATGCGTGTGTCGAGCAGCTTTCGCGCGATCAGCGTGGACTCGCGCGGCTCGCCGAAGCGCACGGCGAGGTCGAAGCCATCCGCAACCATGTCGCCAAGCTGATCCCGGGTGACGAGTTCGAGTTGCAAGTCCGGATGGTTCTCCACGAATGCGCCGAGGCGAGGTCCAAGCACCAGTCGTGAAAAGAACGGGTCGACATTGACGCGCAAGCGGCCGCGCACTGCGGTGGCACCCTGTGCCGCGGATGCTGCGGCCTCTTCGAGGCCACCGAGCAAGGGCACGATTTGCTCATAGAAACGTCGGCCCTCGTCGGTCAGGGTGACGGAGCGCGTGGTGCGGTCGAACAAGCGGATGCCGAGCCGTGCCTCAAGCCTTGCCACCGAACGGCTCACACCCGATTGCGACATGCCCAGTGTCTCACTGGCGCTCGCGAAACTACCGCTGTCGACGATCGCCGATAACACACCCATACCGTTTAACATGCGCTCGTCGAACGGCATGGCGATGCTCCTTTGTCATCGATTGAACGGAGCCCATGCTATCGCGAACTGACTCGCAGCTCAATCGTTCAATCCCATACCGGCGCAAACGGTGGTTTTACGAAGCGTTGATCCTTGGGCAATGCGGCGATGGTTCGACGGTCTTCGTCGTCAAGCTCAAGCTTCAGCGCGTCCAGGTTGGCTTTTTGACTTGCGGCGCGCTGTGCTTTGGGAATTGCGGCGACTCCGTCCTGGTCGAGCAGCCACTTGAGCGCCACTTGAGCTGGGCTCGCGCCATGTTTGGCGCCAATCGCGATCAGCGCGGGGTTCTCGGCAAGCGTGCCTTGTGCCAAGGGACAATGGGCCACAAGCGGAATGCCTTTGCTTGCGAGGTAACTGCGTATGCGAGTTTGGTCGAGCAACACGTGGTATTCGATCTGGCAGCACGCGATCGGAGCGCCAATGTCGTCCACCACTGTTCGCAGCAGATCGAGCGTGAAGTTGCATACGCCGATGGCACGGGTGCGGCCTTCGGCCTGCAGCTTCGCAAGCGTTTCGCAGACCGCCGGCAGATTCATGTCGGCGGCCGGCCAATGCACCATGAAGAGATCCACGTAATCGAGTTGCAGCTTGTCCAAACTCGTGTCGAGCGATGCGCGGATCGCGTCGGGCGCTAGTTGATCGTGCCAGACCTTGGTCGTGATATGCAGATCGCGGCGCGCGACCGACGACGCGGCGAGCGCGGCGCCCACGGCCTCTTCGTTGCCGTACATGGCGGCCGTGTCGATATGCGTGTACCCGAGCTCCAGCGCGCTTTCGACGGCGGTGCGACAGAGGTCGCCCTGCATGCGAAACGTACCGAAGCCCAGGCGCGGAAAGCTAATGCCTTGTGTATGCAGCTGGTCCATTGAATTTCCTTGAATTGGCATGGGGCAGCATAGCGAGTGCCAGGTGGCATTTGAAGCGCTATCGCGTCATAACACTAGTGACATTAGGTCGTTAATGGCTGCGGCGCCGCGCCAGGAATGCGCGTAATGGCGAACCCTTACCGGCCATCGTCCGGCACGAGTTGAGAAAAGATGGCAAGCTGCCGGTTGTTTTGCCGGCCGCTTTGCTTTGGCGGCCGTTGTGCTTTTGCTGGTCGCTCTATCAACGATGGGAAACAATGGCATGGATCGCTTATCTTCGAGGCGCGCTTTCGGCAGCGCTTGCACGCCTTCGCGTGACCGCATCACCACTTGGGCAACGCGTGCATGACCGAGCAAACACCTGTCGTGCGGAAGTTGATTCCGTTCACCGTGGCGAACTTCCTGGGCTTTCTTGCAATCGGAATTCCGCTGCCGGTCTTGTCGATCTATGTGCATGGCGTTCTTGGCTTTAGCCCATTCGTGGTGGGCTGCGTGATCGGTCTGCAATCGCTGGCCACGCTGCTCACCCGGCAAACCGCGGGCCGTTCATGCGATACGCGTGGACCCAAGCGCACGGCACTGTTCGGATTCGCCAGCGCATCGGGCGCGGGCGTGCTTTATTTCGCTGCCGCCGCTACTGCCTCGCACGCACTGGTGAGCGTTTGCCTGCTCGGTGGCGCACGCCTGGCCTTGGGGCTCGGGGAAAGCCTGTTCATCACGGCGCTTTCGACGTGGAGCATCGTGCGGGTTGGTCAAGCGCACGCCGGACGCGCAATGGCGTGGTCGGGCATTGCCATGTACGGGGCGCTTGCGGCTGGCGCTCCCTTCGGCTTGTTCATCTACCGCCTGGGCGGATTCGACGCGGTCGCCGCCTGCGCCGTCGTATCGCCACTGCTAGGGGCGTTGCTCACGCTTGGATGGCCCGACGCAAAGTCGACGAACACGGGACCCCGCATATCGTTCCTGCGGGTATTGCACACGATCTGGGCGCCAGGGTTGGGCATGGCGTTGGCGTCCTCAGGCATAGGCACCCTAGGCGCATTCCTGACCTTGCGTTACCAGATGGAGAATTGGTCGAGCGCCGGCATCGCGCTGACCAGTTTTGGCTTGTCCTATCTTGCCGTGCGGATCGTGTTCGGTGGCTTGCCGGATCGGCTCGGCGGATATCCCACCGGTGCGGTATCGCTTTTTGTGGAAGCGATCGGCTTGCTGACGATCTGGACGGCATCGTCACCGGCGATGGCGCTTGCGGGTGCAACCGTTACAGGTATTGGCTATTCCCTGGTTTTTCCGTCGCTGGGCGTGCAGGCGCTCAAGCGCGTGCCGAGCGAGAACCGCGGGCTGGTGATCAGCGCTTACCTGGCGTGCTTCGATCTCGGGCTTGCGGTGGCGGGCCCGGGCTCCGGCTTGGTGGCGCGAATGTACGGGTTGCCGGCGGCGTTCTTCGTGGCCGCGATGGCCGCGCTTACCGCGCTTGTCCTGCTATCTGCCGACCGCGTGGCTGCGGCCAAGAGCCGTTTGGCGTAAGCGTTCTATAGGAGCTGCACAGTCGAGTGACACGGCTGGGTGGCACAGCTGAGTCCCACGGCGCAGTCACGCAGCGGAGTTGCACGCGGGAGTTGCATACGGCCACCGCCCAGGCGCGCTCAATGTGCACCGGCCGTGGCAGCCGCACCGCCTGCGCCTGGCTTGCCGCGACGTGTGACCCAGATGATCGGGATGATCGTCAGGAAGATCAGCGCCGATGCCCAAAACACATCGTTAAGCCCGAGCATCGCAGCCTGATTGTCTAGACTTGCGCTGAACATCGCCCGCGCCGTATCGGCGTTCACATTGAACTGCGACTGCAGCGAGTTCACGCTCTGGGTATAGATCGGGTTGTATGCATTGGCGACCTCGGCGAGCTGTGCGTGATGCAAGATCGTGCGATTGTTCCATGCCGTGCCGGCGATCGACGTGCCGATCGCGCCGCAGAAAATCCGCGCGAAGTTCGAGAGACCCGCAGCGGCGGGGATTTTATCGGCCGGCAGGCCCGATAGAATGATCGCCGTCAGCGGGGTAAAGAAGAGCGCCATCGGGATGCCCTGCAGCAGCGTGGGCAACACGAGCGACCAGGTGTCGACGTAAGTCGTGTAGTTCGAGCGCAGGTAAAAGCAGAATGCGAAGCATATAAACGCGGCGGTGGCCATGACCCGCGCATCCGAGCGCGGCAAGACCCGTCCGATGATAGGCGCCAAAATAACCGCAAAAATGCCCAGCGGCGCCGTGACCAGCCCCGCATCGATCGAGCGGTAGCCGAGGTACTCCTGCATCCACTGCGGCAGCAACACCAGGTTGCCGAAGAACACACCATAACCGATCGATATCGCAATCGTCCCGCCCGTGAAGTTACGCCGCTTGAACAACGACAGATCGACGATGGGATGCTCCTCGGTAATCTCCCAGATAAAGAATGCCGCGAAGCCGACCACCGCGACGATCGCCAGCACGACGATGGTCGATGAGTTGAACCAGTCGAGATCGCGGCCTTTGTCCAACATGATCTGCAACGCGGCCACCCAGACGATCAGCAGACCGAGCCCGATCGTATCGACCGGCAGTTTCCTGACGGCGGTTTCGCGCTTGCGATAAAGTATCCATACCGTGGCCGCCGCGAACAAGCCGACAGGGATGTTGATATAGAAAATCCATGACCAGCTGTAGCTGTCGGTGATCCAGCCGCCGAGCGCTGGCCCCGCGATGGGGCCGACCACGGCCGTCATGGCCCACAGGGAAAGCGCCGTCGACGACTTCTCGCGCGGGTATGAGCCGAGCAGCACTGCCTGCGATAGCGGAATCAATGGCCCGGCGACCAGCCCTTGCAGCACGCGTGCGACAAGCAGCACGGTCAGGTTGGGCGCGAGCCCGCACAGCCACGAGGCCATGACGAACAGTACAATCGCGCCCACGAACAGACGGATTTGCCCGAGCCTTTGCGTGAGCCAGCCGGTCAACGGCACCGCGACGGCGTTGGAAGCGGCAAATACGGTAATGACCCAGGTGCCTTCGTCGATCGAGACGCCCAAATCCCCCGAGAGCGTCGGGATTGCAACGTTCGCGATCGACGAATCGAGCACGACCATGAACGTGGCCAACGCGACCGCGAACGTGGCAAGGATCAGCTGACCGCCTTGCATCGGCGGCGGGGCTGCGGGTGCATCGGTGTGTGAGGTCGGCGTACTCAAGGATCTATCCTGAAAGCGCCCGGGCCTGATCAGCCTGAGTTGGTTGGAAAGTGAGTCGGGTGAGCAAGACGACAGCCGCGTGCGGCTCGGGAACCACGATACGGGCACGGCACGCAGGCAATGGTGCCGATTTTAGCAGGCGGAACCGATGGAAGCAGACAAAGAAACAATGAAGCGCCACGACCTATGGAAGGTCGCGGCGGTTTGATCTTGCGCGGCGATCTAGCGAAGCGCGATCAGGAGGCTGCGGTAACCAGCGCTTTCAACACCTGCTCCAGTGTGGTGTGCCCCTTGCGGGACTCCACCGAGCCGCCTTCGAACACCATCCATCCCGCATTGAAGCCGTCGAGCATTTGAATGCGCGGGATCGGATTTTGGGCTCCCTGTGAGCGGAATAGGGCTTCCCATTGGTCGCGCGGGACCGGCTCCATACGCACTGCGTGGCCGAATGCCGCAGCGAAACCAGCGCCGATGTCGTTTGCGCAGTAGTGTTGTGGGCCTTCGAGCTCCACAACCCGTGAGCCGGTCCACGTTTCGCGCAGCAAGTCGGCTGCGGTGCGACCGATATCCTCGGTTGCCACCATGCCGATCGCGTGGTCGAGCGGCTGCAGGAAACTGGGAACGACGCCGACCTTTGCGGCCGCCAGATCCCACGACGCGTTTTCCATGAACCAGGCGGCGCGCAGGAACGCAATCGGCAACGGCAGATCGCCGAGACTTTCCTCGGTCATCTTCAGGTTGTTCAGCAAATTCTCTTGTTCGAGATGCGCACCAACAGTAGATAACACCACCGCCTTGGGCGCTTGTGCGGCAAGCAACGCGGCACGTACTGCTGCGTTAGCCGCGATCGTCACCGGATAACCGGGTTCGGGATCGTAGATGGGCGGCATCAGCACGAACACACCTTCCACGCCTGAGAATGCCTTGGTCATCGCTGCGACATCGGTATTGGTCGCAATCGCGATTTCGCAACCCAGTGCGGCCCATGGCGCACCTTTTTCGGCACTGCGCACCACGGCGCGTACCGCGTGGTCAGCGCCGAGCAAAGCGCGCGCGACAGCGCCGCCCACCTGGCCGCTAATCCCAGTTATGGCGTACATGTTTAGTTATCCTGTAATTAAATGACTGTATGAAAGCGAGTCGAGCGGGGCCCTTCATGCGGTGCACAGAGGGTCTCGCTTTTCTTATCGGGAGTGTGGATTCTCGCGTGAACGACACCCGCGATTGAACACGAGCGGAATCTTCGCACACGCGAGACCCAAAGCACGATGAGCTAGTGTCATATCATTTGTGACACGAAAGCACCAATCCCCGATTTCCGATGACAATTTAATTTGGAAGGCCCGTGCTTCGCCGGGTCTGGGCGCACCTCGGATGCCGCGTGTATGTGCCGATGAGGTAGCGACTCCCTGCTTGCAAAATGAAAGTCATGAGCCTATGCTGATTCGATCAGCGTAAGCAAGGTAGTTCGGAAGGAGGTATTTTTACCGATGCAAAAGAAGAACTTCGACGATATGCAGTGCCCAATTGCTCGCAGTCTCGAAAGAGTGGGCGAGTGGTGGAGCATCTTGATCTTGCGCGAGGCGTTTTACGGTTCGACGCGCTTCGATGAATTTCAGCAGAACCTGCAGATCGCGACCAACATGTTGAGCCGCCGCCTCGGCGATCTGGTTGAGCAGGGGTTGCTGGAGCGTCGCCAGTATTGCGAAAAGCCGCCGCGCTATGAGTATGTGCTGACCCAGCGCGGCCGCGATTTTCGCCCTGTGCTGCTCACCTTGATCGATTACGGCAACAAGAATTTCGCGCCGGAGGGCATCGGCGCCGAGCTGGTGGATCGCGCAACCGGCAAGGCGGTCGATCTGGTGCTGGTGGACCGCAACACCGGCAAGGCGATTACTGCCGTCGATCATTGCGTGTCGCCTAGGCCGGCGGCCGGCGAGCGATTGCACGCGCGGCTGACACGGGCTGCACAGCGTCGTTCCGAGCTCAAGCAAGAAGACGCGTTCGTCGGCTAGCCGCGAGTTGCTGAACACCCGGGAGGCGTTTGGGGTCCCCTTCCCGCGTCACCCGATGAAAGCCAATCGTCAGGTGAACAGCCGGCGCTACGTCCCTTATTGATATACTGGCGATCGGCAATACGCGGTGGCGAAGTGTGCTGCGAGAAGCACGCCTATCGCACCGATCGGCGCCGTAACATTGCGCAATTTTAATGAAGATGCCATGAATGACATGGCATCCTACGTCGCAGTCCCCGCGCCCGATATGAACAGCGAACCTCTCGTCACTCTCCCCACTCCAGAAACGCCTGCGAACACGTCTTCGGTATTGCTGGCGGCGCGGTTGCAGCGCGCGCTGTCCCTGTATCAACAAGGACGTTCGAGCGACGCCGAAGCCGCGTGTCAAGCCGTGCTTGACGATCACCCCGGGCAGTTCGATGCACTGCATTTGCTGGGCATGATCGCGCTGCGTAACCGCCAAACGCAGCGCGGCATCGACCTGATCGCGCAAGCGCTACAGCGCAATCCAACGAGCGCCTTGGCCTACTCGAATCTCGGCCACGCCTATCAGGGCATTGGCCGTTATCTGGAGGCTATTGCCGTATTCGACCAAGCACTCGCGATCGACCCCGACTACCTGGCCGTTCATTTCAACCGTGCCGCCTCACTGTCGGGCCTGAAGCGCTATGAGGAGGCCGTAGCCGGTTACGAGCGCGTGATCGAGCTCGCGCCAAACACGATAGAAGCGTGGTCCAATCTAGGCAATGCGCTGCGCGAGCTCAAGCGCTACGATGCCGCCCGGACTAGCTATGAGCGTGCCCTGATGCTCTCGCCAGGTTATGCGCATGCGTTGTCGAATCTCGGCAATTTACTGTGCGACCTGGGGCTCTATCACGAGGCCGTGCTTAATTACGATCAAGCACTGGCCTGCTGGCCCAACTCGGCGGAGAGTCATTCCAATCGCGGCAACGCCTTGCGCGAGCTCAAGCGCTTTGACGAAGCGATCGCCAGCTTTGAGCGCGCACTGGCGCTGAAACCCGACTTCAGCGAAGCGCTTTCCAATCTCGGCAATGCGCTGCGCGATGCCGGACGGCGTGAAGCTGCGCTCGTCAGTTACGATCGAGCGCTGGCACTGAAGCCGGACTACCCCAGCGCACTCGCCAATCGCGGTAATGTGTTGCGTGAGCTGCGACGGTTTGACGAGGCGCTACGCGACTTCGAGCGCGGCCTTGCACTCGATCCGCAGTCTGCCGTACTGCTGTCGAGCCGCGGCAACGCGTTCTTCGGCCTGCAGCGGTTCGGCGAGGCATTGGCAGATTACGACGCCGCGCTGGCTATCGAGCCCGAGCACCTTTTGGCGCATTCCAATCGTGGCAGCGCGTTACGCGAATTGAGGCGCTTCGACGAGTCGCTCGTCGCGATAGACCAGGCACTGCTGTTGCAGCCGCACTCTGCCGAGATTCTGACGAACCGCGGCGATACGCTATGCGAACTCGGCCGCTTCGAGGAAGGGCTGAGTGCTTATGAACGGGCGCTCGTGATCTCGCCGAGCCACGCGGGCGGACTATCCAATCGTGGCAATGCGCTACGCGCGCTCAAGCGTTACGACGAGGCGCTGGCCACCTACGCGGCGGCATTGGAGACCGGCTTCGAGCTTGCGGCGACGCATATGAACGAGAGCCTGTGCCGCTTGCTGATCGGCGACCTGGAAGTGGGCTGGCAAAAATATGAATGGCGTTTCAAGACCGAAAATATGCTGCAGCACGTTCGCGTCTTCGAGCAGCCGCTTTGGCAGGGGCAGTCGCTGGCGGGCAAGCGGATCTTGCTGTACGCCGAGCAGGGGTTCGGCGACACGATCCAGTTTTGCCGCTACGCGCGGCTCGTGGCCGACCGCGGCGCTCATGTGATCCTTGAGGTTCAGGCGGCGCTCAAGCCGCTGCTCGGCCAGCTCGCAGGTGTTGCCCAGGTGCTGAGTTATGGCGAGATCTTGCCTGAGTTTGACTATCAATGCCCGTTGCTGAGCGTGCCGCTGGCATGCGCAACGACGTTGACGAACATCCCTGCCGCACCCTCGTATTTACAAGGCGAAGCAGCGCGAGTGCGACAGTGGCAGGCTCGACTGGGCGCGTCCGGCCGGTTGCGCGTCGGCTTGGCCTGGAGCGGGAACCCCAGGCATCGCAACGATCATAACCGCTCGCTATTGCCGGGCACCTTGAATCCGCTGATGGACATACCGGTGCAGTATGTCAGCGTGCAGCGGGAGCTGCGCGCGGCAACGGACGAGGCATGGCTCGGGCAACACGGTATCGCGCATTTCGGCGAACATCTGCAGGATTTCGCCGATACCGCCGCGTTGCTGTCGTGCATGGACCTGGTGATCGCCGTCGATACTTCGATCGCGCACTTGGCGGGTGCGTTGGGCAAGCCGGTGTGGATCCTGCTGCCCTATGATCCGGACTGGCGCTGGCTGACCGAGCGCGACGATAGTCCTTGGTATCCGTCAGCACGGTTATTCAGGCAGACCGCCAGAGGCGATTGGGACGACGTGATCGAACGCGTTGCGCGGCACCTGCATTATCAACGAGAGCAACGATAGGCGGGTGCGGTCGGTTATCGCTGCTGTCGCGGATCTAGCCTAAGCTCAACTCGGTCTAGGGTTAGCGCTTATTGCTTGTCGGAAATACCGGATCGGGCGAAGGTAGCGCTTGGTTAAAACGCGAAGGCGAGAGCTTGACGGAGAACGGGTGTGAGCGATCAAGAAACGAAAGCAGACGCGGCAGAGAGCGTGGATGCCGGTCTGTTTGGGCGAATCACCCGCCGGTCTTTCCTGACAAGGCTTAGTGCCGCCGGCGCGGCAGTAGGGTCCGGGCAACTGCACGCCAATGCCATCGCTGCGACGCCGGTGCCGGCCAGCGCCGAGATCGAACCGGCCGTTGCGCTGCTGACCGACGACACCTTGTCGCAAGTGACGCTGCAGGTGAATGGCCAGTTGCATGCCCTCAATATCGACACACGCACGACCTTGCTCGACTGTTTGCGCGAAACGCTGCGCCTCACGGGCACCAAGAAGGGTTGCGACCATGGACAGTGCGGCGCGTGCACGGTGCATGTCAACGGCCGACGCGTGAACTCGTGTCTGAGCCTCGCGGCGGCTCACGAAGGCGATGAAATTACCACGATCGAAGGCCTGGGGCAGGTCGGGAAGCTACACCCGATGCAGGCTGCGTTCGTCGAGCATGACGGCTTCCAGTGTGGGTACTGCACGTCAGGGCAGATCATGTCGGCCGCGGCTCTGCTGCGCGAGCCAATGGGCGCTTCGGATGCCGAGGTCAGGGAAGCGATGAGCGGGAACATCTGCCGCTGCGGCGCGTATTCGAATATCGTATCTGCTATTCAGCAAGTACGGCGCAAGGCTTGAGCGGAGAACGGCTATGGAAACGTTCAAATTGATGCGCGCGGCGGACGTCGACGATGCCATCCGTAGCGCAAGCGACGTAAATAGCGTGAGCACGGCCCGGCCAGGTGCGCCCATACGTTTCCTCGCCGGCGGAACGACCTTGCTGGACCTGATGAAGCTCGATGTCGAGCAGCCCTCGCAAGTCATCGATATCAATCGCATCGGGTTGGATCGGATCGAAACAACCGCACAGGGTGGTGTGCGGCTCGGCGCGTTGGTGCGCAATTCGGATCTCGCACGCGACCGATACATCGAGGAGCACTACGCTATGCTGTCGCAAGCCTTGCTCTCGGGTGCCTCGGCGCAATTGCGCAATATGGCGACCACTGGCGGCAATCTGTTGCAACGCACGCGCTGCGTTTATTTTCGCGACGTCGCATCGGCGTGCAATAAGCGACAACCGGGCAGCGGTTGTTCGGCAATGGAAGGGATGAACCGGAATCTGGCGATCCTGGGTACCAGCGAGCATTGCATTGCGACCAATCCGTCGGACATGAATGTCGCGCTGACGGCCCTTGAAGCGACGATTCATATTCAAGGCGTGAGTGGCGAACGTGCTGTCGCGATCGACGATTTCTTCCTGCTGCCGGGCACTACGCCACAACATGAGACCTCGCTCCAGCCTGGTGACCTGATTACGTACGTCAGCCTCCCGCCCCCGACGCGCGGCAGGCGCTCTGTCTATCTCAAGTTGCGCGACCGGGCTTCGTACGAATTCGCACTGGCCTCCGCCGCGGTATCGGTGAGTGTGGTGGCCGGGCAGATCGACTTTGCAAGAATCGCGATGGGCGGTATCGGCACGCGCCCCTGGCGCATGCGCGAAGCCGAAGCGGCGTTGCTGGGCCGTTCCGCCGATCGAGGGACGTTCCGGGCAGCGGCCGAAGTGGCGCTGGCCGGTGCGCGACCGCAAAGCGAGAACGGCTTCAAGATCGAGTTGGCCAAGCGTTGCCTCACGCATGCCTTGTCGCTTGCAACGCAGTCGGCATGATGTGACGAAACCGGAATAGATGCCATGACACTTGGTGCAAAAGCCCCAGCCCCTGCCATAGGCGGAGCGTTTCAACGTATCGATGGTCCCCTCAAGGTAAGCGGCGGCGCCGCCTACACCTCGGATCGATCTCTGCCGGGGATGCTCTATGCGGTACCGGTCGGCTCGACCATCGCAAGCGGCCGTATCACACGGCTGGATACCGCGGCGGCAGAGAAAATGAAAGGCGTGCAAGCGGTATTCACGCGGGAGAACATCGGCCGATTCTTTCGGGTCGGGGCGGGCACGCATGCCATTCTGGACGAGACGCGTCCGCCGCTGGACGATGACACGATACGATACTACGGCCAGTATGTCGCCTTGGTGGTTGCGCGAACGTTCGAGCAGGCGACTGCAGCGGCGCGGGCGGTGCATATCGAATACGACGAACGCCGGCCCGATGTGCGCATGGCGCTTATGCCCGAACATCCTGCCTCGATCGACTCGCAACGCGGCGATGCCGACGCGGCGTTCGCGGCAGCGCCCGAGTCGTTGACGCTGGACGTGACTTATACGACGCCGATCGAGACGCATAATCCGATCGAGCTGCATTCGTCCGTCGCCGTGTACGATGGCACGAACTTTACCCTTTACGAAACTTCCCAGGCGATCGTTAACCACAAGGCTGTGCTGGTGCAGATGCTGGGCGTGCCGGCCGAGAATGTACGCATCATTACTGAGTACCTCGGGTCCGGTTTTGGCGGCAAGCTCTGGCCATGGACGCACTCATTGCTGGCCGCCGCCGCGTCGCGAAAACTTCAGCGTCCCATCAAGCTGGTGGTAACTCGCAAGATGATGTTTCAGAACGTTGGGCATCGCTCGAATACCCAGCAACGGATGCGGTTATCGGCGTTGCCGGACGGGCGCCTGACCTCGTTGCAGCATGACTTCCTCAACCATGCTTCGCGCACCGACGTGAGAAAGGAAAACTGCGGCGAGGTGACCGGTTATCTTTACAGCACGCCGAACTTGCGTGTGTCCTGGGCGTATGCGCACCGCGACATTGCGCCCAGTACGTCGATGCGTGGACCGGGAGCCGTGCCGGGTCTGTTTGCGCTGGAATCCGCAATCGACGAATTGGCGATCAAACTGAATAAGGATCCGGTCGCGTTGCGCCTGCTCAATGAGCCGACGCACGATGAAAGCCTGAACCTGCCATTTTCTTCGCGACATTCGAGAGAGTGCTTGTTACTAGGCGCAGAAAAATTCGGCTGGGCGCAGCGCAACGCGCAAGTCGGCTCGATGCGGCGCGACGGCCTGATTCTCGGTTGGGGCGTGGCGGGCTGCGCGTGGAATGCCAGGCGCGTGCCGGCGGAAGTGTCGGTGCAATTGAATGCCGACGGAACCGTGCGGGTCGCGAGTGCCACCCAGGACGTCGGGACCGGCACCTACACCGTGATCGCGCAGATGATCGCCGATGTGACCGGCGTTGCGCTCGAGCGCAACAAGGTGGTGATCGGCGACCCGATATTGCCGCCGGGGCCGTTCTCGGGCGGCTCGATGGCGACCGGATCGCTGGTGCCTGCCGTGCAGCAGGCGGCGCGCGAGGCTATGCAACAGGCATTGGTTACCGCCGCTGCGCAGCAGGGGCCCAACTCGCCGTTCGCCGGGCATGGGGTGGAAACGCTGGCGTTCGGCGAGGGGAGGGTCTATCGCAAAGGCACACCCGCAGCCATCGGCGTGCCGTTCGAAAAAATATTGCAGGGGGCCCAGGTCGGTTACGTCGCGGGTAGCGGCAAAGCTGCAGCGAGCGGTACGGAAGCTGGAGCACCGAAGCTGTCGATGCATTCGTATGGCGCTCACTTCGTGGAAGTGACGTGGCAACCCGAAATTGCGCGCTTGCGTGTAAGCCGGGTCGTTACCGTGATCGATGGCGGCAAGATCATCAACACGCGAACGGGGCGTAACCAGATCGAAGGCGCCATCATCATGGGCATGGGCATGGCGCTGTTCGAGCAGACGCACTACGATGCACGCAGCGGCGCACCGATCAACAGCAATTTGGCCGACTATGTGATGACCACACATGCGGACGCGCCCGCGATCGATGTGACCTTTCTCGACTATCCGGATTTCGCGCTCAACGCGCTCGGCGCACGCGGCATCGGCGAGATCGGCCTGGCGGGATTCGCGCCGGCGCTCACGGCAGCCGTGTATCACGCGACGGGAATTCGCGTGCGCGATTTGCCGGTAAAAATCGAGGATCTATTGGCTTCGCAGGTGATGGTTTAAGAGCAGGTGGCTGTTCGCGCGGACGACGCAACTTGCCGCGGCAAGGTCGCGGGGTCGACCTGGCACTTCACTGCATGACCACGACCATCGGTCGCAAGGCCGCCGACGGTCGCTAGATCGATCGCGGTTGTGCGGCCTCGTCATGTATCCATAGCCGAAAAGCCTGGACCTTAGGCCGTTCCAGCGAGCCGGGCGGCGCGACCACGTAATAAGCGTGGTCGCTCGGTATGCGCAGAGCAAAGGGTTCGACCAAGCGCCCTGCGGCCAGGTCGTCAGCCACTAGCACCCATTGACCTAGTGCCACGCCGTGGCCCTCGCTGGCCGCCTGCGTCAGCAGACCAGCGTCGCTATACTGCGGTCCTCTGCGGCCGACCAGATCGCTGACCCCGGCCGCAACCAGCCACTCGGTCCATTCGTCCACCATCAAGTGCAGCATGGTCTGGTGTCGCAAGTCGCTCGGCGTTTTCAGCGGAAACTGCCCATTGAGCAGCGCGGGACTGCATACAGGGAAGTGCTCGGTTCTCAGCAGCAGCTCGGCGCTCAGCCCCGGCCAATCGCCCATGCCGTATCGGATGGCAACGTCGATATCATGCCGCGTGAAATCCGCGAGCGCATTCGAGGTCGACAAGCGCACGTCGAGTTCCGGGTGCTTGTTCTGGAAGCGGATTAGCCGCGGCATCAGCCACTGTGCCGCAAAGGAAGGCGTTGCGGCGATCGTCAGCCGGCCACTGTGATCGTCCACCCTGACGCGCTCGCTCGCCGCCGCGATCTGGTCGAATGCGATACCCAGCGCCGCGGCGTATTCGGCGCCGATCGGTGTCGATTCGATGCTGCGTGTATGCCGAATAAAGAGGCTGACCTTGAGACGCTCCTCCAGATAGCGCACCTGCTGGCTCACGGCCGCAGGCGTGATGCTCAATTCTTGCGCCGCTCTGACGAAGCTGCCATTGCGTGCGGCGGCCTCGAATGCGCGCAATGCCACCAGCGGGGGAAGATTTCTTGCCATGGTTCCAGGCTAAGTCCAGCTTGTTCTAGGGTTAGCGTTTATCGCTTGTCGAATAGGCTTGATTGGGCCATCTTATCACCCTTACTTCAAGGTGATTGGCGCTACGCAGCGTAGCGTAGTGCGTTCATCGAAACGTGACAATGACCAAGTAGCGCTAGGGCAGTGCGATCGTATTGCCGGCGCGTTCACCGGCGAGACCACCATGCATTACGAAGCAGCAGCTGATCGATACGAGCACATGACTTACCGATTCTGCGGGCGCAGCGGGCTGAAACTGCCGCTGTTGTCGCTGGGTCTGTGGCACAACTTCGGCGACGCCACGCCATTCGACACGCAGCGCGAGATGGTTCACGCGGCTTTCGATGCCGGCATCACGCATTTTGACCTGGCCAACAACTACGGGCCGCCATACGGCAGCGCCGAGCGCAACTTCGGTCGCATCCTGCGCGAGGATTTGCAGCGTTACCGCGATGAACTGATCATCTCGACCAAAGCGGGCTGGGACATGTGGCCCGGTCCATACGGACAGGGCGGCGGCTCGCGAAAATATGTGCTCGCGAGTCTCGACCAGAGCCTGCAGCGTTTGGGACTGGACTACGTCGACATCTTTTATTCGCATCGCTTCGATAGCGAGACGCCGCTGGAAGAGACCGCGGCCGCACTGGCCACGGCAGTGCAGCAGGGCAAGGCGCTGTATGTTGGCATCTCGTCGTACTCACCGGGCAAGACCGCGGAGATGGCTGCATTGTTGCGTGAGCGTGGTGTGTCTTGCCTGATTCATCAACCGTCCTACAATATGTTCAACCGCTGGATCGAGGAAGACCTGCTCGATACGCTGAATGAAGGTGGTCTGGGCTGCATCGCTTTCACCGCGCTCGCGCAGGGCCTATTAACCGACAAGTATCTGAATGGCGTGCCTCAGGACGCTCGGATCAATCGCGCTGGCGGCGGCTCGCTGAAGCGTTCGCATCTGTCGGATGCAAACCTTGCCAGCGTCAGGGCGCTCAACGAGATTGCTCAGGCGCGCGGCCAGAGCTTGGCGCAGATGGCGCTGGCGTGGGTTCTGCGTGATGCGCGGGTGACTTCGACGCTGATCGGCGCGAGTAGCGCGGCACAGGTTCGCGAAAACGTGCGCGCGCTCGACAACCTCAAGTTTAGCGACGCGGAGTTGGCGGCGATCGACCGTTATGCGAAGGAAGGCGAGGTCAACCTGTGGCAAAAGTCGAGCACCGACCAGTCGATCTGAGGCAGGTCGCGCCTTCCGGCCGCCCACTATCAAGGAGCTATTAATGACCCACGATGCCCTCACACCCGGCGCAGTCGCCGTGGTCACAGGCGGCGCCAGCGGAATCGGTCTTGCTGCTTGCAAGCAGTTCGCCCAGCGTGGCCTGCGGGTTTGCATTGCGGACCTCGGCGCCGCCCGGCTTGCCGATGCGGCCGAACAGGTCGCGCGGTCGGCGGCCAATGGCACGCACGACGTCATGACGCTGCAGACCGATGTCAGCCGTGTCGAAGACTTGCGCCGGCTGGAAGCGGCTGTGCGCGATCGATTCGGTGGCACGGATGTGTTGATGAACAACGCGGGCATACAACCGGGTAGCGGGGTATTCGGGCCCGCCGAAAACTGGGAGCGGATACTTGGCGTCAACCTGTGGGGCGTCATCCATGGCACGCAGGTTTTCGTGCCCGCCATGCTAGAGCGGGGCCGTCCTGGCATCGTCATTAACACGGGATCTAAGCAGGGCATCACCACGCCCCCTGGCGACCCGGCCTATAACGTCGCGAAGGCGGGGTTGAAGGCTTATACCGAGGCGCTGCAGCATGAGCTTCGTAATACGGCCAACGGCCGGATCAGCGCGCACTTGTTGATTCCGGGCTTTGTGTTTACAGAGCTGACCGCCCATGGTCGCGCGCAGAAGCCCGCCGCCGCCTGGACGCCCGAGCAGACCGCCGAGTTCATGATGACGCGGTTGGAGGAGGGTGATTTCTACATTCTTTGTCCCGACAACGACGTGCCCCGTGCACTCGACGAGCGGCGCATCCTCTGGGCCGCGGGCGACATTGTCGAAAACCGGCCGCCGCTCTCGCGCTGGCATCCGGATTATGTGCAAGCGTTCGAAGCCTTCAGCAAGCAAGAACGCTAACCGATAAAGCGCCAACCTCGCCACGGCGGCAGAGGTCGACGCCTTGCTGCGTCGAGTGGAAAACCGGCGCGATCAGTCGGGATTGGGCGCGAGGACCGGTGCACGATCCGCGAAATAGATGCCATGCGGCGATCGCCCTGCCGCGATGGTGTCTATCAGCTTGCGCGTAGTCAAGTCGATGACGCCCACGTGCCGCGCAAAA
>Ga0265338_10000676_pt1 | contig 58910 bp, 76 predicted proteins | sample 42126metaG_FD_193579 | JGI IMG/M metagenome (GOLD analysis project Ga0265338, IMG submission 193579) | Rhizosphere microbial communities from Carex aquatilis grown in University of Washington, Seatle, WA, United States - 4-21-26 metaG | ecosystem: Host-associated > Plants > Roots > Rhizosphere... | reverse complement strand
TCTTAATCTCGTTCTTCAACTAATTGATAGTATTTAGTATTCTTGGATCAGTTGGCTGCTGGTTGAGGAGCTGCTGGGTCAATTCGTCGTAGGAGACACCGGCGTCGGCAAGGGCTTGGAGAGGATCTTGCTTAATGCTATCTTTGCGGTAATACCCAGTACTGTATTCCTTATCCTTCGCTGCGATTGCGTCTTCGCGGGCTTGGATCGCGGCCTCTCTGGCCTTAATTGCGGCTTCTTGTTGCAGTGCTTTTGCTCGGAGCTGTCTCTCTGTGCGAGCAAGCTGAGCCCATCGTCTACTCTCTGGAGTATCTTTGGGAGGAGCCTGGGTCTCTTCTTGGGGCTCAGAAATAGTGGAATTGTCTGAACTATTCGGAGTTTCCGAAGAGTTGTCGGTCAATTCCTGCCGCGGCGTATTAACGGCGGATAGCTCTTCTGGAGATACTTTATTAGGGTTAAGTACTGGATTTTCCTGGGCTTGTTGAGGAGGAGTGCTCGCCTTCTCGAAAGCTGCGATTGCTGCAGATCGTGAGTTAGAATTATTCGTCGTGTTTACTGGCGATATGGCGTGCGGACCGGATACTGGTTGTACTCTCATTTTATTTCCTTGCTTGGAACAGTCCTGGGAACTGTTCCGGATGGGATTGTTCGTATTGTTCGTTTAATCGTGCTTGCTCGCTCAGCGTTTTGTGCCTCTTGTCGTAATTGCTTTGTTTGAGCTTTAGTTGCTTTAGTTGCTTTAGTTTCTTTCGGGCCGTTTCTGCCCAGAAGTACGTCATTTTATAGTATCTATAGGCGTGGATTATGTTACGCAGGTACTCATATAAAAACTTTAACAAAATCATAGGTTTCCTTATGACTGGGGTTGTGGGTTCGGGCTGTTAGGAACTAGGGGACTAGACGGTGCGGGCTGCGGGTTTGCTTGTGGGGCTGCAGGAGCTGGCATAGGAGGCGGCTGGGCTGCTTGGATAATAGTCTGGATCTGAGTAAAGAAATCACGGAGCTTTTGCATCTTACTCTCTTCGAGCTTAGCTGTTGCGTACAGATTGATATACTGGGTGGTAAGCTGGGTTGCTAGCTGTAGGTCCATGAACGGGTCTGGTGAGACGTACTTGCCGGTCTCGATAATGTCGTCTAGGATGCTCAGGATACGCTCCTCGCCTGCGTTTGCAAGACGCTCGACTTGCTCTAGGTCCGGATAATCCAGCAGCCTGCGGCCTTCCTGGAGCGTTACCATGCCTGCCTGGACCATCTCGGTGACCTTAGCAAGACGGCCTGCAGGGTCTTTAGGGAGGGAGGACTGGGTCATGCACTGGATTATGAACGTGTCTTCTAGCAGATCTGCTTCTGGGAGGTCGACTTCCTGGGTTCCGTTCTTGTTTGGGTACACCGTCGTATAGGAGCCTTGGCCGCCCTCTTCTACTGGTTTGGCGATGTCTTTTGCTTGGTCGATAATGAGGTAGGCGAGATCAATGAACATATTGTCATAACGACGCGACAGAGAGGCAAACCTGTCAGTCGAGATATCGTCGTAGGTCCTAATGGCTTCCCCGGAGTCCAGTCCTTGTGGTTTCTGGCTGGAAGCCTGCAGTGCTGACACACCTGACTGTTGATAGCCGTACTGGATGAGCTTGTCTCTTTCAGCGTAGAGTTCAGGAGCATTACAAGGTGCGACCTCATAGCTCGGTTTAGTGCCTCTGTACTTGACAATGACACCGATTTCATTGTTATGATGGGCTGCGACGACTTTAGAACCGTCTTCTTGGAAGACACGAGGAACTCCTACGAGCTTTATAGCCCTGCTGATAGTAAACAGGATAGAATTGAGTTCCATTTGAGTGCCCATTAGCTGCTCTGCAACGCCCTGGGACCAGAATCCTAGGAGCCTTGGGCTGTAGTGCATGAACACGAAGGGGAAGTCGTCCTTATCCCATTGCTCATCTAACAGGCTGCCAGAACTAATAGCTAGCATATGACGGCCGTCGTTTGCCTTCTCACCGGACTTTAAATGCCAGGCTTCTACGACCATGACCAGGTCTGAGACGGCTTTAGATGAGTCGCCTGAGTTGTCTGGGTAGGCTTTTGCTGCTAGTGCGATCTTATCTGCATGCTTAGGGAAATTGGCAAGGAGTACGTCCCGGTCTACTAACTTTAGCCTGTTCATCTTCCTAGGCTCACCGTACATAGATTCATTCGGGTCAATCAGGATCTCGGTTAGAAGGACTCGCTCGAGGCCTACTTTATGGTCTGAAGTCTCGTAGACGTGGAGAATCCCGGTGCCTTCGACTAATGCGTCCCTAAGGACGATGGTTGCTTTCTCATAGGCATCTGTTTGGTAGAACTCACCGATAATGAAGTTGTTTAGCTTTTTTGCGAGGTTACGTTGCTTATAGTCCCCACCGTCTGTAAGAAAGTCTGGCTGTGGTCTGGACTGGGATATGCGGGAGACTAGTGTATCTACTACGGACTGGATTAGATTGAACGTAGGGCGTTCTTGAGGAAGACCCTGGGTTTGATCCATCTTGGAAATGTTATTACCAGCAAAGGAGTAAAGACTCTGGTTACCGTATAGCCGGGCATAGATAGCTGTTTGGCGGTATCTGTATGCCTGAGACTCTTTTAGGTAGGCAGCCTCGGTTAGCATCAATGCAGCTGCTTTATCGGAGTTGTCTTCTTCCCACCAGGGAGATAACACCATAGAATCAGAGACGTTTTTCGTCTTGAATGTTATCTTAGAGCTAGGGCCTGGTGCGTTCTTTACTTTCAATTGGCCGGTCCATTCTCAACATTGGAGCTTGGATGGTAGCACTCCCATACTGCGCCTGATTTCTTGTACACCAGGACTAGTTTTATCTCTTCTCCTGTTTGCTTCTCGTAAAGACGCTCTATGTGCTCGACTGCTTGCTGCTCTCTCATTCCTTTAATGCCTGTCAGCCAGTTCAAGTACTGGACCGGTGTAAGGGTCATCATTGTTGGTCTCTGCTTTCTGCCGACCAAAACAACTTCTGCTCGTCGCTAAGGTCGTCTGGCATGTCGATTTTATCGAATCCTGGCTGTTCTGGACCGTTATAGGCTGGGACTGGTACTTGGGCTTCAGGGAAGGCTGAGAATGCTGTAGCGGCCTTATTACTGCGTTTAACGGGAAGCGGGCCTAGATGCATCTCAATCCCGTCTATCTTGACGTCAGACACGCCGGCTGATCGGCACAGAGCTATGATTTGCTTGAGCTGCTTGATACTATCGATTTTCACAATTGCCTTCTGTTAGAATTGGCGTCTTGACTTCATTTTGCTGCGGATAGCGCTGACTGTATCTAGCTTGTTCTCTTCACGGTCTTCCCTCTCGTCGCCCGTCTCACCAGAATCACTAGGGTTTTCAACATCTAGATTCGAATCGTTGTAGTTCTCTTTACGTAATGCATTAAAGGATGCTTGGTCTTCTTCGTTTGCATCTTCGTCGTGATTGCGGGAAAGATCGGCCTGATCACTGTCATCACTGTCCATGGAGCCGTGGCTTAGGATTCTGCCTGATTTCTCAAGGATCTCGCCACCTTCAGCCATGCGGACGGCTTCGTCGAGGTCGTGGGCGCCTGAGTCGATCTCTGCATGGAGGCGTTCTCTACGGGCCATGATAGCAGCTGCGATAGAGTCGTGATGCTCTTCTTGTTCCTCATCGTGAGGGGAGACTTCGCCGCCTCGGGCATAACCGTAGACTTTTGACTCTTCATCATTATGAGGTTCTTCCATGTCAGGGCCTTTGCCCTCCATGTCTCGGTCTGCTTCATTGTGTGAATCGGCCATTTCCAGGCCTTCGTCTTCTGAGGGAGGAAGGTCTAAGAGGTCGTCTTCATACTTGTTTTTAGCCTTATGGTCATAGTCTTGGGCTTCGACTTCACCACCCTTGGCATATCCGCCAATATTCCTGCGCATGTCTGGGGAAGACTCGTCCTCTGAATACTGATTTTCGATTTCTTTACGGTAGGGCTTTTTACGGGTAGAATGCTCATCTGCCATATCTGGGTTTGAGCCCATTTTCTTGGCGTCTAGCTCGTCGTCGTGTTTAGGCGGTTGCTCACCATAAGGGCCGGGGCTTGCAGACTTTTGAAGGTTGCCCTCTTCGTCATATAAACGGGTAGAAAATGCATTGGTAGGTACCATGCTTGGGCGTTTAATCGGCTTTACCATTCGGCCGTTATTTGATTGGGCTTGGGTAACTGTGGAATTATCGATCCAGGAATCATGAGATGGGGCTTTATTTCCTGAGTTCCTCGACACCATTGCTTTGGAGTCAGTTGACTGGTCTGGCATAGGGCGCTTCTCAGTCTTAGCTGAGATAGATCCGCCTTCTGCCATCTTATGTCTTTTGCCGGCTTTGCGCTTAACGCTGTACGCGATTGCAAGTGCTTGAGGCTGAGGTTTTCCGTGCTCCATCTCAGTTGCTACGTTTTTTGAAAAGGCTTTTTTTGAGCGGCCTGGCATGAGTGGCATCTAAGATTGTCCTTCTGAGATCGAAAGGGTTACTTTCACTGCTTCTAGTTGCTGATCCTGAGGAAGACTAGAACTCCTAGCAATCGTGATGATGTCACCAGCAGTACAGGGCAGTCCGCTAAGGCCGAAGCCTAGAGCACCAGGAGCAGTAGTGAGCTTAGTAACTCCGTTTTGTTGAATAGTAATAACTACTTGCGATGGAACTAATGTCCCGCCTCCAGTACCAGTACCTGCTCCACCGCCGGGGCCTTGGGTGGCCGTCGGGATTACGTTAGGAAGGGTGAGAGTGCCCCGGAACGTATACACATCCGTAGTTGGTATGGTAATTGTATGGGTTCTAAGGTTGGTTACTGTAGTGGATTGGGTATATTGGGACATTATTCAATTCCTGCTTTCATGTTCTGGGCGTCGAATGTATGGGGGGAAGGACTGTCATGATCTACTTCATCATGAGGGTGTTTTTCTAGTATCTCGAAAGCTGACTGGATTGCTTCAGCTGCTGCTTTTACGTCGTGGGCATGGATCGCGTGGATCAGATCGGATGCGCATGCATGGATTGCTGCAGCTGGATCATCTTGATCTTCCTCGGGTTTTTCATCCGGGGTGCGAGTTTTGACGATCAACCCAGAATTCATGCCTTCTTTGCGTTTTTTGAGAAAAGGTAGCAGATTAGCTCCTATTTGGCGTTCAAATATAGCCCAATAGTCTAGTTTTTAGGGTTTTTGCCTAAAACCCAGTCATTAAAGGGCGTATCTGACTCATAATCCTTCATATGGCCTGCAAGCTCTGCTTCCCACATCTCGTTTGATTGCTGGGCAGCCCATTCCGCCGACCCGTACTTAGGCTGTTGTTTGGGAGCCATGTACGCATAGGCCGGGGAGACCTTAAAGGCGTACAGGACCGCGTCTATTATATCGCTGTGAAATCGATCACTTACCTTAATACGTTCCGGAGTAGATTTGTCTCTGTCTACTTCTACTAGGTAAGAGTCTTGGGCGAACCTCGAGGCCGACTTAGCTTTGAACTTACCGGTTCGGAGGGCATCGTTAAGGACTTCGATATTCTCCATCTTCTTTTTCTTATCAGCAGCTTCTACGGGGAGCTGGTACCGGCGGATCATCTCTTCACCCATCTTTAGTCCTAGACCGCCCATGTCCATGATCATTTTAGCAATGTCGTATTTCTTCTGAATTACACGGATTTGGTCTACAAGCTCTGTAAGTCCTTGCTTAACCGTGATTACTTCTTCTACTAAATAGGTCACCGGATCGTGTTCAGAGTATGCCAGAACCGCCAATGCATCTGCATCCATGAAACCCACGTCAATTCCCAACACATAATCGTATTTTATACCTGGTATTAGCTGTTGGAAATGGTTTTTATTGGCATCGTACTTAAGCAGCAAGGAATCTGAATCGAGCATCCATTTGCCGAACCACTCTCTTTGGACACTAGGATCTTGCTGGGACACTCCTCGACGCTTCATTTCTCGATCAAACAGGGCTTGATGGGTAGTTCCGGACTTGATAGCGATGTGCGGGTTATCCCAGAACGTCCAGTGATACTTAGACCATACGTCGCTAGTCACCGCGCACTCATAGAAGTATCCTGTGGGTACCGGACCTGGGGTGCCGATTAAGCATAGCGTTCCGGCGTAGTCCATTAATGCAGGACTGATAATATCGTCGATTAAATCCTTAATATAGGACCGGAAGGACTGGCACTCATCGATGTAGCAGAGTTTGATTGCAAGTCCTCGGAATTTTTCGATTTCTGAAGAATCCTTGGCTCCAGATAGATAGAGAATAGATCCATTAGGAAACGTAGCGGACATGTCGATCTCGTTAAGCCTGCCTTCAAGCTTGTACTTCTCATTCAGCGTCTTTACTTCTCGCCATACGTTCCTCTTTGCCTGATTACCGGAAAGGGTAATATACAGGCATACGACGTTGGGCGAGTTAATAGCCGTATGGATTAAATGCGCTACGCAAGCAACCGTTTTACCCGAACGACGGCTACACACGGCTACTTTAAAGGGTGCGGGATCTTCCACGAAAGCCAACTGGCGATCAAAAAGGAACTGCGTAAGGTTGAACTTACGCCCATAGAACTTATCTACGTCTTCTTTAGATGCAATAGAAGGTTTTACGATACGTTTCATTAATCTGCGAGCACCAAGTGTGTAACGCCTGTCAATAAAGGCACCAAAACCGTGGCTAGTTTCCTGGTCTCCGGATTAGTCGCGGTAACCTCAAGGAAGTCCCCTTTGATTACCATCTTGACTGCTCGGCTAGCCGGATCATTGACGTTGCGTAGGACGTTCTTCAGGTGGCCAGCCTGAGGCGTATAAATAGGACCGTGGAGGACAGCATAGGCCACTTCTCTTCCTTCAAAGCTCATACTGCACCTGACTGGGTTTGTTGTTCTGTAGCTGGAACGGGAGGCGGGGTGGCTGCGTCGAGTTTCTTGCGAGCCTCGGCTTCATAGTTCAGATTAGCCATTAGGGTGTTGAGGCGCTCCAACTCTTTTTCGTAAACGAAGATTTGGTAGCGAGTACTGCCTGCTTGCGTGCAAAACTGTCCGAATTCTTTGGTGATTTCTTCCAAAGAACGCGGTACTGGCGCTGCATTTTTCTTTGCTTTTTTGAGGCCGGGAATCCATTTTGACATATATTCTCCTAGGTTAGGAATGGGTTGAAGATTGAGTTTGGGTAACGTTGGATTAACTTCTTGCCAGTAGCGCTTAAATGGGTAAAAGTAGCTACTGAATGGGGTATTAAATGGCTACCAATACCCTGTTTTCGCCAGGCACTCTTGACAAACACCCAGTCCACGGTTGTTTGGTCTGGTGTCATTATGCAGTACCCCAGGATTACATCGGGGTCTTCCTTTAGGCAAGCAACCTTTACTAATCGAATTTTTAGTAAAGCAATGATTACTTTCTTGTAGTTCTCCATAAATACCTGTTTTGGTATGATAGAAAACCAGGAATCACCGTAGTACAGGCCGCGTAGAAAGGTGGCTAGGATAAAGTTCCGGTCGGCCTCGACACCGTCTCGGATGTCATACAAGTTGCGCAGGTCTTCGCTCACATTCCCCTCATGATATTTCTGAGTCTATCGAGGACTTCCCAGACTGAATTACGATCATAGTTACGGCTACCCTTTCTGGGGTATTTGTACTTTTTACGGATCTTTGCTTTCTTGAGGATTTTTATGATATTCCTTATGCTAAGCCCGTTCGTGTGATACTCCCAGATGACTCTTTCTACTTCGGTTTCGAACTTATGGGAGTTTAGGAAGTGTCCAGCCTCGTAGTAGTAATCTGCTTTTGCCTGGATTAAATCAGCCGTATCGTAATGCCTATTAAAGCTATAGGACCACTTCTTTAGAGTATTCTCGTTGGGCTCTATATCTTCGAAGCCGGTAGCAGCTAATTTTGCATACCAGATCTTTTTAAGTCTCTGGTATTCTTTAGAGTCGGACACTCTGGGTTTGGGTTTCTTTTGGGGCTGTCTCTGCTGCCTCAGATTGTGTAGCTGCGGCTGTCTGCGCGGCTTGTTGCTTAGTCTTGATGTAGGTAAATACTTGTCCAGCCACCTGGTTAGCTGCGACCTTACGTAGGCGTGTTACAAAGTAACTCTTGGGAAGAGATCCGTACTTAGAATCTGCATGCATGATCATAGAACAAAGAGCGAATTTAAGCGAATCTTCGTCCGCGTACTTGCCTGACAAGGCAATAATTGAGTCAGCCCAGATGTTAAACTCCGTTACTCCCACCGGGAGTGGGGTCGGGAGTATGGACATAATCCGGGCTAAGAGATGCTTTATCTTGTTGCCTAAGTTTCTCAAGAAGGCTCCTTTGTTGTTTTCTGGCTTCTTTTTTAGCCATTATCTTTCTTGTGCGCTCTTCGGTAGTCTTGAATCGGCCCATAATTGATCGTGTCTCCTTTTGACACGATTGTCAAGCACTTTTTAGCATTCAGATAGATTTTTTCCGATCTTAGGAATAGCCTCTAATGCAATACCTTCGAGCTGGCAAGTATTTATCATTGCATCCTCTAAAAGAGCCGCGGCCCATTCCTTGTCTTTCTCCGGACACTCTACAATCAAGGAGTCGTGGACCTGCAATACTATTTTGCAATCGGTTAAATTAGCTTGTTCTGCGTATTTATAAAACTGGATTGCCGCTCGGTTCACTATACTGGCCCCAGTACTTTGTATTCTGTGGTTGACTGCGAGATTTAGGAGTTTTCGAGCCTCATATGGTAGCTCTCCGTGGGGCACGTCACCAAACAACTTTCTGATCTTCTTGGCGTCTGGCATCCTGCGAGGTCTGCCGAATTTACTGTACACCACTCCATTATCTTTGGCCTGCTTGTGGGCATCAAGCATCATCTCGGCTACCCCAGGGAATCGTTCGAAGTAATTATCTATGTCCATTTGGGTATCTTCTATGTTTTTTCCAGTAGTAGGGGCTAGTTGATGTGCTGTGGCTCCATACGTGCTGGCCAATGCTATCACTTTTGATAGATCTCGGAGTTTCTTGTACTTAACACCAAAGGCATCTGGCGAGCCTTCCTTGCGAGGCGTACAATCAGATTTGTTGTAAACTTCCATGCCGATCACACTGTAGAAATCGTCTTCGCCCTTAAAAGCTTCGATTAGCCTCGCGTCTTTACTAAAATAAGCGAATACCCTCGGTTCGAGCTGCGAGTAATCCGCACCGACGAATACTTTGCCTGGTCTTGCCACAATACACGCTTTAACTCTTTTGTCATCTCTTGGAAGGTTTTGAAAGTTAGGATTTCGACTGGAATACCTTCCACTAGAGGTTCCGTGCTGAAGATACCCGGGTTGTATGACTCCATACTGTGTTCTCGTTTCTATTCCCTCGACGTAAGTGTTGAGGAGTTTGGTTTTACGCTGGTAATCTAAAAGTTTCTGAATCCATACGTATTTATCAGCAAGTTTCTGAAGGGTTTTTTTATCTGCAGCAATGTAGGCCCATGGATCTCGGATCTTTTTGCCAGGAGCCCACTCTTCGCCCTTTCTTCTATTGCATTCTGCTATAAAATGTTTTTTGGCTGCAAAGGTATATGCTTTTAAGTCCATTGATTTACAGACTAATTTTCCTACCTTTGTTAATGCCCCGAATTCTAGCCCATAAATACCAAAAAGCAGCCAAGATAATTGCTGGGATGCACCTATATTAAAAGTATTCTTGTGGTTGGTGCCAGGGTACTTATCTTTTACATATGGCGTTATTTCGTGGAATATCTCGGACTTAGCCTCCGCACACTCAGCTTCTAAGGTCTTCTTGAGGGTTATCAAAGCTGTCATATCGACATTTAGTCCCACCGTGTTAAGATCGTAGGTAGATCCTCGAAGTAAGGGCATGCTTTCTTCTTCGTAGAAGAACGAATCAAGGCCCTGCTCATACAACTCAGGGATTAGTGCCATAAAGAGTTTATAGGTCAATAGCGCGTCTTTCGCACCGTATCGGCCCATTATGTAGGAATCGCACTTATACATCTCATAATGGAGTTTGGTTAGTTTACCGCCGTTCTTTTCGACGCTTGCTTTCATGGCAGCTTGCTCTGCTCGGCTATCCTCACCAAACATCGTAGCGGCCAGCTCTTTCAAACCTACTCGGCGGTTCTCGTTGAGTAGGTGGGCTAAGATCATCGTATCGGTGTGAAGACTATCGATTAACCGGACTTTCAAGGCAAACTCGGCCATCATGCAGTCGAATACACCGTTGTGCATGACTAGCTTTTTGCCGACCAGACTGGCTACTAACTCTTTAGCTTCTTCTAGATAGGGTCGAGGCTCTAGTTGCCTTGTAATAGGGTTCCATGACTCCAGTATTACGTAAAATGCTTCTAGCTCGTTTGAACAGACAGAAAATCCTATTACCCGATCTCTCTTGGAAAGTCCTGTAGTCTCGCAATCATACGCAACGAAGTCTGCAGGCTCTAAGTAAACCTTTAGTTTAAGCAGATCCTCTAGATTGTCGATGACCTTTAGCCTAGGACTCATAGGCTACGCTTTGGTATGTCAGCAGCTCTGTCTTACGATCAGCCTTTCGCTTATTAGTTGCCTTGGGCAGAAAGTAATTAAACGAAGTTTTCTGGTCCTGCGTCATGTCTTCCATAAGCTCCGTGGTTGGATCGAACGCCAGGAAGTAGGGAACGTCTTCCTGGATCACGTCTAGCTTACCCTTTTTGTGCCGGATCTTGCAATACTTAAATGCAGTCACCGTAGGGCAAGCAGCCTCGTTCGCACATCGTTTTACTGGCTGCCATAGGGTGATTAGGTAATCGCAGTAGCTCTCGAAGTATACCGTGCCGTAGGCTGCGTCCTTATTTAGTTCTAGATCGCCTACTCCGGCCTTCTCTCTGCTGGACTGGGATTGCATGACCAGGAGCGTATTGGTCTGGACTGCAAAGGCTTTCATTTCGTGACATATAGTCATTAAGTCCTGATTCTCGCCGTCTGAGCCTTTTTTCTTAAGAGCTCCGATGTGATCTATCACCACACAACCAATCTTAATGCCCTTAGTTTCCTGAAACTTGACTATATACTCTTTTATCTCGTCAAAGGACAAATGCCTGAAACTTCCATTCTCATCGTAATTGCTGATGACGTGGACCTTTTTGTGAAGGCTTGTGTCCTTGCCGCACATAGTCTGCCAGCGATCTGCAATCTCGTTTGCTGGTTGTTCCAGGGGGACGAAGAAATGATGATAGTCGGGGTTCGATTGAGCGAACCACCTGAACATATTCAGAGCAAACGCGGTTTTGCCCACACCTGAGCCTGCCACCAGTCCTATTACCTGTCCGAGTCTAAAGCCGTGTTGTGTGTTATCGATCCTAGGATGACACCTGAAAGGTGTACCTTTTAGGGTATCACCAGACCGCTTTAATATATCTTCTACGCTGCTGGACAGCTCTATTAGGTCTTTAGACGGCTCTAGCTCGTACGTCCATATCTTGTCTACTATGTTGCTAGCATAGCTCCTGCGATGTATAGGAGCCCTTTGGAGCGCTTTTGCACTGTTTACTAGTACTGATAAAGCCTCGGGCTTAGTAAACCCGTTTGCGAACATTAGATGGCCTAAACGGTAGTCGGACTTGCTCCTATCATCCGAGGCGCCAGCCCACAGGTCTTTTGCTTCTTTATTGTCTGCTATGAACTTACCGAACTTTGGGGGAAGAGCATCGCTTATAGGCGTCTGGTCTTGATTGATGTTATAAGTCTTGTCATGATGAGTCTGGCAATACTGTTCATCCTCTACGGTTATGGGAGGCAGGAGCTTATCAAAGTCCTCGGCAGTATACATTACGTCTTCTACGTATAATTCTACGCAGTTTACGTAACCGTCTTTTTCCTTAGTATTCACCGTGCCCGGCTCTCTCATGAGCTGATAGATCTTAGCGACTGCATCGTCGGTGTTGAATAGTCGCAATAGACGGCGCTGAAAGCGAAGGTAGCTCATTGCATCAAGATTGGAGACTTTCCAGTACACATGGACCCCATGGCCGGAGTCTACTATACTGCTTGGAGTAATACCCGAGATTGCTATAGCCTCAATGAACGCATCTTTACTTGGGTACGTGTTAGTCTTGCAGTCGTAATCGACAAAACAATAGTTGAAATCGTCGATGTGACTACCATCAACCACAGTACCTGCTTGATAGGCTCTAGGACGATTAGGGAGATAGTATACATTGTAGCCCTGAGAATTATATTTAGAAACTTCTTCACTAGTGAGTTCTCCCTCGATTACAGGCAAGTCTAGCCATTTAGGTGCGATTAGTCGATATAGTTTCAAAACTCCTCCAAAAGTTTGAGCAGGCCGGGCGCGACTCCGGCCATGAGAGTACTGAGGTTCAACAGCACGAAAATCTAAGGTAGTGGTTTAGTCCTAGCCACACGCCTCGACACCCTTAGATTTCCTCAGGCCCTTACAGCCCTACATTAAGCCCTTAGCAGTGCATCGGGGCTCTGCGATTACCCTCGTGTTCGTCTCCGATTATTGTCTTAACTGCGTGTCTCCAGCAGCATCGACGTGTACGCGTCCACACTGCAGCTTCCACGCCTCTGCTCAATAAAATTATTTAGATTTTCGAACAGCTCCTTTATTGCGGTTAAGGAGTTCTTGGACCTTTGCAGCACGCTCTGCTGCCGCCAGTGCGGCTGCCTGAGAAGCGTCTTCGTCTGCACCGTCTGTAGACTCTTCTTCGTCCTCGTCAGGAGCGTACTCGTCTGCCGTTGCGACTGCTGTTACTTCGATTTGGTCGTCTGAGTCAAACTGAGCAGTAAAGGTTTTCATCGTGTTACCTTTACCGATATTAAGTTCACCAGTATAGGTCAAAAGAGTGCGGACTCCAAGGGGTGCTTTGCCCTCCTGTGCTCGAAAGTTCAGCTCTGCATCTTTCATCTTGTTAACCAGGTTTGCCGAGCCATTAACGCCCACGATGCCCTGGACTGGCTTGCCATCGATCGCTGCGTTCTGGAAAATAAACGTTGTCTTGGTTTTAGTCGCGTCGAACTGGTTTGGACCTTCCGTACGGCCTAGGTAATATCCTTCCAGGGTGCCTGGATTCTTTTTGCCTTGCTTGTTAGTACCGCCGAGGTTAACCCAATTGTCTGGTCGCGGCGAACTGTAGTCTTTAAAGCTCATCTTTTCTCCTTAGTTAGTGATTTTATTGGTTTTTTGAATCAATGCTTCTGTAAGTCCGTCGACTGCCATCGCGGCAGCTGCAAATGTAGAGAGTTTTTTGACGACATCGTCGTCAATAACGGATTCGTTGTATTGGATGCAGCGCTTAACGGCTTCTGCTAGGTCTGTAGCTGCGTTTACGTACTTAACCAATGCTCTCTGTGTTTTCATATTACTCTCCATAGCCACTCCCGTAAGGCAAGTAAATCCTCTCACCCATTATCTCCGCGGCTTGCTTGTCGTCAACATACGCGTGAGGCTTGGTCATGACTAGATCGACGTACTCTTCAAGACCTAGGGCTTTCACTACTGCGTTTGCCCAAGCATATCCTCCTGCGCTCCATACAACAATGAACGAACCTCGCGCCTTGCGGTCTTTCAAGATCTTAATATGTCCGTTGTGCGGAGTCAACTGGTAAGTCCCACTATAGTGGGGATCTTTGACTTATAGCAATCCAGGACCTTGGTTCCACATGACAAGCGTGTCGTCCACGTCAAAAAAAATAGTTGACTCGGTATCTATTACTTTCATTTCTTGGCCCCTGGTGCTAGCGGAGCACCGAACCTTTCATGCAATTCTTGAGAGAATGCGAGTGCGCGCCATGCAAGTTGATTTGCTTCACTCAAAACGGCGTCGGCACGTTCTCTGCTTAACTCGCCTCTGTCTAGAGCCGCGAGTAAATCCTCCGTATCCACCAAGTGTCTGAGAATACAATCGCCGTGGTCTAGGGATTTATTCCTGTCGTGGTGGAGTTCTTGACCAGGATTGTGTTTGTCATTACCTATCTTAGATATTCTTGCAATGCCAGCCAAAGCAGCCGGAAAGTATCGAAGCACGCCCCGGAACAATGGGTATTCTTTTCGCTCTTTGGAGTCAGTTGGCAAGGTCATAGAATCGTGTCCTTTCTGATCTTAGGAAGCATGCGAGAGTCTTCGTACAAAGTGATCTCTACTTGAGCTGCGTATTTATCTTTAAAGCCGATACTCATGTTGTCTATTAGCTGGATGTTGACGTGCGTATCGTGAGAGAGCTTCTCGATCTCGGTAATCGCCTTTTTCAGATCCGCCAGAGAGATTTTCACTAGTTCCCACCTTTTAAATACCTTAGCTTGGTACTTGCTCGTTGTCAAGTTTTTTGCATTGCCGATGTTGTACGCGATTACTGCCTTTTGTATTGAGGTGTATCTATGGAGTTGTTTGGCTAGGTACTTTCCTGCATAGTATATATTTATGCTGGGGTCCATTAGTTGTTTTTCTGTGCCCCTAAACCCTAGCCACTTCGCAGTCTTTAGCTTGATTTGGCATACTCCCACGCTGTTCGTACCTCCGTCGTCGTGGTGGATCGCAGCTACGTTGTGCTTAGACTCGACGTAGCAGAGAGAGCTAAGTAGCCCTGGAGGAAGGCCGAACTGGATACTGACTGAAACGAAGATCGTTGCTAGTCCCATTCATAGACTATAGCATACTAGAGCTTGCCGGTCCAGCGCCCTGATTTGTCCAGCTTCATAGGGATCAATAGCGGCTTACTATTGATAATCATTGTTGTTCCTATAATAGGACGGTTCAAATTGAGCTTATCATACGCAAATGCCAGAGATTTCCGGTCTATTAAGCATCCTGACTGCATTGACCATAGCAGAGAATTTGGATTTCCAATATAATCTATACGGAATTCTGTATGATAATGAAACTGCACTACGCATGTTCCGCGCTGGGCTGCTAACTTAATTCCATTTTTCACCATGCCATGACAGAAATACACCGTGTCTCCATTAGGGATCTTAATGGTTAAGTCATTAACCCACTGCCACTTAGTCGATACGCCATAGATTTGATGGTTGGTTGCCAGATACTTAATAGGCACGCCATGGTGTTTCATGCGACGCAGGGCTAGGCTGCCGTGGTTGGAGTCTATAATCGTCATGCTTGGGAATAATTTTTCTAATTGTTTTATGTATTTAGTTGCTCGTACAAGCTCATCTCCGGCGGACGGCAGGTCACTATCGGAATCATGGAAGCTAAGTGCGTGCGCGTCTACCTCATCTCCTCCGTTAAGGACGAATGTGGGCTTGTATTTACGTTTTACTGCTGCGAGGAACCGAAACATGTCTGGGTGGTGATATGGCATGTGCTGGTCACTAATACAAAGTATCCTGCTATAATTCATATACTTCTCGCGGATCCACATTTGGGACAAACCAAATGCGTTGGTGAATGATTACTACTCATATACGAGAATGTTTGCCACGTATGCTCACATGTTCTTTTAGCCAGGGTATCAAACAGGTATTTCAACCGCAACAATAGTTTAGTCATTTCTTCTCATCCTCTCGCATTTTATCATATTTTATATACTCTGGATCGGTCTCAATAAAATACTTAAGTACGTTGTTCACCAGGGTGAACTTAGAAATGTGAACCTTGCTCGCTTTAGCTCGTATATCAATACCCCCTACTATGTACCTGTTACAGACCCCGCATAGTAAGCCTCTAACCCTTTCTGTAGTGTGACAATGGTCTACATGAAAGGCGGTATCATATTGGTCTTGATGTACTTCACATATCTTACAGCAATATTCCTGTTCTGCAAGCATTTTCTCATACTCTCGTAAGGCTTCCAAACCTGTGAGATGCGGCCAATATCGAGTCTTTAACCTGTTGCCTCTTTGCATTAACCTGGCATCTTCAGTATTCCCTTTAGCTTTATAATGCTTAGCCTGTGTGTCTCGATGCCTTTCCAAAAAATCTGCTGCTTGTTTACGTCTTTTGTGATATTCTGCCGATCGGATTTTAGAGCATTCAGGGCACCCTTTTTTACGGCCATTGAAGTCGTATTCTAAGTTGTACTTATGGCCTTTTTTACATGTGCGCAATCTGAGACTCCCCGTTGACTAGTTCTACTTTGTATTGGTTCTCCATTTGGGCCTTAAACTCACTAGAGTGCTCTATGATAAATACTGATTCGTACTGTAGCGAGATAGTCCTAAGGAGCTGTAATGCCTTTAACTTAATCTGATCGTCACAGCCGTCTAATGCCTCGTCAAGGAAGATCTGTGCGAATTTAACTCCATGGTGATTCTCTACGGCTTGCATGACAGATACACCGAAACAGAGTTTGAGTAGTTGGCGCTGGCCTTTAGATAACTGTGAGTAAACACACTCATTTCCATCTTTTTGGACTGAGACCTCTAGTTTGTCAGCATCTACTATATTGAGCGCTATGGTGATTTCTGCATCGAAGTGGTTGGTTAAGAATTTGTTTGTATTAGTCTCTAAGTCCTGGACTGTGTTCTTGATAAGGAGACCTCGGAACTCTGCTAAGACATCTACTAACAAACCCAAGTCTGTTATATCTTTTACTATAAAGGATTTTCTTAGTTCCAAATATTCCGTCTCATGCTGCTTCGAGTCAATCTCCTCTAAGAAACTTTTTACCGAGCCGGTGTGTGGGTTTGTTTCGGACTCTAGTATCTCTAGTTGTGAAAGATAAGGATTGGCTGCTGTATTAGTTATTTCCCTAGGTTCGGCTAGAACAGTCCCACAGGATGAGCATTTATTAGTAATGATCTTTTTTCGATCTTCTTCGAAGCGCTTTAGATTGGTAGCTATTCGGTGCTTTGTTGAGGCGTGATTGACCTCCCAAGCAGTGTGTTTACCGTTCTCAGTTTCCTGTAGACGATACAGTAATGATACGTTTGACCTAAGAGTTTGTATTTCTCCCTCCATATAAGATAGTTGGTCCTTAAGAACCTTAATATTGGTAGCCGTGTTCATTTGCAATGTTTTGGCTAAAGACAGGTCCACGATTTGCTCGCAGATAGTCCTGCGATTCTTAGCCGTAGTAGTGAAGAACTGCGCAGTTTGGCTGAACTCGTGGAAGTAAGCACCGGATAGGTAAAGCTCTGCGTCTATGCCCAGGAGGCTGTTTAGGAGTTTCTGTGTATCTGCTAAGTCTTTACCGCGTATGGGGCTTGGGTTGCTATCTTTCGAGAAGTAAAAATCATTTACTTTTCCTCGCTGCCTGTACACCGAGATTCTCTCTCCTTTTACTTCGATCTCTGCAATTCCTGTTGTCTCGCCGCTTCCATTCCAGCCTATTACTTCGTTTACTGCTCCACCCTTGGCTGTGCGTCCGAACAAGATCCACGGTACCGCGTCGCACAGCGTGGACTTCCCCGAGCCGGTCGCGCCTTGGATCAGAGTAAGCCCATGATTCTGGAAGTCAAAACCGAGAGATGGATAACTACCAAAATTTCCTAGCTTTACGTTTAAGATTCTCATCGTAGGCCTCTCCAGGTTTCTTTTAGCCTAGTCTTACATTCTGGAGATGTGTTTGTCAAAGATTCTATGAGACTGTCGAGTATTTCTGTCTGGGTTTGGCTAGTTTTGACTTCATTCGAGTTCACATTAGAATCTAGATATTCTAGAGTTAGCTTGAATGGTTTATTGGTGGGCACCTTATCCTTAGTGAATCCTGCCAACTGCTCTCTGGTGCCGTGCATCTTAATCCACCAAATATCATCTGGTCCTACAGAAGGCTGATCTCGATTCTCGCCTACATATTCATTCCAGATTACGTGCTTCCTAAGGTTTGTCGGAACGAATTCAAGACTGCCGTCGGAATACAGGACTTGGAATCCTTTTTCAGGATCGTTTGCTTCTGCGAAGTTCAGTGTGTAGGGATTGCCTATATAGCTCCACAGCCCTACATGTCCTTTCTGAGGACGGCCTGTCCTAATGTCCTGACGTGTATGATAATGGCCTGAGATGACTCGGAAATTTGCTACGTCTTCGTGGTTGATCGCGGACTTGTCCTGGATGTACTCTCCGCTATTAGATCCTTGGAGGCCCTGGTGCATTATAAGTCTAGAGCCAGCAGGAACAGTTTTTAGGTAGGCGCGCAGTTCTTCAGCGTCTGAGTAGTATGGAACACAGTATCCTAAATCAAACTCCCCCGTGTCTAGTTCGACGGAAAATTTCTGCGGCTTATTCACAATAAAATTTACATATTCTTCCATGAAATTAAGAGAATGTTCCTGGGATTTTTCGTTGATCTTGTCGTGGTTGCCTACTATTACCGTAGCTCGGAGATCGCAAGTCTTGAACGTTTCAATCATCGCATTTACGCACTCAGCACGTAAGTTGGCCTTCGTATCGTGCAGGTCGCCTGCCACTACTATCGGGACTTCCAGCTCATTTGCTTTAGTGATCGCCTGTCGAAGGGCAGCATCTGCTATTGGCAGAGTGTGTACGTTATAGTGCACATCAGAAATCAGCACTGCAACGGGACTAGGTTTCTTCTTCATTAGTATCTCCTACTAGTTCTATTCCTGCCGCGGTTATGTCAAGCTCTATCATCTTAGGTCCTGGATTGGACTTGTCGATGTGGTTCTTGAACAACTTCCACTGGACTCTTGCTCCTGTCCTTACCTTAACACCCTTTACGGTTTTTTCCAACCATTGTTTTCTGCTAGTCTGGTACGTAAGCGTCGAGAAGAAGTTCACAGCCTTACCGCCAGCATTAGTCTTGCCTGGAGAGCCAATGTTGTCGTAGGTGTAGTTGATTATAAGCACTGCAACGTCAGACTCGTCTCGCTTAGCGATGAGTTTATTGAGGCCCAGACGGTTTATTTGCCCTTTACCGCCCGGCTTTTGGCTCTGCGACGTAAGATCAATCTCTGAGTCTCGCTGAGATACCACATTTCCAAGAGAGTCAAATATGACGAGAAGCCTACCTTTTTCATAAGTTTTAAAGAATGAGTCCCAGAGAGCAAACATTGCCTCAAAAGCTCGCTCTGCGATACTCTCTTGGACAAGCATGACTTGATCCGCGTCAACTCCCCACGATACAAGGTCTTGCGTAGTTGTTTTGCCTTCCGTTTCAACATATAATACCGCTATTTCTTGCTGTTGCGCAGCCTTCATTGCTGCGATTGCGCAACTCGTCTTACCTGAATCTGAGTCGCCTGCTATCATAACGATTTTACCGAATGGAAGGCCCTTGGTGTTAGTCCCTCTTTGCCACCATTCAGGCATTACTAGGAAGTCTGAGTCTGCAAGTCCTCGGAGCTTAGAACCAAGACCTACATTGTTGAGCTTGTTAGGTGTTTTGTTATAGAGCTTTTGGGCGCTGTCTACGATCTTGCCGAGGTTGTACTTAGCCATTAGATGTGCTTCCAGGTTTTTCTAGTTACTATATATCCTACATTCTCTTTAGTTATGTCATAAGTTGTTGCTATAACTTTGCGAGGAATGCCGGCTGCTGCTAATTTTCTTATCTCAAGCACCATCAGATTTGTAAGTTTGGACAAATGTTGAGTCTCCCCCTTTGCTGAACTATGTCTTCCTTTCTTTATCATATCTCTCAAATTATCGTCTTTTGTTCCCAAAAACAAATGATGAGGATTTACGCAACCTCGATTATCACAAGTGTGGCATACTTGCATATTTTTAGTGACAGGGCCGACGTGCATCTCATAGCTGATTCTATGAGCATTATGCATCTTTCCGTCTTTGCTTATTTGGCCATAGCCGTCTCGTTTTGTTGCTGTCCATTCCCAGCATGGATACGTAGGAATGATTTCAACTTTAGCCCAGAATCTAGACGAGAAATCCTTAGTCACCGAAGCGTCCTTTTGCTATATTTCTGAAATGAAGATGCGCTTCCTTAAAAATATTAAAATATCTCTCCAGCTCATCTCTTAATGCCTCTGCCTGATCATAAGCTTTCTGCTCGCCAGATACTAGCTCATTGGAGTTTACAATAGCATCTAACATAACGTCGCTTGGTTTCTTGGCATCCTTAGTAGCAGCATCTAGATAGATCGCGGCCCGGACTGCTTTTACTCCGGACTTGCGCATCCTGCTGTCCAGGTCGGCATTCCGGAGTTCGTTTGAGACTTTCATTTGGGCGTGTAGGAACCGGCCTGCTAGCTTCTCGGCATGGTCTGCTGTAATACCTTCTGTGTAGGACTGCTCGATTTCCGCTTCGAGTTCTTTGCAAAGAGTTTCGAATGTATTTTTCATTAGAAATTTACTCCTACGGATACACCGATCGTTCCGTTCATGAGGCCAAATGCACCCACCGTTACCGGGCCTAAGACTTCTCGGTTTACTGAAATCCCATACGTCGGGATAAGCAATCCTCTGCTGAAATCATTTGCACCGAGAATGCTGATATTCGTTTTAGACCTTGCTGCAGGCACCGAAGACACCGTGGACTTAGAAGTCTCGTCTGTTTTGGTGGCAATAGTAGTCTCTACATCCTCGTCTACCTGGGTTACCGTCTGCGACGTCCCATCTGGTTTCTTAGTCTCTGTAGTAGTGACCTTCTTTTTGTCACTGATCGTTTGGTTTTGTTTCGTATCGGTTACTTGAGTGCTGGCAGTCTTGGTGCTAATCTGTTCAGCAGAGTACCGCCCAAACGCAAAGGCTACTACAAGGCCAGCAGAGATGATTACTATCTCGGTTTTTGTCAGCATGGTCACTGGATTACCTCGTCTATGATTCCGAGTTCAAGGCACTCGGCTGCAGTTAAGTGCGTCTCCTCTTTGTGAAGACGTACCCACTCGGAGAACTTTGTTTTAGTTACGTCTGCTAAAATCCCGGCCCATTGGTTTTCTACTCTCCTAGCATGGGCAGCTACTCGCTCTACTGGGCTTACTTTCATATTCTGGGTAGCGCCCGCCGTGTCCTCGTGCACCATAAGCCACGCATTCTTAGCCATGCTTCTAGTAGACCCAGCAGCTAAGATAAGGGTGGCCGCACTAGCTACCATGCCGTCACCGTGTGTGCGGACGTTTAGCGGAGATCTTTTTATACGGTCAAAAAATGCAAGGGCTGAATAAGCATCCCCTCCGAAAGATATTATCTTGAGAATCACATTGTCTATCTCGGCCGATTCTTCAATCTCACTCAGCGCAATATCGAAAGCACTGTAAGACTCTTCGTCGATGTCACCGGATAAATAAATCGTATCGTCGCGAACTTCTATGCCCAAAACTTCCTCCTAGAAATAGGCTCCTGGCTAGGTAGGAGGGAGGAGTCTAGCCAGGAGCCTACGATTTGAGTATGACCACGTTGCATAACTAGAGTCTCATAGTTATTCTCTTAATGCAAGGATTTATTTAACGGAATAATTAAGTAATTATCTCGTGTATTATATTGATAAGGCATGCTATAGTTAAAGTAGAGGCTAAAGTCAGGCCTTAGAAGCTAGGTACTAACTGTTAGTTAACTAGAAGCAAGAAGTAAACTTGAAACGAAAAAAACCAAGAAAAAAAGATAACTAGATGTATTGATTCTTAGGCCAAAATTTAAGCATGTCAAGGAAAAAGTATCATTTAGAGAAAATAGTTGACTTCGGGCCAGAACCCCACTACTGTGAACTAGGAGGCGAATATGCCCATTAAGAAACCTACTACCGAAGATAAGTATCTCTTATGTGTGTTCACAGTAGTAACCATTGTTTACCTAGCCTTTTTTATGGGGCTGATAGGCTGCACCAGGGCTCCAGCAGCTACAGCTCAGGAAATAGGCCCTAGCGGACTCCCGCTATACTCACACGTCGATCCTCCCAGGAAAGGGTTTACTAGCGAGTGCCGGCTAGGAGGCGTAGCGGTGTATTACAAGGGAAATACGACGTACGTATGCTACAAGAAGCCCCGAACAGCCCCAGATGACGTCTACATTAAGGAACTCTGTCCAGGCGAGGCGGGAGTATGCGTTAATAACGCTTTATACGCTCCCAGAGGGAACTCAGACCTGTTATATGAGTGGACGCCTGGGTTTTATCCGCGCCTCACTACAGGCTATTCTTGTTCGTTTAATGTCAAATCAGGATGTGAGGTCACTAAATGAAATTAACCCTAGATTTAATCGCTTTTGCCATGGTTACCTTGCTTATAGGTTGGGTAGCCCTTAACGCAGCAATCCTTCTGTTCTCGATGTTTCCATGATTAAGATCGCCGTAGGAAACTCTTATTCAAAGATCACCGGGCTGTCTCCTAAGCAGGACAAGGAGCTAAGAGAGGCCTTGAGCTATACCGTTGGCAAGGATTCTCAGTACTATGGAGGTTTTGGCCCTAAGAAAAAGAGCCTTTTATCAAAAAAAGGGGAATTTCCTACAGGTCTTTTATTAAGAGTTTGGACATTATTCCCAGGAGTCATCATCCAGTATACTAGAATCGCTCCTTCAGCAGATATTCGAATGGGGCGTATGTACAAAAAAGAGCCCTATCCAGATCAACTAAAAGCTGTGAACAATGCTTTATCAGAGCACCGAGGGATTATATCTATGCCCACGGGTACCGGCAAGAGCCTCGTAATCGCATTAATAGCCTTAAGGCTCAACGTAAAGACCTTGGTAGTAGTGCCGAGCCTAGAGATACGCCAGCAACTCGCTATGAGCCTATTAGAGGTTTTAGGAGCCAATCATAAAGTAACCGTCAGGAACATAGATTCTCCAGACCTCAAGACCATGACAGACTTCGACTGCCTGATCATAGATGAGGCTCACCACGTAGCTGCCAGGACCTACCAAAAGCTCAATAAGACTGCCTGGACCGGGATTTACTACCGCTTTATGCTCACCGCAACACCGTTCCGCAATGATTCTGAGGAAACTCTGCTGTTTGAGGGGATTGCAGGACAGGTAATCTTTGAACTATCCTACAAGGACGCAGTCAAGCGGGGATACATAGTGCCAGTAGAAGCATATTACCTAGAAATCCCTAAAACCAAGGGAATCGATGCAGTTACCTGGCACCAAGTATACAAGGAGTTAGTAGTGAACAATGCGGGCAGGAATAGTATGATAAGGAATTTGTTGTTCTCTCTCGCTCTAGATCGAAAATCCACCCTATGCCTGGTGAAGGAGGTTGCCCACGGCAACAATCTCAAGCCCATCTCGTTCGTTAGCGGTGCAGACGATGAAAGTCGCCAACTGATCGAGAAGTTCAACACCGGCGAAGTAAAAGTTCTAATAGGTACCGAAGGGATTATCGGTGAAGGTGTTGACACAAGAGCCTGTGAGTTCGTGATACTTGCGGGACTGGGAAAGGCTAAGAGCCGGATTTTACAGGCAGTTGGTAGGGCAGTGCGGAAATACCCAGGCAAAGAGTCGGCAAAGGTAATCCTAATAAAAGATCGAAGTCACAGATTTTGCTTGAAACATTTCAACGAAGAGTGTAGGGTGATTAAAGAGTACTACGGTGTAACGCCGATAAAGCTGGAGATATGAACCTAATCTTGACGAGAACTGCATTTAGACCAGATGGGATTTTCAGTCGATTAGCCGACGAGGCTAACAATGAAGTCGCTATCACCATTGAGCATGCATACCTCCAACCAGACGGTACCTACAAGCCGAAACTAATCGATGGAGTTTATACCTGCGTTCGCGGTCAGCACCAACTCGCGCACATGACTGCTCCGTTTACGACGTTTGAGATAACTAATGTTCCTGGGCATACGAACATCCTTTTCCACGTCGGAAACTATAACGAAGATTCTGATGGATGTGTTTGCACGGGGCAAACCTTGTATAACGTATCCGAGCCCTGGATGATCAGGAGTTCAAAACCGACTTTCAATAAATTCATGGCTATGCAATCAGGCATAGACCAGTTCCCTCTTACTGTCAGGAGTAGTTAATGAAGAAGTCTCTGAAACACATCGTATTGTTCGTAGTACTGGGGCTCCTCCTAGTCGATGTAACTTATATTGCATACCGGGTCGGTTACCGGCAGCGAAGCGTTGCTGCACCACGTCCTACGTTACTAGACGGAGTCGTGAGACTCGTCACCGAGGAAGGCAGGACTTACTGCTCAGGCTCCGTAGTAGATGACACAACCGTCATTACGGCTGGCCACTGCGTGATTAGGCAAACCTTTGAAGGACCTGCACTTAGCGCAGCACCCATAGAAGTGCGCGCAGATGACGGAGTTGCCAGAAATACATTTGGCAAAGTTAATTACTTCTCGCCTCAACTCGACCAGGCCGTATTGAAAGGGAACTTCTCGATTTACAAGAAATTCAAAATAATCGATAATGTGGCTGAGTTGACTGCACTTAGGAACCGCACAACGGACCTCGTGGCTTGTGGTTACCCTATGGGTGGTGCACTTCATTGCAGCGTCCTGAACTACCTCTATCCAGACAATTTTATGTGGGCAGTCAAGGGAGTCTTGATTCCTGGAATGTCTGGCGGACCAGTATTCATGCCAGATGGAAGTCAAATCGCCATTAATGATGCAGTCTCAGGTGAGAACTCGATCGTTTCGCCCATATACAACATCCATCAGGGGTTTTAGATGAGTATGGGAATCCTTTGCAGAGCATGCATATTCATGGGCTGGATAAATATAGGTCTGTTTCTTGGGATTTTGCTTTTGACTGGAGAAGACCAGTTAGGCAGTTTAGTAATAGGAGGACTCTGTATGTTCGTAGGCTCAGTATACGAGGAATCTGTATGACCCTCGCCACCCGGATACGCAAGGCTGCGGAGTTTAAGCACAAAACTTATAGCGCGTTTTTGCCCGAGGAATTTCGCCGTACACATACTAATGGTATGCAAGACGAGCACGCCCGCATTCGCCCGCTGATTGACGCTTTGGTGGAGTGTGTTTCTGCGGCTGAATTTTACGCATCTAACGATGACTTAGGGCCAGATCCATATGGCGGTATTGCACGAAAGGCCCTCACCGCACTCGAGGCGGTGGTTGCTCGAATTGAAGGAGAGAAGTGATGTGGTGCTGGCTGGGCTGTCATCGTTGGCAATTCGCTTGGTTGGAATTCGGCCCATGGGGTTGGACTCCGCTGGAGCGATGTGGAAGATGCGGCGTTGGTAGATCACAGAAGGATTTATTTAGGAATCTCCGCTTAAACAAGCAAGAGACTCTGGATCTCGCAAAGAAGCGTGAGCAACAACTAAACACGGCGGGCATAACAAATGACATGGCCCGAGCTGGAGATCTCAAATGACCCCCAAGACCTTCGAGCAGGAGCGGGATGAGGCTGCTGAGGCTTTATGGCCATATGAACCGAATATGGGTGACTGCAACGAGTCATTCAAAGCCGGCGCCGATTGGGCTCACACAAGGGCTGAGATTGAGACGGCTAACGCGAAGCTGGCTGCTGACTGCGCTTTCGCAGAAGCCGAACTCCAGCAGGCGAATGCTCAGGCGGCAGGCTCAAGGGCCGAAACAAAACTCGCAATGGAAATTGTCGAAACAATCAAAACCAGACTCACTGCCGCGAATGAGTTGATTGAAAAGTTGGAGCGGGCGCTTCACGCATGTGGAGAAGAAGATTGTGTTATCGCCGAGCGCGCGGGCGCATATGAAGCACTCGCCGCAATCGAAGAGTTCAAGAAAGGCTAATCTTTAGTCGATTTGACTTCGATGTTTTTCTGGATGACTTTACCTGCAAAACCCGCACTTAGGAACGTACCGCATAATAGGCTAATCCCCTGATAGTCAGGAACGGACTTAGAAATACCAGCCAACGCGATCCAAACAGCAGATAAGCAGCAGATAAGACTCATGGTCCTAACCGCCGAGATACTTCCGCTATCGCTTAGGAGTTCTCTCAGGAATTTCATAATCCCTTAAACTTAAGGAATCCGTGGACAACGCCTATAATAGTGCCTATAGCTGCTATGAACTTCATGATTCCCTGGAATATAGTTACATGCTTTTCAATCGGCTCTAATTTCTTCTCCAGGGCATCGGTACGTCGGACATGCTCAGCAAGCGTAATCTCTTGTCTAGCAAGTGTTACGTCTATATTTCCTATATGAATCGCTATCTTATCTAGCTTGCCCTCTACCCGGTCATCCATGGCTAGTTGCCGTAGCCCATGTGTAGGTTTAGAGTTGATTTCACCGTGTTTAGTTGCTGGTCGTTTACGTTAGACGAGGATATAGTCCAAGTGATTACATCGTTCACTGCGCAGTTAATACTCGTTGCGAGGTAACTAGACGTCTGTCCGCCAGGAGTCAAAACGTCAGTAGCCGTCGTAGTAGCTCGTGGAGTCCCGTTCTGGCTGATAGTAATCGTCATACCGGAACTAGAGGGATGAGCCGTCCGGATCTTTGCTACATGGACACCAGCAGTTTGGATAGTATACTGGTACGTATTCAGTCCGTTTACGACTTTTTCAGTCAAGAAATTCGGGATAATAATAGTTGCCATTTTAGACTCCTGGTCGTAGGCAAATAGTTGTTTTTACAAGGCTAGGCGGCTGATCCGCAGATGCACTAGAGGTAACCGCTACCGTGATAGTATCACCTGCAGCACAATTAAACTGACCGGTAACTTCTTGGTGTGCCGATTGCGCAGAAGTAGGTAGCGACGTGAACGTACTGCTAGCACTGCCAGACTGGGTTATAGTCACCACGATGCCTGAGGGCTCGTTCAAATCGCTTCTGGTCGTAATAGAGTAAATCCCTGCAGTCAGTATCTTGCAAGAATCACTATTAAGTCCATTTATCACACTCTGTCTCTCGGTATTCATATATTCCTTAATCGCCTCAAGGGCGGGTAAATTAGTTTCTAACTAACTGGGGTGCCGCCCTGTAAGGGAGCCCCGTTAGCGATTAATTGCGCGGTTATTTGAGCCGGTATATTCCCGGTAGGTGTTATCTGGGTTATATCGAGCGGGACGTACTGTGTTGTAATGGGCAACCCGCCATTGTTAAACGTAGTCTCGTCAACGAAATATCCTAGTTGTACGTCAGCAGCCTTGCCTGGTTGCCACCTAATATCTAGGATGGTCACAAAAGTCGTGGTGACCCCGCTTGATTGTGTTGATGTAAAAGCTACTCCTGGCATAAATCCCTCATTAGTATGGTTCGAATATCTCGTACGCTATTACAGACGTATCAGTATTCGAACTCGAAGTAATCGTAAAACTAGTCCCTGCAGTCCTGGCTGAAATATAAATAAATCCTGGAGTGCCTGCACTGGCGTTATTGGTAAGGAATATACGGCTAGTAGCAGTTACGCTAGTATTAGCTACGGTGACTGTACCAGCAACCAAGGTCGCTGTTCCTTGTTTCGCATTAGCGCCCTCTTTTGTCCTGTATCCCTGACCTGCAGTCGCAACACCTACGTTACCGCCAAGAACATCAACCAAATAAGTTGGAGAAGTATTATTCCCGAATCCCCAATTACCGGCAGCCGTTACAGTACCACGAGTAGCAACAGCAGTAGTCGCTGCCGTTTGGAAAGTAATTACTCCACCAACTCCGGCAGCAGCAGATCCGCTTGCCGCCCCAGCTTTTAATAGTAATTGTCCGCCAGAACCGCCTGTAGTAGCGCCCGCTCCGCCAGTCCCAGCCGCAACAGTTACAGAACCGCCTGTAACACCGGTGGCGCTAGTTCCTGCCCCGCCTGCACCTGCCGTGATGGTTATAGCACCGGCTGTACCGCCTGTACCAGAAGTAGCGGCCCCGCCGGTACCGGCATTTATAGTAGTGCCACCGCCAGCACCGCCGGTACCAGTAACCGTGGCAGATCCGCCGTTAGCTCCGCTAATAGTAGTTAAACCACCAGCACCGCCATTAGTAACTGAGGATGTTCCACCTGCACCAGAAGAGATTGTTGATGCACCACCATTGCCTGAAGATACAGTTCCAACTCCACCAGTACCAGAAGTAAGAGAAGATGCGCCACCATTGCCTCCGGCTGCTCCCGCACCACCAGCGCCAGAATTAATTGTTGTGGCCCCGCCGTTACCAGAAGTAGTAGTACCAGCACCACCAACTCCAGAAGAGATAGCTGTGCCGCCTCCCACTCCACCAGTAACACTTGCTCCACCAGCACCAGAAGCCAGCGTAGTTGCACCGCCTATGCCTCCAGTTGCGCTACCAGCACCACCTGCTCCAGAAGTCCAAGTTATAGCTCCACCATTGGCGCCAGCAGTTCCAGTTCCAATACCACCTACGCCTGCAGTTCCAGATATATTACCGCCAGCAGAACTGCCTTTACTACTGCCAGCTACTACAGTAACGCTACCGCCAGTATTGTTTACTGTATTGTCTCCACCAGCATTAGCTCCGTTGATTGTTACTGGACCTCCAGCTCCGCCTGAACCAGTAGTCGAGGCTACTCCTCCAGCAATAGCAACGTTGCCGCCGTTTGAAGTTGCAACTGCTGCAGAAGTACCGCCTGTGATATTGACGTTTCCGCCGTTTGCTCCAGAAACAGCAGACGCCGCGCCGCCTAGGACCGAGGCCAACCCACCACTACCGCCAGTAGATGAGCCGGCTCCACCAGGACCGGCCTGTAATGTAGCGCCGCCACCATTACCTCCAGCCACACCAGCACCACCAGCACCGCCTTTAAGAGTTAGACCTCCACCTGCTGCAGAAGTGGCTGAACCAGCTCCACCAATCCCGGCAGTAATTGTGACAGTTCCGCCAATTACACCTGCTGTTCCAGAACCAACACCGCCAACGCCTGCAGTTGCGGTAATAGAACCGACCCCTCCCCCACCAATTGCAGTACCGCCTGTTATAGTAACAGTTCCGGCATTACGGTTTACAGTTGCATCGCCTTGAGCATTTCCTGCAGCAAGAACCAGACTCCCGCCATTTCCTCCTGAACCAATAGTAGAACCGTCGGCAGCTCGTACTGTTACACCACCACCATTTGAAACGGCCGCAGCAGCTGCAGGTCCGCCATTTAATGTTAAAAGGCCGCCAGCACCGCTAGCAGTTCCGCCAATACCCGCCGTGCCAGGAGTCAACGTCATCGCTCCACCAGAGCCGCCGGTAGTACTATTCGTTCCGCCCGTGCCAGATGTAATATTTATAGCACCGCCGTTGCCTGCAGTACTAGTAATCCCGCCACCGCCAGTTCCTGCAGTTAGACTTATTAATCCACCAGCAGTATTCCCATAAGATGTTCCAGCAGTTACTACGACTGTACCACCAGTACGATTAACGGTATTATCGCCGTTCGCATTTCCGCCCGATAAACGTAAATTTCCACCAGATCCGCCAGAACCCGTGACAGTCCCATCTCCACCAGAAACTGTAGCTGTGCCTCCAGCACTTCCAGTAACCGCTGCTGCAGAACCGCCAGTAACTGTAACTGCACCGCCAACTGTTCCAGCAGTTCCAACTCCACCAGCACCGCCACTAAGAGTGGCAGTACCACCATTACCCCCACCAACCGTAATGGGTGAATATCCTGTCGCACCTGACAACGAAAGAGCGCCAGAGAGCGCCCCGGTCGGATTGGTAGTTGGAGCGATTGTCAATCCATTCGTCGATGTCGCGTTAAAAGTCGAGTAATGGGTTGCATCATAAGTCAATTGGAGTTGCGGAGCAGTAGTAGAAGTAAGATTAAGGGTGTGGTTTGTGTCGTCCCAAAAGAAAAACGCATTGTCTTGGGTGATTTGACCAGAAGAACCGGCAAACAACACACTTCCCTGAGTAAATCCGGTTACTTGAGAGCCAGACACGACTAGATTAGGCGCAGATACAAGGCCTAGAAGCGTCGTAAGAGTGCTGTTAGTTGTGGCAGTAAGCGTTGCGATCACGACGCCCGGTCCAGTAGCCGTTACGTCGCCTATAAGCCCGTCTATTGCAATCGCAGCACCAGGGGTAGCAACGGCTATCCATGACGTCCCATTCCAAACGTAGAGCGTATTGGTGTCTTCAGCAAGGCGTACGTCACCAATGTTGTTACCAGCAACCGGGAGCTGGCTGGTAAGAACTACGGGCGATCTCCAATGAGCATCGCCGAATCCTGGGATGTCTACATACTGAGTCACTAGTCTCCCTTGCCGTTATATACTAGATTCATTGTGGCAGTACTGGTACCGCCAGAAGCATCCGTGTATACAACGCGTACATAATTATAACCGACAAAATCGACGTTCCACATAACGCTTCCGTTCAGGGTATTTACCGTAAACGGGGAGTTAACGATATCGATCCAGTTCGTCGGTATTACAGACGGAGGAAGGTTCGTAGCACTGTTGGTTTGGGTGTCGTTAGTCTCCGGATCGTTAGATGCCTGGAGTTTGATTACACCGTTCGGCGTGCCAGAGATGTTAGCCGCAATCGAGTACATATAAATATACTTAAGAGGCTGGTATGGAGAGTTATAACTCGCATTTAAAGGAACTGCTGTGGCGATTTGTTTATTGTTTACCCGCATTTAATTTCCCGCCCTAGAGATTGAGAAGTAATTAGCTGAATTGCTTGAAGAAATACTCGGCGTCGTGCCCGCATTAGATGCCTGGACCGTAATCGTATCGCCTGCACTGCAGTTGATTATATCAGCCAATACCAAAGTCATTGGTTTACTAGTAGAACTAGTAAAGTACAGCTCATTTGGACCAGAATATGCAGATCCATTCTTATTTATTTGTAATTGAATCAAGTTGTTAGCCGCGGTAGTAGTAGCCGTCATGAGAATGCTAGCGTTTACTTGGTATTTGCCAGAAACTGGGATAGTATAGGTCGCTCCCGACATGGCATTGTGCGAGTCGAAATCCTTGGTTGCATAGGTTATATTGGCCAAGGAGCTTGTAATCGTAGTAGTAGATGAGAAGTACCGGGCATTTACTGACTCAGTCGCGGCAATCACCGAAGGACCAGAGATCCGACTGATAGACCAGAAGTTCTCCGTTGAACTAGCCGTGATTACCGGAGAAGTCGTGTTGGACTTGATCTGCATCTTAATGGCAGTCCCGGCATTCAATAGGATTGATTTGTAGTTGAACTGGATTGCCTGGTTAGTCGTATTCGTACCTTCGTAGACGTACTCAGTTTCTCGAAGAGTAGTACTGGAAGTACTGTTAAGAATTCCTATCGTAAAGTTATTCCCGGCAGCAATCGTAGTAGCGCTGACGAATACTTGTCCTGAAAAATCGTAATACCCAGTCACCGGTATCGTGTACGTAGGCGAGCTATAAGCCCCGTGGGTGTCGTTATTTACCGTTGTCCAGGAAAGATCTGAATACGAACTAGTAACCGTGGCAGTGACGCTAACCGCTGCAAAGGCTACTACACGAGTATCGGTATCGCTGGACGATTGTACGTTAGACGACCAACCAGTAATCGGGATTTCAGCCCAGACACTAAACGCGTTCCCAGTAGCGCCGAGACTCGTACCAGCCTGGGTGTTCAAACCGTTGTTAGAACTCGTATAATCGCCCGCAGTAAACGTAATAGTGCTGGCAGATCCGGCGACTAACATAGGACCGCTTTTTATAGTATTAGCAGATCCATTACTATTAGACCAAAATCCAACAGGAGAATTGGCGTTAGCCGAAGAAGGCAGCTTAGTAGTATCCGTCGTAAATCCAGAAGGAAGCGTGATCGTAGCATTGTTGCCTGTAAGCGTACCAGAGGTAAAACTGCCCGTAATCAGCATCTTGTCGCCACGACGCTCGTACCAGAACTGCGAATTAGTAACCGTTCCAAAAGCATTTGAGATAGTAGGTGTATATGCTACAGCATCGATCATTACGGCACCCAGAGGAGCAGTCTGAGGACCAAAGTAAAAGTCATCAAAGTACATCGTGAACGCGCCACTAGACGAGTTTGCGTTGTAGATCACGAAACGGACAGAAGCTGTAGAAGAACCTGTCTGGCAAGTCCCAGTTACGTATCCAACACCAGAACTCTGCGTCATACCGAAATTTGCGGTAGATGAGAGCCAGACCGAGTTAGTCACATCGTATACAGCAATACCAAGACTATTCGAGCTGGTCCCGCTAAAATTGAGGTTGCCAGAACCTGAAAAAGCAGAGTAATAGAACTTAAACGTCATTACTTTTGCTTGATCCTCAGCATCCAGAGTAAACGCAGCTGACGATACCATGTTACCTGAAGTCGAGTTAGCACTACATGCATACGATAGTGAGTAACTCCCTGCAAGCTGACCAGAAGACACCGTAGTGATGCTTAAGTTACCAGAAGCACCTGATCCGAATGTAGGGCTACCTGTAGGAATGTTATTGGTAAGCGTACCCGTAGTTCCGAGACTCCAACCCGTAGTCGTGTTGCTCTCGAAACCTGGATTCGATATATAATTCTTAAGGTTAGAAGGCCGTAGATAAGCAGCTCCGTTAGTCGAGCTAGAATCGGCCATTAACAGCGAGTTGTCAGAACCAACAGCTACGTTTCCGTATGTATTGGTACCAGATCCTACGATCACCCCGCCCTTAGCAGTAGCAGGAGCGATCAGGTTAAATGCGGTTGCATAAGGAGTCGTAGCTACAACCCCGGAGCCGTTAATCGTCAAAACCCCGATAGTAGCTAACTGTGGGAATTTAAGGGTGTTACTAGTCGCCCAGTCTATAATAGCGCCTGTATTTACTAATTGCCTTGCACTCCAGCCAATACTTTCATTTCCAGCAGTGTCATTCAAGATTAGATTCTGAGGATCTACGACTTTTATGTTGCCGGAACTGTACAGGCCGTTAGCCAATATTTTGTTGAACAAGAGACTAGTAGACCCGATGTTGATCGTACCGTTGCTGGCAGGAAGCAAATCGGCATTGATTGCAGTCGTAGTGAGGTTGTTCAAAGTCACGGTTGCATAGGTCGTAGAAAGACCCAACATCGTATTGACCTGAGATACCGTCAAATCAGTTACGTTGGCCGTAGACCCTGTGTTGTTACCCTTCAGAGTATTGGCTGGCGCCTGTGCCAACTTTGCATTAGTAACTGCATTGTTGGCTAAAAATTTAGTCTGAATTTGTGACACAGAGCCTCACTTATTTATAGATAACCATACGTAAATACTAGAATATCTCCAGCAACCAGCGCCGAGACCCCTCCAGTAGCGAGTCCATTCAAGAATGTCATGCGAGTAGATCCTGCAGAACCTCCAGTTAAACTAACTGAATAATCCTGGGTTTTTTGCTGTTGACCACCGCCGATTACGTTCATGTCTAGGCTATTAACCGAGGCGGACGTCCCGTAAATCGGGTTGCTAGACGGAAATCCATTACCAGTAATGATATCTACGTATTGGTTAGTAATATCAGTGCTAGTAAGCGTATATGCAAAAGAAACAGGCTTTATAGAAACTAACTGGTTAGAGCCGTTGATAGCAACAGTAGTAGTGTCGACTTGAACCGCAACCTTAGTGCCAGATCCGCCTGTAATCGCGCCAGTAGTTGAGAATGTAGTCGATACGATTTTATTTTCATCAACCGAGTTAGAAGCCATCTTGGCGAGAGTCACGCCCGCTGCTTTGATCTCAAGCTGGTTAGATCCATTGATGTCAATCGATGAGTTATCAACATTTACAGATAACTTAGTACCAGATCCACCAGTCAATGCGCCGGTAGTCGACAATGTGCTAGCTGCGATCTGAGTTTCAGTAACGCCAGCATTCTTGATACTAAATACACCAGAGATTAATTGAAGGGTGACGTTATCTGCGCTGTACGCACCAGCAGACGAGAACTGAACGAAGGTAATTGCAGTCGTGCCAAGAGTACCGCCAGGAAGCGACGTACACACGAAACCTAAATCTGCGTTTACCGTTCCTTCCTCAATGAAGATAGCAGCTGCAGGGACTTGAGCCCAAGTATTCATGTCACTAGTACGGGTCCAAGCACCAGATCCAGAAGTATAGATACCGTTTTGTGAAGCAGTAGTCTGGTTCTTAACCAAGACTCTAGAAGCACTAGTCGTAATACCGTCGATCGTTTGTTCGCCGGACAACGTAATGTTGGCCGTAGTAGCTACGAGGGCTGCAGTCTTCCATGACGTTGCGTTAATGAAGTTGTCGACGTAGGTCTTTGGGACTAGATCGTTGGGATTTACAGGAGTACCTGAGCCTGTAATCGTAAACCCGCCGAGATCTTGGTTGGCGGTCCAGGGGTTTACACCAGAAGTAAGGATTGCTTGCTCATATCTAACAGAATCGCCAGCAGTCGTGCCGGCACTCAAGCCGGTGAGCTTGTGGCTATTCATATTGATATCTACGTTAACGGCAGTCGATGCAAGGTTGCTAAGGGCTGTATTAGCGCCGCTAGAAGCCGCCGGAGAGCTAGTCCATGTCGTACCGTTAGACGTAAGTACGTTCCCCGACGTTCCTGGCGCTACAAAGGTAGGGGAGCTAGTCCCGTTACCGAGGATTACGTTGTTTAGCGTCAGAGTCGTAAGTCCCGTACCACCAGACCCGACCGTAAGCGGGGAACTAGGTGTCGGAATGGACAACATTGCCTGGACCTGAGCAATACTGAGATCGCTGGCGTTGCCCGTGCTGCCGGCATTGTTACCCTTAAGGGTGTTGGACGGCATCTGGGCTAACTTAGTATTATCTACTGAGTTATTCGTTATCCATTTGGTAGTGATTTGACTCATACTCTCTCCTGTTTAATAATAAACTACTTCTAAAATATCGCCTGCAGCGAGTTCGCCATCCAGGCCTAGCCCCGACCAGTCCAGGGTCGCTCCAGCAGACAGTCTACTAGAGATAATGTAATCGACTGCATAGGCTTGTCCTGGAGCATCTTCGATTATGACTATGGTTTTTGTTGGTTGTGTAGGCGTGTGGGACAAGATCACGCCTTTATTGGCTATATCCGTAGGGGTTAATGTAAACGTATCAATGAACACGCCGTTTCCTCCACCGCCACCGCCGCCTCCAGAACCGCCGCCACCTGGGTAGTTAGCAAAAAAGGTAGCCATTATGCTACCTTCCCATTTATAGTAGCGTTCATAGTTCCCGATCCGGAAATAGCAGTATATACGAGTCGCATGGCGTAGCTTCCGATCTGATCTACGTCGATAAAGCCGTTGCCCGCAGCAGCAATAGGCACGCTACCCAACACTACCGTAGTCCCGGAAAGAGGGAGGTTAGTCCATCTGCCTGGATTTAAGACTTGACCTGCAGCGTTTTGTGTATAAGTATTAGATACTTGGACTGAAAGAGTACCGGTAGGAGTGCCTGTAAACGAGACATCGTAGGAAACCATTGAGAGGTTCTGCACTATAGTGACTATGGATACGATGCTACCAGATGCGTCGCCGTTAGTTACGACTTGGTACGGTGAAAATATTGGCCTGGAAGCCACTATAACGCTCCTGATAAGGATTGAGGCATGATTAACCTGCTATTTGAGCGGTACAGTCTTTTTCCTTTAGTTCTTAGCGAGGATGCCCGATAATATACTTAGGAGGTAGTTATGAAAGAGCAAACACCGTCAATGTTCAAATGCATCGTTTGTGTAGCTGCTATAGGTCTGATGTTTATAAGCCCGTTCTTTGGAATAATGCTGTTTATCCTAGTTGACTAGGATCGATCTGATCTGTCTGATTCTGCTGCTTCGTTAGGAGTCTTGTACATATTGGGCATTTTGCTGTTCATCTTGGAAGGAGACCCCTTTTTCTTACTGTTTGGAGGTCCACCAGCTTGAGGAGGTCCTATTTTGGGAATGTACGTCGCCTGGGCTGCCATTATACCGCTTGGTGTCATAGTAGAGTCTAAAGGGGTGCCTAGGAATAGGCTCAGGCTTTTACGAACCTTATATTCAGGTGTTTCACCCTTTAGTTGAGCTTCTGTAATCCTTTTAGTCATCTCTTTGGATAGGTGAGTAGTCAGCTCCGGCCACATCGCCTGCATATGCTCCATGTGGTTCTTGGTCAAGGTGCCATCTTTGACGTGCTTTAAAACGCTTAATGGGCTTGCTGCGAGGTCTAGGGCCTGATTGTATACCCGGTGTTGGTTATCTGAAGGTTCGTTCCTATCGAAGGCAAGCGCGTTTATAGCCTTGGCTGGCTTAGCTGCCTTGAGATGTCGGTAGATCCTTCCTCTTGCAGTCTGGAGGATCATGTTCTCTTGCGGGAAGTTAGTAGCGAAATGGTCTTCTTGTGAGACTTCAGGAGCTAGGACTTTACCGCCTTCAGCAAATCCCTGGGGATTTACATTGTCTTGCTTCTGATTCTGGAGTTGAGTATCGAGATGATTATTGTCTATAGCATCTGAGATACGTTCCCGGTCTAGCTGGTTTACGGAAGTCTCGAGGGCTTGCTGGCCGCCTGCCTTGAAGATGGAATTCAATACCATGGCGATCTTTTGGGCACCTTTTTGAGAATGCGTTGCGTAGTTGATAGCGGCGGGTACTGCCTTTGCTGCGTTACTAGTCAAAACCTTATTAAGGAAAGGAGCAATCGCCTTTTTAGTAGCCCAAGTAACTGGCTTATCTAGGATTGCTTCTGCAATCTTTTCTGCGTATTTCTGACCTAGTTTGTATACGGTTCCAGCACCAGAAAGACCATCCAAGGCATACCCAGACACTCCAAGTGCCACATCAGTACTTTTGTCTATGATTTGCTTAGTAGTGTTCTTTACTATGTCCTGTCGATCCTTGATTCCTCGCTGAAATGCTTTTTTATCGAGATTCTCGAGCCCTGCCTCGATGAACTGGCCCATTGCCTCGGTGTCTTTGCCTGCATGCGCAGCACCGTAGCCACTAAGCCACGACTGACCCTTTTTTGCCCATTCCTGATCTTTTACATACTTAAGTCCTTTGGTGGCTTCAGTCTCTAGAATACCAAAGGCGCCGCCCGTAATAGCCCCGAGCAATCCTGCATAGCCGACTCGTGCCAGCATCTGGGCTGTAGAATCGTTTGGATCTGGAGGCTGGATAAGCTTTCTAGTAGCCTCGTCGCCTGATTGCATTGCAATACTCTCAAGGCCGCCCTTGAGCGCCAGGCTTCCTAGCTTTCCTAGCTGTGTGAACTCAGGGATTGCTTTTGCTATAAGGCCTGCTTCACCAACGCCGGTCATCATGCTGCCTGCAAACGCTCCTGCCTCTGCAAGTCCGTGAGTACCAGGGTTAGCAGCCTGTCTACCAGCAATATCCTCAGGCTTAACTCCCATGAGATGGGTCTCAATGAAAGGAGCGACTGGCCCTGCCAGCCCCTGAGCAGCTCCTTCTAACCCGGCGATTGCTTGCTGCTTGCCAGATCCATAGTCCTGGCCTGCAGGCATCTCGTCGAACTTAGGCAAAAGACCTGGATTATCAGCCTTTTCATCCGGAATATCATCGAACTTAGGTACTTGCGATGCTGCCTGAGTCTTTTCATCTGGCATGTCATCGAACTTGGGGACTTGAGCCTCAGGTTTTCCCGGAGGCTTTTCGTCAGGAAGCGAATCAAAGTCCATGGAAATCCTTACTGTTTGGTCTCTATTGCTTCGCCGTTAGGTCCACGAATATATGCTTTTCCTCTATACCACTTTACCTGTGGAGCAGACGGGTTAGCCGTTGCGGGACTCGGAGGCTCAGGTCTGCTAGGTCTTGCTACAGGAGGCGTAGGAAGGGTAGGCTGGGGCTGGTTTGGATCGGGGGGAAATCCTAAACCTCCAGGACCTCTAAGCATCTGGTCTCTACGACCAATATTGCTATCCCGGATCTCTTTAAGAGTCGCGTTATTGCCTAGGACTTGCTGCATGAGAGAAGTCGGGTTTTTCTTGATTTGTTCTTCGAGCCAACCAAGACGTCCAGAAGTCATGCCGAGAGAGTCTACGGACTTGTTATAGAACGAGGTAAGCTCTTCTGCCTTCTGTCGGGCTTGCTTAAGGATCTGCGGATTCACAGATCCACGGTTTTGTTGAGCAAAGTTCAGAACGTCTTTTACCTTGTTGTCAAGTATATTCATTGCTTGGAGCTTGTCTCTAGCCTCTTGCGGGATAGGTCCAGACGCAAAACCAGGGATACCGGGGATATGACGGGCATCCCTGTCCTGAGCCATTCGTTCCATATTTGCATCACCAGACATTTTCATTCTGCGTTGGTCTTGCTGGTATGCCTGCTCGGGGTCATTCTTGAGGTCTGTAGACCCTGCAGTACCGAAGTTGGATAGCGTAGACGCGGCTGCTGCTCTATCGGCTATGTTGAAGTTTTCGTTATTCACCGCGCCATAAAGAGTTGCCAGGACGTTATCGGCTTGTTGGCGTTGTGGAGATCCTGGAGGAAGGGCAGCGGCCTTAGTAGTAAGATCGTGGAACACCGTGCGGTTCATCTGGATCTGGTGCAGTGCGTTTGCCTTTATCTGGGTGTCTACGAGGGCTTGCAGTGCCTGGGCCTTAGTCAGCTGGTTATTGGCTGCCTGAGTTCTTATGGTTGACTGGTTGAGCTGGTGTGCCTGGTTCATTCTGAGGAAATTCTGAGCGTTTACCTTAGAGTGCTTCTGGGCGTCCATGTCGTTCTGGAGTTCTTGCTTCATCATCTCCATAACAGCGTTTGGTTGGTGTGCGAGACCAGAGCCGGCACCAGATATGAGGAGACCAAACGCGGTACCGATCTTGCCGAGAGTATCCTTTTTCCCGAACATCTCTTTGTAGGTAGTCGGATTGATATGTCCGTCTTGGAGATCTTTTGCCCAAGCCTGATCCTCATTGAGCAAGGAATTAGCTACTAGGGATTTAAACGAGTCTGGATCTAGTGGAGGAGCTTCTTGTTGAGGAGGAGCCTGAGGCTGGCCTTGTTGGGGCTGCTGCGGCTGTTGGTTGCTGGTTTGATCATTTTGAGGCGGAAGAGATGCTTTGTACTTCGCGTACCCTTCTTGAGCCTTGGCGAACTCAGCTGGATCGTGAATGCCATAGCCACTCTCGTCTTTTTCGTCCGCGTCTGGATTGTACGGAGCAGCCTGTGCATCTGGCTGATCTTGAGGAGAAGAGTCTTGTTGCTGGGCAGCTTCTTTTTCCTTCATCTTATCTTCGAGGTCTTTTTCAGTAGGTCTTCTATTCGATATGCCAAACAAACCATACGGCTTATTAGACACGTCTCCCTCTACTTCTACCGGTGCGGTATCTCCCTGCGCGACAGGCTCGTCTTGGTCTGCATACATTTTCCTAGCAGTACCGCCCTTGGCATAGTTCGTGTATCCAGTCTCTTCCATGGCTGCTGGTTGCTGAGGCTGAGAGGCTCTGAATGCAATATCTGAAGCATCTTGAGCTGCATGGCGCTGTTGGTCTTGTTCTGGGGAAGTCTTATCGCGGTAGTCTTGACTCTTCGATGGCGGTACTGCAACATTGCCAGCATATACATCCATATCTGGGCGTGGATGATCGCCTACTTGCCCGCCCGCTTCGTACATGCAGCCTTTTTCATGTGGCTTGCCATGAGCGCAATACCGCATTACCGGCCCGCCCTTGGCCATACCGCCATGGCATTTACAGTTAGGATGTGGTTTTCCTTGGGACTTGCAGCTAGGGTTTAGACACGGGAGATGTGCATCGACTGATCCGCCGTCCGCATAGCCGACTGAGTTGCTGGACATTGTGGGACCTGGAGTAGATTGCTCTACCGGCCCGCCTTTAGCCATCTTCTTGTCTTCTTGCTGTGGTACTGAGGCGAGGGCTTTTAGAACAGTTTGGTTTTTAGGAGACAGCACTGAGTGGGCTATGGTCATTGTATGGCCATCTTTATGCTGAAGAGTAGTACTGTGTTCATCAGATTTCAGGTACTTAAACTTCTTAGGGTCGAGACCTAGCTCTTTCATTTATTGCTGCCCTTAATGTGCTGTCTAACGAACTTGAGTGCTTCCCAATGTGCATTGGGAGACTGCATTACCTTGTTAGGGATTACTAATCCGCCTTCGTCTAGAGTTTTCTTGTAAGTATCGTTGCGGTAGTCATTTCCTGGGTATTTAGGTTTGCCTGGAATCTTCTCGCCGTGTTTAATAGGATCTTTGCCTTTGTTTGCGACTTCTTTTGCTTTTTTAGGCGTTAGATAGACTTCACCTGGAGATAGTAGTGCTGGGACTTTACCGCCCTTTGCAGCCATGGGTTCACCGGTATCGTTAGACGCAGGCATTACTTCTGACTGATTAGGAGTATAAGCACCTGAGACTTGCGCGCTTGGATCATTTGGCGAGGGGAGTCCGCCCTGGGTTTGAGCGTCTGCTCTAGATCTTTCTTGGGCTATCTGGTCTGGACTAAACCCACTCTGCGAGTACTGTGAGTCACCGCTATCCGAGCTAGATCCTGAGCCTAAGCCTAGCAAATGAGCAACGCCCTGTCCCAAAGAACTAAGTCCTTGGTTGTAGGGATTCTGCGAAGTTCCTTGTTGTTTAGCTCCAGGAGTACTTTGATTTTGTTGCATATTCGCGCCCATAGTCTTGATGAACTGACCGAACTTGCTAGATGCTTGGGGTTGAGAGCCTGAGGCAGGCATCCCCGAAGACTGTGTATTCCCACCACTAGCCATTCTGTGGACTTGGCCGCCATCTGCTAGCATGGCTAGAAGCCCCATGATACCAGCTCCACCTCCACCGCCTCCTCCACCGCCAGACGAGCTAGGAGGTGGTGGTGGGATCTGAGCCGGTGGGGCGACGTTTATGGAAGGAGACGAGACTTGGGTTACTTCTCCCCCGTCTGCGAGCATCGACATCAAAGAACCAGCACCGTTCATTATACTTCCCTGCATCTGGGACTGTTGTTGCATGGTTTGGCCGGCAAGGGCTGCATTGTTACTATTGATATTGGATTGCATTCCGACGTTTGCTGCGTTCACACCAGCAATTGAATTATATAGGTTTGCTTGTTCATTCTGGGCTGCTTGGCTATATCCTTGCGTCGCGCCCATCTGATTAGCGACTTGAGTTCCCGCAGTCCCCGCAAGTGCTTGTTGTTGTTGCTGAAGAGCGTTAGTATAGCCTAATTGTTGCTGTGCTGAGAGAGTTGCGGCCTGTCCTGCTGCTTGCTGCTGGGTATTCGCGCCTTGCATTGCTGCTTGGCGAGCCATGAGGCCTACGTTCTGTCCGGCACCACGTTGGCCTGCCATGAGAGCATTTTGTTGAGCCACATTCTGGCCTGTACTCTGGGCAAGCTGATTCAATGCTGGATTTGGCCCTTGGCCGTTGGAAAGGCCTTGGAGTTGATTTGCAAGTGCTTGTTGTTGAGTAAATACTGAGGACTGATTTTGAATGCCATTTTGGGCTTGGAGTGCTTGAAGGAGGGCTTGTTGTTGCTTAAGACCTGTCTGGGTATCTTGGTAGCCCTGCTGAGCCATAGCTCCAGTAACCGGCGCTGTTATACTAACGCCTTCCGGGCCTGAAAACCCCGTACCAGCTGCCCCGCCTGCTGTACCCAACATTCCACTGACGTTACCCAAAGCAAGCTCCTTTTACTGGAATTAGGACTTCAACCCCAATACCCTAGTACTATAGTCTAATAGGAAGTACCCATAAGTATCTGATTAATCACGGTAAAACCCTTTGCTTGGGCTCTATGGAGTATGCCAGGATCTTTGGTAATCAAGAGAAGTCCCTTTAATTTCAAGTCCTTAGCGTCGGCAAGCAAAGTCTCTGCAACTAAAGTAAGTCCTTCGTGTCGTATCTTACTACCAAAGTAGGGGTTGGAGGCGAATGTATCTAGTTGTCCGTACCCACCTTCGACCCTTCTAAGGAAACCTGCGGCTACTGGTTGGTCATTGAGAAGAGCAATGTATCCCATTTTAGGCAAAGTTTTATAGTCTAAAAACTTGACAAAATCTGCTTGGTTAGAAGTCAGCATCTCGATTAGCGCGGCATAGTGCTTATATTTAAAGGGTGTTATGCTTACTGCCATTACCCGTAAGATCTTCTTGCAGACTGGGTTCTGAAACCGCGCTTCATGCCGACTATAAGGGCTAGGCCCGAAAGGGATAGACCCTCACCTGCAGGTACACCAAATGACGGATCGTAGATTTCCTGTATAGTTACCTGGAAACTCTCACATTTCTGCATATTAGGAAATAGTCGGGCACTAAACACATTTGCGTTCGAGCTGTTAACCCCTGCAGATGCTCCCCATGAGTCACTCCCCCATTGAGCCATTCCTCCCCATGCAGGAGTGTAGTTATCCGGTGTAACTGAAATGGCTTGGGTAAAGGACGGATTGTAGTTATAGGCCAGTCCTACGGAGAGTTTAAACGGCGTTATATAGGTTCCTAGGAGGTTTGCGAAGTAAAACCGCTCAAAGCCTTGGAGTCCAGCAACGTTGATCCATGAGGTCGTGAGGCTCATTAAAACAGGTTCTGATCCGTCTGTGTAAGTCCCTGGAGTTTCCTGGTATACTTGCTGATAGGAGTTTAAGTACGTATGCTTTCCTTGATATAACGTGGACGAGATAGCCGCGATATTAGTATGAGTACCCCATTGGTTGAAGAAATAATCATACATAAGGGTCACATTATCGCCTAAAATAAACCTTGCCTGGGTAGTACCTGGAACGTTAGTTGCAGACAAAACTATCTGGGAGTTATACGATTCTACTGGCGCACCAATATAATTCGTGCTTAAGTCTCTTCCCAATAACCAAATCCCTTTGTCAGATTGGAACATCAGTCCACTAGGTATCAAAACTATGGAGTTCGGGTTCGCGCAACCAACACTTGCCGTTATGAAGATAGGCTGGGAATACCCATTCTGAGCGCCTGTATTGTCAGGACCAGTACCGTTTATGTAGTAAATTGCATCCTTTTTGAACAGGATTAGCTTATCATCCATTGGATATAGCGCAGTAAGAGTACCAGTAGATCCTTGGGCACTAGTAGTGGGAGCTACGTAAAGCGTTAATAGATCGGACATTTCAACAGGCACATTCTCGATTACTTGTTTTGAAAACCAAAGAAGGTTTTGATCTTCGGCATCGATTAACCAAAGCCTATTATCGAATAAGCTAATCCCAGTACTTGCAGGGGCTGCTATATTCTCAATCACCCCACCCGTCGTATACAGGATGACGTTTCCAAGAATCGATGAGTCTGCAAGGGTGTCTGTGATGGTCACTTGATCGATAGTAGTGTTATTAATAGTCGGCGAGGTAAGACTAGTAAACTGATAATAGACCTGCTGTGCAACACTCCACCGATAACCAACTATTCTAACTGGGTTATTTCCAGTCTTATAGGTAATCCTCAACGTCGGCACTAAAAACGTATTCGTACTAGTACTCCCGGTAGTAACTACCCCGATTGGTATGCTAGGAGCTGATCTTTCCAGGTTTCCTTGATTGTTCGTCCATTCATACGTAAACTGGTAGAAATACGTACCAGCGCCTATATTACCGCCAGTAGTCGATGTAGTCGCAGTTATGTTTTCTGGCCATACGTTAAACCCGTTTTCTACAGGCTTTACACCGTCGTACTCCCAAAGGAGTCCGCCAGTAAGATTTAACGTACTTGCGATCTCTGCAGAATATTGCTGATTGTCTATGTTAAAAGAAGCTAAGTTCACACCGGTCTGGGTATAAATCGCGCTGGTAGGCGTCCCGCTCGGCAAGTTAGTCCCTTTGTTGACCGGAGCTAAGAAGTCATTGTTCAGATAGGCAACTGAGTATGTACTGTTAATAGCCGTAACACTAGGGAGGACTTGTGTTTGATAGTACCCGCCGCCATTGGAATAGGCGAGTCTCATATAAGTATTGCCACTACTATCTATAAGGAAGTATGATGGTTGATTAGACGTAGCAGTAGGCCCATAGGTGACCAGCATATATGTAAGCCCATTAGACGCTATAAACGCCTTGCTGGCGAGTCCTACACTCCGGATAATAGTCGTGTGCGCCCCTACCGTTCCTGCGCCGGTACCAGACACTGGGAGCGTTACAGTAGTCATTCCTATGAAGTCTGACCTTACCGATCCGCCTGTATAATCTTGTGTGACCTGATAGAATAGTGAAACTACGCCGTTATTTGCTGTCGATGTAAGCTCGTTTATGGAAGACCCACCACCCGATGTAGTCCTGGCCATTATCTGTACTAATGAGTAATTAAACCCTGCTACATACGTAGAACTCGTATCCCACCAGGACAAGAAGATAACGCTGCTCGTAGCATCGTTTGCGACACTCATGTAACTAACAGTGGCAGTCGCAGATGCAACGGTAGTAGATGTCGACACGGCTAGAGACGATGTCAAATACGCTATATCGATTGTACTGCTTGTCGCACTATATCCGATGTATAAGTTGTTGCCTATTACTAAACCGTCATAAGCAGCAGACAAGGAAGCCGCATTTGTAGCAAAATTCGTAACTGCTTTAGGAGTACTTGGGTTGTTTACTGGTATTGCAACGTATTGCAAGTGAGTCGTGCCCGTAACAGTGGCTAAAAAGGTAACTACGAAATAATTACCAAGTACAAATACCCTAGGACAAGTAGCAGATCCTGGCAGTGCAGTCCTGCCGACTATCTTCTGGCCTGTATTCGAATCTGATATTTGGTAATAGGCTTGCCCGTTATCAATATATACTAGACAAATCAGCCCGTTACTAGCAATCTTGGAGTCTGGACTGGTCTGCGAAGTACTAACCCGGATTAAAGGAAGGGTTTTTAATTGGATTGGTTGTATATTTCCCTGGTTTAGCCAGTTACTGGTAGGAGTGCTTAAGCCTATATCAGGGTTATAAGCAGCAAGGTTAGATCCAGTTGCTACAAGATTTCCATTAAATGTTGTAAGCGTAGTGTAGTTCGCAGATGGGACGGGTATAAGTGTAGTAAACCCGCTTCTCTTGGTTAGTCTTCCAGCCGTAGTAAATACGGAATTAGCCATGGCTAGGAACTTTCCTGCCTGGACTTGGAAAGGATCAGTTTTAAGATCTAACCCCTGTGTGAAGTTAATTGCAACGGGCTGTTTTTGGAGCATTTATTGGTAATACTCCTTAACGATCAGAATACCAGAGCCGCCCGCTCCTCCATTAGATGAAGATGCGGTTCCTGCAGATCCGGCTGCTCCTACAGTATATGCATACGTAGTACTTGGAGAATTTATAACAGCTACCGCATATCCACCAGCACCGCCTCCGGCTCCCGGATAAGACACGGTACTAGATCCAGCTCCTCCGCCTCCTCCTGCGCCAGTCCCAGCCCCTGCCGAACCACCGTTAGTTTGGGTATTGTAAGTCCCACCCCTGCCAGACCCGCCTCTTGCTCCGTTTCCACCAAGGCCGCCAGGAAAGACAGTAAGCGCATTACCAGCAGCCACGTTTCCTGGGCAAGTTCCTTGGCCGCCAATCACGGCTTCGATTTGGATTGGTCCCGAGACTGTAGCAACTCCACCAGCCCCACCATTACCAGAACCAGTCGTATCCCCGCTGCCACCGTGTTGACCGCCATTTGCTACTACGAGAGTTGAGCCAAATGTCGTATTTCCCCCGGCTGTAGCCGGTATGGGGCTAAGTCCGCTCCCCCCTCCACCGCCGCCACCGCCTAAAGCTGTGATTTCGATATACAGAGGAGCTGGGCTTGGCCTTGTATAAGTCCCGAATCCAGACGTGAATATTTGATATGTCGGGGCTTTAAATGCCGTAAATACCGGGGTAGATCCGCCTGCCAAGTAAGTACCAGAAGCTCCCGAAACGGTACTCATTGCTCCTGTCGAGTTGAGTAAAAGAATGCTATTAGCTACTGGGATTGTCGGTAGGTTAATAGTATATGCAGATGATATAGAACTAGGCGGAGTCAAAGTAACCCCGTTTGTAGTCCCAGCGACGTTAGGGCGTAGTGTAATCGATCCTATATCGAAATTTGCAGGAGTCGTTGGAAGACTAGACTGGGTCTGCGTCCATATAAACGTACCTGCTGAATAGCTCTCGCCGGGAATGGCAGATGCAATTACGTTTACGATTCCGTTACTCGTAATCTGGGTCTGAGTTCCGTTTGAGTCTGTATAAAACAGCTCGTTAATACTCGATACTGGTGCTACGGATACCGACTGAAGTGTAGACGAAGCTAACGCACCTGCCACGAAAGACGTGTAACTAAGTGAGGTTGCTGGATTATTGTTAAAAGATAGGATTGCATTTATATTTATACCGGCTGGAGTTATCTGTACACCACGCCCGGGACTGTGATCGTGCGTATCGATCAGGCTCATACAGGCGTTTATGTCAAATGCATATTGAGGGCCGGACTCTGATCCTACAGACGGGACTGGGAGGTTCATGTTAGGGCTGTTTACGAAGCTCATTAAAAAACCCACAAGTCTGTAACAATAGATGCGTTACTGGTCAAGGTTAAGGTAAGGGTAGGATTTGGCTGGTATGCCGTCTGGAACACCGTAGCAGCTCCCTGGGGCGATACTAGGAACCAGCCCTGGGGTAGTCTAGCCAGCCCGTGATTCACCGCCGTATCGCCGTTTATGAGCGCTACGTTGGATAGGAGCTGGCCTTGGATAAGTAGGTTCTGGAGTATGGGATTTAGTTGAGATGCCCATTGTTGCTGTGTTTGACTAAGGGTAAGACGTTGTGGTAGATTAGAGGACATAGGAGGTCCTATGCCTTACGTAACCAAAACTCTTAGAGAGATTTTCTTTGGCCATATGAAAGATGCTGTTAGAACTGAAAATGGTTGCTGGGAATATCCGAAGAGACTGGATAAGAGCGGCTACGGAATATTCACCAGGAAAATCCCGGGAACCAGAAAACATAAGATTAATAAGGCGCATCGAGTTGCTTGGGAGCTTGCATATGGCGCTATTTCTCCAGGAATGTGCGTGCTTCATAAATGCGACAATAGGAAATGTTGCAACATTCAGCATTTGTTTCTTGGGACTGTCGCCGATAATATTGCTGACATGATAAAGAAAGGTCGAAACAGTTCGGGCAAAGGCTCGAGCCATAGAACTAAAAAATACAATGTAGTTAGAGACAACAGAGGTCGATTTAAGTAACGATTTCATATACTTACCATCCACCCACGCCTCCATTGCGGCCATTATGCCAGCCTGAAGCCCAGTTACCGTTGTTTACATCTGAGATCGTGTCGGGCATACCCGCATCCCGATTACTAGCACTCTCTTCGATCCTGCCCTTGAGGTAAAGGATCTCGGTGTCGAGCTTCGTGGTATCTGATTCTTCTTTGTCCAGCGCGTACTTAGCAGCACGAACGATTGCATACTGAATCCAGCCTGACACGCCCATGATAGTCGTATCAGTATCGGATAAAAGCTCAGTCATTCTCGGTATATACCAGAGTCGGAGGGCCTGTCCTGCACTTGGGGTTGGGATGAACTCGATTTGCTGGGTACCATTGGCGAGAGTTCCCAAGAGGCGATACTGGAGATTAAATACACCGTAAATAGTAGATGCAGTGTTAGGATATACGAAACGGTTCCTGTCGGAGAAGTTAAACTTATTTACCGTTACAAAGGCGTTAGTCGCATTATTGAGAGCAAGGTCTACTCCTGAGAGCTTATAGAACGGAGGAGGAGTAAACGTCTGATTTGGGTTCAAGCCGTTCGTAAAGGTATTATTACCATTGGGCAGAGGATAGATAAAAGTAGTCCCGTCCGACACGAACTGGATGGGCGTAGTCATGAACTGGTCTTCATATAATGTGACTAACAGGTCATAAAGCTCAAACAGGGCTAGGTTGATATAGTTATTCCACTCAGGTTTAGTTACGAAGTTACTGTTTACCCTGTCTGCCCGCTGCATGGCTAGGAGTCGGATCTGGCCTAGGCAGTACTCGCCAGTGGGAACGGCTACGTTTGAGCCCGGGGATGTCGCAGGGCTAGTCCCGAAGGAATTGATAGCCGATACTCGGTACCAGGTCTGGACTCCTAAGGCCGGAGTATCGATATACTGAACGGCTAAAGGACTACCAGAAATAGTAACCAGGGTGTTATAAGTAACATTATCCTGACTATTTTCAATGAGATAGCTAGTAGCTCCAGCACTCTGGTCCCAAGAGACCAGGATTTGCTGGTTGGCGGATTGGACATAAAGGTTCTGAGGAACTCCAGGGGCGCCAGTCATAAACCCTTCCTTAGGGCCTATAACCCGTCTACGTTAGAGCTTGAACCGTCAAGGCGGATAGTCATACCAACTACAGAGCCGTTTGCTGGAGTTACCAAGCCGCTCGTGTTAGTAAACTGGACCAAGAGAAGCATTCCACCATTGGCTGCTGAGTTCGAGTTAGAGCTAGTCTGATTCGGGTCACCAATAGGCTGGATGCTTTGTACCGGAGAGGGCTGTGGAGCGCCTACCGTGCCAGAACCGCCTATAGATCCTGTAGCTGTTGCGATGAACGCCGATCCTACGGCTGGAGTTTGGCCCGGGGGGAGGCCTGCTGCTTGAAACTGAGCAGTAGTAGTCGATCCGATAGAAGTAATTACGTAAGGATTACCTGCAGTTGTGCTGGTTAGCCCGGTGCTTGCAAGAGGAGCGATTACACCGGTAAATCCGCCGATATAACGGTTAAAGTTACCTTTGAGGCTGATCATCGCGTAGCCGACGGCTGGATTTGGGTTCAGCTGGCCGTTGTTCGAGGCGGGAGTTGCAGATGTATGCATAAATACGTTATTTACGTATCCGTTTGACTTAAGACTGCGGATACCAAGACCGTTTCCGTTAGTCGAATCAACAATGAAATTCAGGTTTATATCGATTGGTTTCGTGATGTTAGAGTAAAAGTGCCCTGCGTTAGGAAGGTTTTGCGGGGCTGCGCCTGGTTGTGCCATGGAATGCTCCATTATATGTCACAGATTGCTCTCCAGACGGCTGTGACCTCCCTATCTGGCAGTACGAGTCTAGACTTCTAGGCTCCTCATGAGGAGCGTTTTAGTCTATTTAGGCTATGTTAGGCGGGAAAGGAAGTACGTTAGTCTTTTTCCTGGCTGCGAAGTCTACTTGGATTAGTTTGCAGTTAGGCGTGGAATTCCTGTTATAGACGCGCTTCTTGTTGACAAAGTCTACTTTCAGGATATTATTGTCGGTATTTACTTTTATGACGAACCAGAGCATGACGTTCCTAAAAAGAGGCACTAATCCCATATTTAGTGCCTTAGTCTCGTTTAATTACTTAATCAGTCTTAGGGGCTGATTAAGGACCTTTGCCGGCTCCTTGCCCCAGCCTACGATTGTTACGCTGTATCCTAACTCTGTTAGGGCTTCTAGGGCTTTCTTGCTGATCTTGGTTACCTTGATCGTTTTCATGTTTCCTCCTAGCTTCTTATCGGCTACATGCTTGGGAACTAAAAAATACTTTTTCAAAAATTGACCCAAAGTGAAAAACTAATTTCCTTCAAGCTCTTGGAGTTTAATCTCAAAGTACCAGGTAGCTGTATTGTAATCCTCTATAGGCTCACTGATTACGTCGAATTCATAGGGGCTGTGGTATGAGACGTAATAAGCCCCGGACTCAGACTGAGACAATAAGATCTGATATCGTTTGGTTAAGATCTCTTTGATTAGCGTCATTTTGTTTTATCCTTTTTCATTGGGACTATATCTACGTCCCAACTTGGGTAACTAGAAACATATGCCTTTGCCCACATCTCGGCTTCGTACTCTGAGTATGCAGGCACGTCGTCTACGAGAACCTTGCCGTTAGGTGCAAGTAACTGCCATCTAGACGTTCCGACCTGCACCATTTTGAGGATTGTCATTTATTGCCCTTCCACTCATTGATTTTGGCTAAGACTTCGTATATTCCTGCGCGCTCAGCTATAACACAATCATCTTCACAGCATTCTCGCATAGCCCTTTCACACTTCTCAATTAAATCTAGGGCTTCATTATACGCTGCTATCTCGATTACGTGATATTTAGTATCGAGAGTCTCGCTAGTATGGTTGATGGGCTTGATTGCGTTATTCCAGCCAATAATCCATTCTCTTGGTTTAGGCGCTTTCACGAAGGACTCCATATTGAGGCAGCGGAAGCTCATCTAGATTGTCTATGTGAAGTCCCATTGTATTCGCCGCGTCTATTGCGGAGATTAACCTAAAGAATCTCCGCACGGTAACTTTTATCTCGCCGTCGTGTTGGACAGTTGCAATACTTAACTGCCAGCCCTTTTCTTTTTTGGTAATAGTTACTGATGTGTTCATTAGTTGGTTACCTCACAATTAGGGCCAACAACAAATGAGCAACTCGAGTTAATTCCATTAGAGGAGTATGTGCCTGGCGGAATTAAGGAAAGGAACCCATCATTAGCTGAATACACTGCATAGATTTGCCCATTAATACAGTAGCCGACTTCATTGAATTCAGATGCATAGTTAGTCGATCCTGGACAGAATTGCACGATATCTACTTGGGTGCCTGGGGTTCCATTTGTACCATTCAACCCATTACTGCCGTTCAATCCTGGAGCACCAGAGGGGCCTGTAGCGCCTACTGGGCCTATAATGGTCTGTCCGGGCGCCCCGACCGCTCCTTGGCCTCCACGATCGCCTTGTGGGCCTTGACATGCAGTTAGAATCAGAGCGGTTACTATCATTGTGTGTTTCATAAAACCTCCTAGTTATGACTTAGCATATCAAACATTATTTACTTTAGCCACTTTTTACATGCGGTTAGTTTCGTTTTGATATTCTTGTCTACTTTTGCAGGGCTGGGTAGCTTATAATGGGGGATGAGGCGCAGAGCTTTAGAGGACTTACCTCCTATTGCTATGATCTTATTTCCTTCTGCTTCGTGATAATGCGCTAGGGCCGGGAAATACGGTGCATCATAGTTTATCATTCGATACTCTTCGTTTTCTGGCACCAGTGTTTCAATCCAAGACACGATGCGGTCAAGGACCTTAATAGATGTTGTTGTCTCCACTATGAATACCGTCATACAGGGTCTTTCTCGTGAAGCGGGCAGTAGTCGCTATGGGCTGAGCTGCCTACTATCTGGCTCCCGCACTCGCATTTATTGTTGTTTCTAACTACCGGACACAACTCACCCCAAAAGTTTAGGCGCTCTGACTCAATCTTGTTCAATATATCATATGGAACACACCAAGAATTGCCAACAGCGTCAGTAACTGCCGCAGCTCGGCTGTAAAAACCTGTTACTGTTCCTTCTAGATTAACTGTGCCATTCATCCAGGATACGCTATCTCCTACTTTAAGTCCCTTCATTTCGTACTCCACCTGTCAGGCCAGCACCATGGGTGCGATGTTGGCGTAGCGCATTCTCTTTCCTTAGGAGTTGACGTGCAAGCACTCATGGCTAGAATCAATATTAAGAGTCTCATTAGTCCACCACTGCTCGCTTCATCTTCTCGAAGGGGTCATATTCTTGCTGGATACCGATTTTATAGAATCCCGGCGGAATGATAATCCCGTCGTGCTCTTGATGCTTAAGGCAGACCTCGCGAACTACGTAGAGGTGTCGGACTTTAGTAGTCGGGCATTCACGCAGGTCAAAGGAGCCAGGCTCACCAAAGATCTTGTGGCTATGGCCTGTTGCTTCACCATAGGCAAGGCAATGATCCTCGACTACTGGCATTGCTTCAAATCCTTTGGGCATCTCATCCGCCACTACGATCACGTCTCCATGGAGGGCAAAGTCTCCAGGATTCTTGTACTCTGCTTTACCGCGAACAGTTTCATTGAACGGTTTCATATTTTCTCCTATGTTTTGATTACTGGTTCTCTATACAATTTAAGTCCGATTCGCCATGCAAGTGCTTCCGAGCACGTCTTAATCTCGTCAGGAATACCCTCTACATGGATTTCACCGGTGCTTGGATTAATCATCTTAAGGTAAGTCCCTTCGAAATCCTCTCCTAACTTTACTCGGTAGAGTTCGTATTCATCCTTGGCGTTTAGTTTCTTTGCTTCTAAGTCTTGGAATAGTCTAGATATTCCGACTTTTTTCATTACTTCGCGCCTAGAATCAGTGTTCTTGATCGCGATTACATCTTTCGCAACTAGATCTTCTGGCTTATTAAGGGCGGCCCACTCTGGTACTTCCACTCCATTCAATCGGAACAATCCGTATGAGTCTCGGTATTCTAGCGCAGGTCTTCCGTTTGCGTGAAGATCATTTTTGGTGTTTCTGTGGATTTCTTTCGGGAAATCTGAAACAAATGCGATTTCTGGGAAAATAAGATAATAATGTGCTTCTTTCCAGTGAGTAAGCAATTCTTCAAACAGGGAGAAATCCTTTTTACGGTCTTGAAATACTTCGTTAAGCAAGTAATTATAGAAGCCGCACCATCCTGGCCACCACCAAAGGTTTGGGGAATAATAGAAATATTCTAATTCTTGCGAGCGTAGCTGCGAGCCTAGCTGCGAGTATAGCTGCGAGTATAGCTGCGAGCCTAGCTGCGAGTCTAGCTGCGAGTGTAGCTGCGAGTATAGCTGCGAGTATAGCTGCGAGTGTAGCTGCGAGCCTAGCTGCGAGTATAGCTGCGAGCCTAGCTGCGAGTATAGCTGCGAGTATAGCTGCACGCCTAGCTGCGAGCGTAGCTGCGAGCCTAGCTGCGAGTATAGCTGCGAGCCTAGCTGCGAGTCTAGCTGCGAGTATAGCTGCGAGTATAGCTGCGAGCCTAGCTGCACGTATAGCTGCGAGTATAGCTGCACGTATAGCTGCGAGTATAGCTGCGAGCCTAGCTGCGAGTCTATCTGCGAGTGTAGCTGCGAGTATAGCTGCGAGCATAGCTGCGAGCCTAGCTGCGAGCTATCGAACTTAGTATTCTTGATCAGATTCGCAGCCAGCTGACAAGCCATCGGCGAGTCCAAAAAGATGACGTACTTAGGCTTTTCAATTCCCATGATCTTTTCGTACAGGAAATAAACAGCTTCTGTTGCCGTAGTCCTGTCAGTAGTCTCGGTACGAAGGCCTGCTGAAACCCATTTGTTTAAATACACTGGGATTTTAGATTCTTGGTCTTTGGTTAATTTGATGATCATACTCGCTCCCACAATGCTTCGAGTCTGTCGTGGGCTTGATCAACCATGTGCTCATAGGCTTCTTGAGCAAGCTCTTCGGCGTACTTATCTTGGAGATCAGATAACTCTTCATCTGATAGCTGTTCGTCCTTATCGACGTAATACGCATCGATCACCAATACTGTATCGCCGTTAAAGTCCATGTCAGTTATTTCTACTTCTCTTTTGCTTAATTCGTATACTTGTTTCATGTTTCCTCCTAAAATCAAGATACCATGGTTTTACTGTTGAGCTAAGCAATTTTCTTTAAGTGTTCCAAAATTTCCGTGCTAGTACCTGAGAACGCGTTTAACTCGGCTGCACGCTCCTTGTACGTCTCAATCCGAGAAAGGTGTCCTTTAGGGATTGGTTTGTTTTCTCTAGTCTCATACCGGGATTGGGTAACTTCAGGCGTCTCGATGAGGAACACCGGGGTTACTGCAAGCTGGTCCATATATGTTGACACCGAGAACGGCGTTTCGATGAGTAGCGGCTTCTCGGAGATGAGTGCCAATCGCTTAATAGCCGAGATATAGGCCTTAGGAGTCGGGAACTCATCATGAGGCAGATAATTGTAATTCGCCCGGAGCTGATTACACACCCAGGTCTTGCCGGAACCTGGTGCTCCGACGATTAGATAGATTTTCACAACATCCTCCTATCGCACGAATGCTTGTAAAGAAAGATTAATGCCGTATGAGCAGCCCATAGGCCAGGCCTCGAATGTATTCCTGTTCCATTGGTACTCGAACTTCCCGTTAATGACTGGCACCCATTGGGACATAGTACTCCTTTGGCCCCCAGATATGAAGGGCTCGATTGCTTGGGCTGCGTAATGGAGGGCTTGGAGATCGTTTCCAGGAGCCCTAAAGGTCACCGTAAGGTTACAGTCCACGTTGTTGGTTCCATGCGAGATGATCAGAATGCCAGACAAGAACACGGACTTCGTATCTGCAGGAAGGCCTAGTTGTGTCACATCTACGTCGACCCACTCACCAGACTTATCTCCATAGCCGGTTGGATAATCAGGTTCCTCACTGTAATTCCTGATTGCGATTGGGTACTTAGAATTATCGTTCCTGACGTAGATCTGGCCTGATACCCAGCCGTCGCCTGGAAGCCCTGGACCCATAGGCGGGTCCTGGGTAAAATTCTGTGACGGGGCTGCATTTGCTGACTGGGATACCGGGGCTTGAGATTCCATTTTTGCGCACGACAGGATGAACAATGCTATAAACGTGTATTTCATAATTCCTCCTAACTGCAGAATACTAAGCTTTTACCCGGGTGTCAATATTAGTCTCATTTTGCATCATGATAAGCCCATTTATATCCAAGACTAGTTTTCTGAACTCCTCGAAGGCATCCTGCTATACTAACGCCATATCTTTCTTTAACTGCTTTAGATGAATTAAAAACCTCTCCTGTATCTACGTTCACAACGGGCTTTAGTTTTTTTAGTTCAGAACTTAGTCGACTAGCCCTTGGATGTCCGGATAATCCGACTCTCCAAGAAGTACACATGAGTTTGCTGGCTTTGCCCTTGAATTTTCCAAATTTTGCACATAGAAAATAGTATTTTGAGTTAGTGCCCTTCCATTTTTGTCCTTTCACAAAACTAACTGTTTCCGGCATTTTTTGCAGCATGCGTTTAAATCCTTGCTCTGATTTTGTCGCTAACCAAGGGTATTTTTTCCTCATTTCTACTGCCCAGGCAGAATCTAGGGACTTATTGAAATATCTTTGATGGATGGAACGATTAGCTGTCCCTCTGATGGGGTATTTGCCCAAAGAATAACATTCTTGTTCCAATTTTATCTTAGCCCGTTCTGTTCTGGAGGGGAAAAATTTACTCAAAATCTCAGGCCTTTTTTCTATTAATTGTTTATAAAGACCGGGTTTTTGTATAGCTAATTCCATTCTAGTTTTATATGGTTTCATGTAGCCCTCGGCAACGGTTTTCCTTTAAGGAAATGAGCTGCGAACTGGGCTTCGGAGATCTTCATTACGTCGTATTCTTCCCTAGCCGTTTTGATAAAGGCATTTACGCCTTCGCGATAGTTATTTACCCGCTCCTCGATCAATACAGGATCGTCGGTGCCCAAATACTCGATTACTATGGGAATTTTCTTAGTACCAGATCTGTCGAGATTACCTGTGGTATAGCTATTGAAACCCTTGCGGCAGTTATCGACATAATCTAAGATTACGAAAAACTTCTTCTTGCCCTCGTCAATACGAGCAACCCGACCCATCTGCTGTTGATATAAGATTGGTGATCTTGTAGGTCTGGCCATAATGGCTATGTTAGCATCTGGGACATCTACGCCTTCATTGAATAGATCTACTGCGCAGATGACTTCCAGCTCACTGGTTGTTCGAAATGTAGTGTCGATTTCTTGACGCTGCTTTGCTGTTTGGACGTGCTCGCTTGCACACAAAAAGTCTGCTGAAATCCCTGCTTTTTTGAATTGCTCTGCCATTCTTTTGGCGTGGGCTACATTAATACAGAAGCAAATCGCCTTGGGTTTCATCCCGGCTTTTAATACCGGGGTGCGTCCATATTTCTTGTAGCTTTCTACTATAGTCTCGTTCCTTGTGACACTGGTGTGAAGCCTATCTAGTGTGGCAGCGCTGTAGTCCCCTGAAACTGTTTTGAGACCTTCCAACGTGGACTGGGTAAGGATTGTAATAGTCCTATCTTTGGCTAGGACCTTTAGTTTTTGGGCTTGTTCGAAAGTCTTTTCAAATGCAGGCTTCCCAAATATATCATATATATTCTTGTAATCAGGTCGATCAGGAGTTGCTGTCAGGCCTATCAAACCTTCTGTCCTAAAGTAATTAACTACTTTTTCGTAACTATCAGCCGCGGCGTGGTGGGCCTCATCGATCCAGATCGTGTTAAAGTCTGTTTTATTGAATTCCTTCAGAATGTTTGCTTTTGACATAGTCTGGACGGATGCAATCAGGACTTCTGAATCGAAGTCTTTGTTAGGACCGTTTAACATGCCAATACCGTGAATCCCGTTCTCTACGAAGCGCTCAAATGTTTGCTCTACGAGGTTGTTCCGGCCTACTATCCATAAATGTCGGCCCTTCATCTTCTTAATCGTTTTAATCGTTTTAATCGCCGTTTCAGTCTTACCGAGGCCTGTTGCCATCACTACTAATGCCGTTTTGTTTTTCTTCAGACTGTTATTAATCGCCCGGATAGCAGATGCCTGAACAGCATCTAATCTCCTGAATACTTCACTGCGCTTCATAAATCCTCCTACCGTTGATTATACAGGAACCGAAAAGAAAGGCCAGACTTTTTATGCGATGTCTTTTTCTGATACAAATAAAAAAGGCCTCTTAGTAGAGGCCCTTCATCTTAGCTAACTAGTTGAAACTAGGCCGAAAGACTGACCACACAATTCCAACCGGGCGCGGAACAAATTAAGTTCCCATAATACCCAATTCTGATCTCAAGGGCGTCAGCATTTCCGACGCGCAATCCTTCGAGGCCTTCCATTCCATAAGTAAGGATATGCGGTACTTTTCCAAGTGATCGCAATTTCCACGTATTCATGGTGAGGAGGTAAGCAGTCTGGGGAGGGCAGCTACGATCAGCCAACACGGTGACCCGGCCATAAGCAGACTGGAAGGTAATTCCTTCGAATGCTACTTCGACTTCGTCATGATTGACCTGGACGTACTGGACCTTGGCGCCGAGAGCATTGACCAGGGATGCATATGAAGCAAAGTCCATGATGCAAAGATCTGGCTTACCGCCTTCACGGTTCAAGAATGCAAGTGCGTTCGTAAGACCTTCTTCGATGGTGTAGCTAGTCGCGTTAAAGCGGCAGCCTGCCAATCGAGTCGGATCTGCAGAACGGTTAACACCCCAGAAGGAGTCCGTAGTCGCAGGAGTCGTGATCGGGAGCCATGCAGCCAATCCAGACAGTGCGAGGTAGCTAGAAGTGCTAGTCGCTCCAGCAGTCGGAATATCGCCTGAGATGCTGAGGTATGCAATACCGGTGCCGATTGCCCAGTTACCAGACAGAGTTGCTGCCGATGCAGTACCAGTCACGATACCGTTGGCGCGGTCAACAGAGGTCACCATGACGGTGTCTGTCGACGGGACGCCGCCAGGAGTGCTGGATGCAACGAGGAGCATGCCGACTTCGAACTGAACGATCTGCTGAGCGTTCGACAACGGAAGGACCGTGCCGTTAACCACTACGCCGTTCTGAGTCGAAGCTGCGCTAGACGAGCCGCGTGTCGCCGTACCATCTCCGAACAACTCAAACGCGATGTTGTTGGTGATGTTGCGGAAACCGCCGTCCATCTGGAGTTTTGCTGCATCTACGAACGCGCCTGCATTCGTCTTCGTCTGTTCCATCAAGAGATTCGTGATGGTGACGAGTTGGTAATCCTCGATCACGTACACGAAAAACGATGCAAGCGACGTAGCTGTTTGCTGGTTCTGAGCGTTCGAGAACGTATGTGCACGACCTTGCGGAGTGCCGTACTCGAGAGGTACCAAATGGGCCTACTGGCCCTGTTATCGCAGAGGTTGTTATCTCTGCTTCAAATACTTCAGTATATACAAAACCATGTTTATGATTGTAGAGATATTCTCTTCTAACAATCCTAGGGCTCTGTTACACTTAACGCACAATAAACCTCTGTTAACATTGTCGGCGTGTCTATGATCGACTGCCAACATTAGAAGTTTACCCTTTCGAACGGCCGTCTCCGGCCTTTTACAAATGGCACATTTGCCATCTTGTTCGGCGAGCTTTTGGTTGTACTCTTTTAGAGTAATTCCAAAGTCTTGCTTAAGCTTTGTGTTTTTTATCCTATCTGGGTTGTTTCTAGCGTATTCTCTTCTCTTAGCCTTTATTACTTCAGCTTCGATTCGGTACTTAGCTTTTCTTATCCCAGACACACAAGTTTTGCATCTCTGCTCATGCTTGTAGTTATAAAATTCACTTTCGCTCTTCAGTCCTTCACAAGGACCGGTGCACTTTAGCATTTGTTCGGCGTACATTTTCAACTCCTTTGAGTTGCCTACCACTCTTGGTACTATTTTATTCTACTTTTACAGTAGTTTCAAGTACTACGCTCTACACTGTCTCATAACTGTTATGTTTTGAGATTAGCACGGTATTCCCATCTCAGGGTTCACCGTTTTTGGTTGGTTTTACATTCCCATATCTCTAGGAATGTATTTTCCCGCAAATCCGTCCAATTAAGGGCGAGAAAATAAAGAGACCCGACGGTTAGGAAGGACTCTCATTCTTAGGAACTAGTGCCAAGAATGGGTTTTCTTTGTACACGAGATCCTTCATGTATTCTTTATCATCAGTGTACAACTCTTTCAGAGCTGCAATCTGATTCGTACTGTTAGCATATACTGCTGCCATTGTGAATTCCTTTAAATTAGATTAATATAGTGATAACACCATGTTACCGCTACTAGAACTTCTCGCCTTTAAACGCTAGCATAGCTCGTTCACGAGCACTTAGCTTCCTCGTGCCGCTGTGGGCGTTTGTCAGGGTCTTCATTGTGGGTCTTTCTGTTGTGGCTGCTTGTTTGGCTGGTGTCTTCGCTCCGGCTGCTGCTTGCTTAGCTTGGGCTTGCTGCAACCTCTGTTGGATCTTACCGATCCGGGTAATCTTAAGTGCTTCTTCGATGAGGTAATTCTCTACCTCTTGTGCTGCTTCCTCGACTGTAAGCAGGACGTTGTCCTGGTCATAAGTCTTAGTTATCAGCTCTACTACGTCGTTAATGCTGTTGGTCGCACGGACAGTCTCGTAGTTAGGATCGTGTTTCACCAGGTTCTTGACGTCTACTGCGATCTGGCGGACGGCTGCTTCCCTAGTATCGACTTGTTGCTGGTCGTAGGTCTTGCGGATCTCTTCGTTACCGGCTTTCAGGCTCTTAATCTCGTTCTTCAACTCATTGATAGTATTTAGTATTCTTGGATCAGTTGGCTGCTGGTTGAGGAGCTGCTGGGTCAATTCGTCGTAGGAGACACCGGCGTCGGCAAGGGCTTGGAGAGGATCTTGCTTAATGCTATCTTTGCG